>ERZ794960.198-NODE-198-length-11950-cov-10.568810_pt1 | contig 11950 bp, 10 predicted proteins | sample MGYA00375737_ERZ794960 | MGnify/ENA primary metagenome ERZ794960 (study PRJEB30138, sample SAMN05968709) | food fermentation metagenome | isolation source: fermented_meat | host: spontaneous_fermented_meat_time_3_second_replicate;sponta... | place: Italy... | reverse complement strand
AAATGCAACAAGAATCAATACAACTTAGTAAAAATTACTGGATTAAATTAGTTACTATCTTTACTTTAGGATGGTTAGTGATCTATGCTGCACGTACTATATTGAATCCAATTATGGGTGATATTAAAAACACTTTCTTTTTAAACAATGCACAACTCGGTATTATCATGAGTGTATTCTTTATTGGCTATACTTTGACTCAAATCCCTTCAGGTATACTAGGAGATAAAATTGGCCGAAAGAAAATGCTTGTCCCAAGTATGATAGTTTTTGGGGTATTTATGGTTATTACTGGTATAATGCCGACCTTTTTCCTATTTATGCTATCTTGGCTTATTGTTGGGTTAGCACAGGGCATGTTTTACGGTCCTCAATACGCATTATCCTCAGAAGCTATTCCTGAAAAACATATCACACTCGGTAGTGCATTAATCAATAGTGGTATGGCTTTTGGTACTTCAATTGGTTATTTTATTTCAAGTTATACCGTTCAGGAATATGGTATGAATTGGCATACACCTTTTTTCATCATGGCAATTCCTATACTTCTGCTAGCTTTGTTAATGTATAAAGTAATTAAAGAACGCCCTAGACATATCCAAATGTCTACTGAACAACAAGTACCTTTTAAATTCACTAGTTTATTCAAAAATCGAAATTTGATTTTGGCTTATATAATTATATTCTGCTCAATTTATGGTTTTTTTATGATTATTACGTGGTTACCATATTATTTAGAAACCGAACGTGGTATCAATGGTGCCCAAGTAGCCTTTATAGCCTCATTAGTTCCTTGGGCCGCTATACCTGGCTCGCTATTCTTTAGTTGGCTTTCTGATCGATTAGGTCGTCGTCGCCCAGTATTATTAGTAATGATACCTTTAGCATTTATATTTACAATTTCCATCGTCATGTTTGATCATTTATGGATTTTATATATTGCTTTAATTGGCTATGGAATAGTTGGGAAGATAAGTACAAATCCTGTCTTAATAGCTGTAGTCGCAGATAACGCTCCTAAAAATGCGTTAAGTACATCTTTTAGCGTTTATAATTTTATAGGAATGACTGCATCTATACTCGCCCCATACGTGACTGGCTATTTAACAGATTTAACTGGTGCTATGGCAACTGGTTTTTATCTCGCGGCTGGATTATTAATCATTGGCTTTATATGTACCCTATTATTAAAAGAAAAACATAAGCAAACTTGCTAAGATTAAATTTATTTTTTTAAATAAGCTGCTAAAGGCTATACTACGTGCTTTTAGTAGCTTTTTCACTGCTGAAAAAGACACATATATACGTCATTTTGACTAATATAGTTGTCAAATTTGCTGAAATATTATATATTGTATACAAGGAGTTGATAATATTTGCGAAATCGTGTTAAAGAATTGCGTGCTCGTGATGGCTATAATCAAACACAACTTGCTAAAAAGGCAGGCGTTTCACGACAGACTATTTCCTTAATTGAGCGAAATGATTTTATGCCATCTATTTTAACTGCAGTAAAAATTGCAAACATATTTGATGAACCTGTCGAAAATATTTTCATTATAGAGGAGAGGGATTTATGAAAGTAGGACGATATTTACTATTTATTTTACTAGGTTGTATTGTCGGAGGTATCATGGGTAGCACAATTAGTGTCATGGAATATACAAATCTATTTTCAAACATTACAATTTCAGAAAATAGTTTGGTAATAGTAACCATTATTGCCTCTGTTATCAATATTATTCTCATTTTTGTATTACATAAAGTACAGAGAGACGCCATCAAATTCAAATCAAAAACGAATCATTCGTTAGAAGATACACAAGCTGATTTATTTGAAAAAAAGGCAAATATAAAATATATCAGATCTGAAATCATTTATTTCATACAAATGTCAGTAAGTTTTATTACCATTTTTATTTTTGTCCTAGCAAACAAAAACAATGAAATGTCATCATTTTACGCAATTATTCCATTTTTAATAACAATGATACCTTCTCTAATGGTTGGGTTTTTTGCAAGGAAATTTGACTCACGCTACCCAAAACAAGGGGAATCTCGCTACACAGAAAAAGTTCTCAGTATTAAAGATGAAGGAGAACGCCATATAATACTTGTGTCAATGTTCAAAACTTATCATATCAATCTCGTGTTAATTATGATTGGCGTAGTACTTTTAGGCGTTTTCTCTATAAGAACAGGTATAAATCAATCGATAGGTCTACTTATACTCATAGTTCTATTTGTATATAATGCTTTCGGCTATACATTGAAAGTCAGTAAATTTTATAAATAAAAATAAATTTTGAAAGAGAGGATATTATGGAAAATTTATTAGAAATTCAGAATCTTAGTAAATCATATAAAAAATCAGATTTTCAACTTTCTGATATTTCATTAACGCTTGAACCTAATGAAGTGGTTGGCATAATTGGTAAAAACGGGTCAGGTAAATCTACATTAATTAATACCTTAGTCGGTAACCGATTTAAAGATTCGGGAGAAATACGTTATTTTGATAAATCTATAGCAGCAAATGATAACCAACATAAAGAGCATATTGGTGTCGTCTTTGATGATTTACGAGTTCCAAATAAATTAACTATTCAAGATATAGATAAAGTCTTTTCTAAAATTTACAAAACATGGAATTCGGAGAAATTTTTCGCTATTATTAAAACTTTTGAATTACCTACTACAAATGAAATTGCTTCTTTTTCTCGAGGTATGCGCATGAAAGCTGCTTTAACAATCGCATTAAGTCATGATAGTAAGGTCCTTATTTTAGACGAAGCAACTGCAGGTATGGATGTTTCTAGCCGTGAAGAGGTCATTGAAATTTTAGAAGATTACGTAGCGAAAGGTAACGGTATTCTAATTTCATCCCATATATCAGAAGACATAGAACAGCTTGCAACAAAACTAGTATTTATGAAAAACGGAGAAATTATTTTAGAGGAGAAGAAAGACAATCTATTTAATTATTACGGTATTGTAGAACAAAGCGAAGAGGAATTCAATATCCCAAACGATATACTCATCGCATCAAGAGTTCGTAAAGGTTCTAGAATCTCATTAATCAATGATCGCACGGCGGTTACAGATGCTCATCCACTAGAAAACATTGATGATGCAATAAAATTAATTATGCGAGGTGATAGCTAATGAAAGGTTTAATATTAAGTAGTTATTATTCGTCTAAAAAATCTCTTTATACATATCTCATAGTAGCGATACTAGCAGCCGTTATTTTTGCATTTATCAATCCAATTATGGCATGTTTTTTACCAATGTTGTTCCTTATAACGCCAGTTACGGATAACATTAAACATGAAAAAGATTCAAAATGGATGTACTATATCTCGACACTCCCAAGTGGCAGAAGCGCTTATGTTAATAGTTACTTTAGCTTTTATGGGATACTCACTTTAATTGGTTTTATATTTGGCGTCATATCTGTTTCATTAATTACGCAAGATTTCAATGTAATACTCATGTCTATACTAGTAGGTATTGGAGGCGCAGGTACTTATGCCATGATGTTCCCATTAACATTTAAATTTGGACCTGAAAATTCAAATGTTATTTTGATTTCAACATCATTTATTGTGCTTTTCTTGTTTTTCATCGTCTTCTTCGGTATGAATTTATCAGAAGTTGCAGTATCGGGTTCAGACGCTATAAATTTAACAAACAGCATAGTTGTTGTAGGTGTATATGCGTTAGTTGGCATAATAGCTTTTGTTCTATCTTATGTTACTTCATTAAAAATATTTAAGAATCAAGAATTATAATGGGTGAAATCGAATATAAAAACCACTAATAATTAAGGTAAAATTGAACAATATAAAACTGCCCTAGTTGACTATCATTAGTTAATTAGGGCAGTTACTATTTATATAATTTAAAAGTTACTTAGACAAATTTCAAATTAAAGCTAAACTCGATATGTCGATTATTTAATCGATATGCCTCATTTAATTCTGGACCACAACTATTTGAACCTATTCCACTTTGTGCATAATCTATATATAAATAGGTTTGATCTTCAGGTTCTAGTGCATCTTTATGAGTTGTTTCCGTCAGCTGTTTTAATGAATAATGCGTTGTATTAAAACTGAATGTATTGTCACTTGTCACGATGACCTTTTTACATCCATCACTAATTTCAACAAATGTAGTTTCATTATGACTTCCTGTTTCTTGAGGTCTAATATGGATTTCACCATTGTCTGTAACAGTCGTTCCAAAATCATCTAAATAATTGGCTACGCCTTTGTCTTGGTAACTACTGAAAGGACCTTTGCCATAATATTTCACCTGTTCAAATGCTTTAGGTAAGGTCAAACCTAAACCAAATCTTGGTAAATAAGGTGCCTTCATATCTCTTTCTAAATCATAAGTTACATTAAGTGTGCCATTACGTTGAACATGCCAAGTTACTGTCCCAAATAGTACGGGAGGCACTGCGTCATTGACCATAGCTATATTAAAAATAAGACTGACCTCTGTCTCATTTTCTACAATTTGATAATCGTGCACGCGTGTAGTGATATCTTTATAACCAGAGTAAGCCCAATCATTTTTTATATTCGTATCATTATCAGTCGGAGCTCTCCAAATGTTATTTGTTGTGTTTTGGCTAATTACTATATGATTATGCTTGAGAACTGACTCAAGGCTTGCATTATCTTTATTAAAAACGTACGTTTCACTTTTACCTACTGAAACTTTGATTAATTTATCAATTTGAGTTACTAGAATTTCAGTTTCATCAGATTGCTCATTCTGCTCTTTCAATGTTCGACGTTGATATACGATTTGATCATGTCCTAATTCAAAATTTTCATGACGAAATATATCGTCATATTTTAATTTATATCGTAATATAACATCACTGATATGTTGTATATTAATATAATCGCTCAAATCAATTGTTTGAGCAGTGTGTGGCAAGAAGTTTGACAGAGGTATTTCACTTATCGTTTTTCCCCCATTCAAATTTGTCACTGTAGCCTCTACAAACATATATTTCTCTGCAGGTATAAAATCCAATTGGTTACGTAGCACGATTTTAAAATCTTCTTGTGACACAAGCTTTAATGGTCTATGCTCTTGTTTGAATTCATAATAACCTTCATGGGGCACCCTATTTGGAAACACAATACCATCGACACAAAAATTTCCGTCATGTAGTTTTTCTCCAAAATCTCCACCATACCTGAAAATAGGATTACCGTCTTTCATGCCAGTTTGAATGGCGTGATCGCACCATTCCCAAACAAATCCTCCGATAAAGCTATCGTATTGCTCAACTAGCGTTTGGTAAGCGTGTAAATCTCCAGGAGAATTACCCATTGCATGTGCATATTCACATAAGATGAACGGTTTATCCAAATCCGGGTTACTCAAATAAGTCTCCTCAATTTCTTCAGGAGAAGGATACATTCTACTAATCATATCTATATTAGATAAATCATAGTGTTGCTGCTTATCTCGATACAATGTACCTTCGTAATGAATTGGCCTTGTATTGTCTAGTGATTTGGCACGTGCTGCACCTTTAACCATATTCTTACCAAATCCTGATTCATTCCCTAATGACCAAGATACGATAGAGCTATAATTTTTCAGTGGCATAATAGAAGCTTCAATACGCTCTATAATAGCCGTTTCAAATTTACTATCGTCAGCTATAATATTAAAATCTTCATTATTGTCTTCACCATATAATCTAACAACACCATGCGTCTCAATATCAGCCTCACTCATTACGTAAAAGCCATATTGGTCCGTCATTTCGTAAAATAATGGAGATTTTGGGTAATGTGCCGTACGAATGGCGTTAAAGTTCCCTTGTTTCATTAATTCTAAGTCTTTTTTAAAATGGGATTCCGTCATAACGTAACCAGTTTCTGGATGGCTATCATGGTAATTTGTGCCACGTATTTTGATGGATTGACCATTAATATAGAATTGATTATTTTGAATAGCCACTTCACGTATTCCAACTTTTTGTGTAATCACTTCTTGATCCGTCAAAATGTATAGTGTGTATAAAACAGGATTTTCTGTAGACCATAAATGAGGATTATGGACATCAAATTGATGTTCATTCACGCCAGATATGCTTGCTACCTCTTCACCCTTAGGATTATATAATTGAAATTCTACTGATTTTAGATTGTGTGCTCGTTCAATTTTTACGTCTATCTGTGCTGCATTTAAATCGTCACTTAGATTTGTTTCTACTTTAAAATCATCAACACGTTCAGTTGCACGTTTTAAGATATAAACATCTCTAAAAATGCCCGAGTGTCGGAACATGTCCTGATCTTCAAGATAGGTACCATCAGAATATTTAAGTACAAGTACTTCGATATTATTCTCACCTTGTTTTACAAAATTGGAAATATCAAATTCAGAAATAGCATGTGAAATTTGACTATAACCTATAAATTCATTATTAATCCATACATAAAACGCACTATCTACACCTTCAAAGTTCAAATGGTAATCGTATTGTTGATCATACTCATCGATAGTGAATTTTCGCGTATAGTGTCCACATGGATTATCTTTAGGTACATATGGCGGGTTAAAAGGTATTGGATACTGGGTGTTTAAATATTGTATTTGATCATAGCCATATAAATTCCAAACCGATGGGACCGTTAGTGTTTTGCTTTCTTGTTTATTTGAATGATTTAGATATGCTTCGAGTGACTCAAAGTATTGAAAATACCATTCTCCATTTAACAATGTCGCATTTCGAGTATTATACCTTGTTTCAAAATGGTAATCCGCTTCCCCTTGTTGATATGGTATATAAAATGCACGTCTTGGCAATAAATTAACATGTTGAACCTCTAAATTTTCGTGAAACTGTTGCTTTAACATAGATAACAACCCCTTTATTTAATTCTTTCTCTAAATTCTCTTTGGCGTTTATACTGTAATGTCTTTTCAATATCCGTCAAAAAGTCACCTTTTAAATTAAAGGCTTTGTGATATAAAAATGCGGCTAAACAAATGAATACAAGTGGTGAAACTAAGATCATTATTCTTAAACCATTAATTGTCACAACTGATTGTGCTTCATTTGGCGTATAACCTAAAATAGATAAACCTAAGCCGACGATTAATGCTGCTACTGCTTGAGAAGTCTTTGTTAAGAAGGTATTTGTTGATGTAATAATACTTTCATTACGCTGACCGAATTTAACTTCTCCGTAATCAATAACATCTGCTAATGAAACAGTTGTGATGCCGACCATAAAGCCTGAACCAATTCGTAATATCCCCGCTCCTATAATAATTAAAGTCATACTTTGTGGCGCAATATACCCAGATATCAAAATAATTAACAATCCAGAGATAATGCATATTATAGAAGTATTAAATGCAGCGGTTCTACCTACCCATTTAATAAAGCGTGGTAATAATAGTAAACCAACCATTTCGCATAAAATCATAGAATTAAAAATTGCAAATAAATGTTCTGCGTTAACTACATATTTAAAGTAATAAATAATAGAGCCATTCAATGTTTGTAAACATAAGTTAAAAGTTAGAAGTACTCCCATAATTGCTAATAATTCTTTGTTTTTAAATAAAATACGACCGATATCTTTAAATTTAACTTTAATACCTATTAGTTTTTCCATTTCTTGGTCCTCCGGTACTTTAAAGACCGTTACACCAATGGTAAATATAAAAATCAAACTACAAATTATTGCGAATACAAAAATACCAGTAGAATCACTACCTCCGCCGAAAATATCACCAAGTTTATGTATAAAGAATAAACCAAATGTGCCGACAGTAAATGCAGCCAAACTAGCGAAAAATCTTGGGATAACTGATAATTCTTCACGTTCTCTTGGGTCATGGGTTAAGTTAGGAAGCCATGACCAATATGGTATATCCATCATCGTATATGTCATTCCCCAGGAAATATAAATAATCGATATGTAAATGTACATTGCTGTTTGTGATAAATCAAAATTAGTAAACAATAATACTGTTACTACAGCGTTAATTAATGTACCTATAACAAGCCATGTCTTAAATTTACCAAAGTTATTTCTTGTATTATCAACAATCATTCCCATAATTGGATCGTTAATTGCATCCCATATACGTGCAACAAATAACATAACTCCAACAAATGCAGGAGATAGCCCTACTATGTCTGTAATATAAAACATTAGAAATACACTGACGATATTAAATATGGCATCCTTACCGATGGCACCGAATCCAAATGCAAATTTTTGTTTTCCTGTTAAATGTCTATTCATTACATTCACCTCTAAGTTAGTTCAGATTAAAACGCTTACATATATTGATTTTATTCTATCAGTAGTAAGTTCCAGTTATGAATAGCATAATGATGACGATATATGGCAAAATGTTTCATTTTCAATTAATATAAATATAAGTTCAAATATGTTTTTTAATTAAGAGGGATAACATGCAGGTATTGTGGAAGAAATTTCAAAAAAAATTGATCGATGCAAATTTAGCCGAATGCGGTATTGAAATAGGCGTACCGAATGTAGGTTATAATTATACTGTTTTTCAAAAATCCGTATTACATATCGTAACTCAAGGAGAAGGTACTTTTAGTTATGCTGGTGAAACTTATCATCTAACTGCTGGAGATATTTTTTTGCTTGAACGTGGGATGGAAGTAGAATATAAGCCTTCATTTTCAAATCCTTGGACTTATTATTGGGTAGGCATGAATGGCAAACAAATATTAAATTATTTGTCTCGCTGTAGTATTGTTGATAGTCATGTCATATTAGGCCAAGATACGACAGATATTAAAAATATAATTCAACTCATTTGTAAACTCTCTCAAAGTATTGAGTCAAATAACTCCAATGATATTCTAATTATGCAATATTTGTATCAATTAGTTTATACATTACAAGAAAAGTTCCCTAAAATTTTTTCTGTTCAAGTTGATATTGTAAATGAAGATATACAGCATGCCGTTGATTTTATCAATACAAATTATCAAAAGCATATAACTGTTGAAGATGTTGCTAAAAGCGTAAATATTACACGTAGTCATTTATATAAATTGTTCAAAAAGAATTTAGGTTGTTCCCCTAAGGAATATTTAACCTATATAAGGATGTATCACGCTTCACAATTATTAATACATACGAGTACACTTATAAGTGATATATCAAGACAAGTTGGTTACAAAGACCCGCTGCTATTTTCAAAAAATTTTACAAAGCATTTTGAAATTAGTGCTTCTGAATATCGGCACCATTTTTCAATTAACAACAAGCAATGAGCACTCACTCAATAGTATAGGTCCACGAAACCAATGACTTCCATTGGTTTTCTGCCCTATGCTAATTGCTATTTTATAATTAGTGACAATAACTTCTACTCCACTTCTTTACTCCTAGTTTAAAAATACACCGTATGTCTTATTCCACATTTTGTTTTAATACGGATATAACTCGTTTCATTTTTTCATCAATATACTTATCTTTATGTAAAATTAAATAGAAGAACCTTTCAATATCTAAATTAATAACTTCAAGTTGTTCCAAATCTTCAGATGTTAATGTGGATTTCGATACAATGGAAAAACCATTTCCTGCATGAACCATACTCTTTATTAAACTTGTATTATTAATGACTACTAAATAAGGATTTAATGATAACTGATTCAAACCATTTTCTTGATATACACGAGTTCCAGAACCTTGTTCTCGAATAAAGCATGTCTCTAAATTAGACGAGCTAGATTTCTTTTTAATTAATACAATTTCATCTTGGGCGATTGGTGTACTTATAATCGCATTGTTCTGTATCTTTTTTTCTACGATACCAACATCAACGATATTATTTTTAATTTGCTCAACAATCGTTTCTGAATTATCCAAATGTACATGAATATGTAATTCTGGATACATTTGGGCTAATTTAGTAAGTTGTCGTGACAAACGATATTCACCAAATGTAAAACTGCTTCCCAGCTTTAAATCTCCAGCGACTGCATTGTTTTGCATTTTTAAATCTTGTCGTAGTGCTTGTTCTAAATAATTTCTTTGCAACGCATATTGGTATAGTTTCTCTCCATCACTTGTTAATGTCATTTTTGAGTGCTTAAACTCAAATACTTTTACGTCATAGTCATTTTCAAGTCTCTTAATATCTCTACTTATGGATGGTTGCGATGTATACAAATTTTCTGCAGCTTTTGTAAAACTTTGCGCTTTTACAACTTCAGTTAACACTTTTAGTGGGTCCATGTCCTATCACCTTTCATTGTTTTACCTTTATTATAACGAATTTGTTATGAACTATATACCAAATATTTATTTAACGTTATAAATTTGTGGTGCTACACTTTTGGTACAAGGAGGAGACGGTACATGACTACATTTAACAATAAACCCTTTATTTTTGGTATATTATTTACGTTTATCATTGCTGCAATAAGCTTAATTAGTTCAAAACTGCCACTATTAGACAAGGTCGGTGCTTTGACAATTGCAATTGTCATCGCAATACTATTTAGACATTTTAAAGGTTATCCTGAAAGCTATCGTCCAGGCATTACTTTCGCATCTAAACGACTATTAAAATTCGCTATTATATTGTATGGTTTAAAGCTTAATATTTTTGATGTTATAGGAGAAGGTAGTACATTACTACTCATCGATGGTGGTGTCATCATTGTAAGTATTGGATTAATGTTATTACTCAATCATTATATTAAAGGAGATAAAGCTATCACATTATTGCTAGGTATTGGTACTGGCGTCTGTGGAGCAGCTGCGATTGCTGCTGTATCTCCAATTTTAAAATCACGAGAAAAAGACACAGCCATCAGTATAGGTATCATCGCATTAATTGGTACTCTTTTTTCACTAGCTTATACAGTAATATATACCCTATTCACAATATCACCAGAGGTTTATGGCGTTTGGTCTGGTGTGAGCCTACATGAAATTGCCCATGTTATTCTTGCAGCAGATTTCTCGGGTGACACAGCTTTACGAATTGGCTTATTAGGCAAATTAGGCCGCGTATTCTTGCTCATACCTTTAAGTATTGTACTTATATTGGTAATGAACATGAAATCACAGGATAGAAATACTAACCAACGTATCGAAATGCCTTATTTTTTAATTGGATTTGTATTAATGGCGATATTTCATACTTATGTACCTATACCTCAATTTATAATGCAGATAATTGAGCCATTGACAACAATTTGCTTATTGATGGCAATGGTGGCATTGGGGTTAAATGTATCATTTAAAGATTTACAAGATCGAGCGTTTAAGCCTTTAATCGGTGTCATCATTGTATCTACGATATTATCAACTATCACTTTTATCATTGCTAACTCTATTTATGGCTAAGTGCTTATTGCAAAAGATGAAGGGAAAATTAAATATTACTAAGCAAATATCTATACGACAACTCTAATTATATTTAAAATAATATTTTAGTAAGATGCTTGCTAATTGAAATTAGTATGTACAAATCAACTTATAAAGAGGGTATAGATATGAAAACATTAGATGCATATTTTATCTTGTTCGATGAAGCTAGATATAGTGACGAAAGCTTTGATAAGTTAAATGATTTATTTAACGATGATATTGAATTTGTGTTAAACCAAAAATCTTTCAAAGGCAAAGACGCATGGAAACAATTTGTTAAAGCTGTGTACCAAACAAATAAAGATTTAAAACACATGCATAATGGTTGGGTAGAACAAGAAGATGGCACTTTCAAAACACATTGGGCTATATGTGGAAATAGATTTGAGACAGGTGTTTATACGCAAGAAGGTATAGATATTGCAAGATTAGATGATGAAGGAAAAATAATATATTTAGAGAATCAACCTGAAGACAAAGCACTATTCTCAAATTAACTCTCTGACTGACAAGTTGTAAGT
>ERZ794960.195-NODE-195-length-12024-cov-97.670231_pt1 | contig 12024 bp, 8 predicted proteins | sample MGYA00375737_ERZ794960 | MGnify/ENA primary metagenome ERZ794960 (study PRJEB30138, sample SAMN05968709) | food fermentation metagenome | isolation source: fermented_meat | host: spontaneous_fermented_meat_time_3_second_replicate;sponta... | place: Italy... | reverse complement strand
CAGACTGCCATTGAAAGATTCCGGGCTTGTTCGGATTAAACTTGTAATTTGCCATCACTTAAACTATTTTCCAATTCTGGTATTTTCTCAATCTCTTCCTCCAAATCTAGTAATTTTGAAACATCATTATTCAAGCGATTATTTACTTTTCTTAAACTCTCTTCAAATCCACTTAAGTTCTCACCAACTAATTTATTTAATAAGTTTAATTCATATCCACTATCCATGTACGAAAGATCTTTCTGACCAAAATATAACGGTGTTTGAAGAATTGTATTGATACTGATATTAATCTCCTTATCATTGTGATCAAGTATATGTGGCGTTTCACCATATACTCTTTTGACTTTATACTCTTTTCCATAATCATCCTGAAGATTGAGAATTATCTGTCCTCCCGATTCCAAAAGATTCTTCACAACATCATTTTTATACTCTTTATCCGCAGTGGAGGGAGCAATGTCTAGTGCATATCGGATAGATTCGATAATACTAGACTTTCCACTACCTCGAATACCTATAAGACTATTTAGCTCTGGTGATAATAGTATCTCCTGAGCATCCAACTTTCCACCAATAAATTGGATTGATTTTATATATCCATGATTATACTTCTTTTGACTTAGAGAAATTCGATTCTGATTATCTTTGAATGCTAAAACTACTGAGTCAAAATTTCCATCTCCGATTTTGATATAACATGGATTTCCTTTTCCTATATCCTCAACAGACTTACAATCCGATCCTTCTATATAGGGTATTTCATACCCCATCCAACCTTTAAGTTTCTTCATTTCTTTTCTTGCTCTGCCTTTTTGTAACCCTAAAATATTATCTTTAAACCACTTTTTACTACTCAACGAGGTAATTAACCCGCCATTACATTCTTTTAAAAAACCACTTTTTTGCTCAATATGTGCCATCATTATAAAGTAATCATTATTATATGAATCTAAACATTTAACTGTATGTTCTAAATCCATATTACAACGTGTATTTTCTTTTTCCCGATTATCAATCCCTTTAAAAACTTCATCTAAGAATTGATTTATTTTTTCAGTATCTCCGCTTATCCAATCTTCATTTTTAAAAACTATCAAACAATGAATACCATTACTTCCTTCTTTTACAGATAACTCAACGCCAGGTAATAACATTATTCCATTTTTTTTGGCCTTTTTCTTTAATCCCTTATACTCACTTAAATTAAATTTATTGTGATTTGTTATAACACCCATTTTTATCTGTTGCTCTTTTAACGCATCAATATAATCACTAATAAATCTATCATCATCACCTAAATATGAAAATTCTTTATCTGCCCTCGTATGCAGATGAAAATCTGCACGTATCCACTCTGTTCCATTATCAAACATACATACTCCCCCATTCATTTAAATATACCTTAAAAATTACACCATAAGGCGCCTGTTTTCTACATTAAATTTTATACAAAAAAACACCCCACAACCATAAGTTGTGGGGTGTTTTGCAAAACCGAATAATATCGGATTGATATTAACGTTTTGAGAATTGTGAAGCTTTACGAGCTTTCTTAAGACCTGGTTTCTTACGTTCCTTCATACGAGGGTCACGTGTTAACATGCCAGCACTCTTAAGAGCTGGACGGAAGTCAGGGTCAACTGTCAATAGGGCACGTGAAATACCGTGACGGATTGCACCAGCTTGGCCTGAGAATCCACCACCATTAACGTTTACCAAGATATCATAGCTATCTGTTGTTTCAGTAATTGTTAAAGGTTGTTTCATATCTAAAATCAAGTTAGCAAATGGAACGTAATCAACAACGTCTTTGTTGTTGATAGTGATTTTACCAGTACCTGGTACTAAACGTACACGAGCTACTGAGTTTTTACGACGGCCTGTACCGTTATAAGTTACTTGAGCCACTATAGTTTCCTCCTTAAATAATGTCCGTAATGTCTAAGACTTCTGGATTTTGTGCTTGGTGTTTGTGTTCGCCACCAGCGTAAACGTGTAACTTCAAGAATTGGTTGTGACCCAATGAGTTCTTAGGTAACATCCCTTTAACTGACATTTCAATTAAACGTTCTGGGTTGTTTTCACGAATTTCGCCAGCAGTACGAGTTTTCAAACCACCAGGATGATTACTATGGTGATGATATAACTTGTCGGTTGCTTTGCGACCTGTTAATTTAATTTTTTCAGCGTTGATGACGATGATGTTATCACCTGTATCAACGTTAGGTGTAAATGTTGGTTTATTTTTACCGCGTAAGATAGAAGCGACTACAGTTGATAGACGACCTAATGCAATATCTGTTGCATCGATCACATACCATTTACGTTCTACTTCGCCTGGTTTAGCCATGTAAGTTGTACGCACGATTTATTCCTCCAATATTCTGTGTTTGTTTGACACTCAATAAGTTTCCGGGGCCTATCGTGGGGCAAACAATACCAGATACTATAGTACCGTAATTTATTGATTAAGTCAATCGAATCTCATATATTTCCAGTCTATTTATAATAAACTTCTTTTAAATACAAACCGCTTGCTGGCGCGGTTGAGCGCGCCTGTTGCCGATCCTTCACTTCATACAATCGTAAAAAGTCATGTACGTCGCGGCGACCGTTACCGATTTCCAATAAAGTGGCCACTAAGATGCGGACCATATTATATAAAAAGCCATTGCCATGGAATTCAAAAATAAGTTCGTTTTCAGCTTCGTTGTATACAACGGTTGCTTCATAGATTGTTCTGACCTTATCCTTGATGACCCCTCCAGCGGCCGCAAAACTCGTATAGTCATGCGTCCCCATCACGTCGGGTAATGCCGCCTTAATCCGTTCAACATCGATTGGATAAGGATAGTGACCCGTATAACGCCGTTTAAACGGATTGGTATAATGGCCCAGATCAACCCGGTACATATACCGCTTGCCGACCGTTGAAAAGCGCGCATGAAAATCATCATCTGCCAATTGGCTATCAACCACTTCCATATCTAACGGTAAAAGGCTGTTTAAGGCCCGTAGCATGCTTTTAGCGGGGAGCTCAGATGGATAGTCGAAATGCACAACTTGGCCCATAGCGTGGACGCCAGAGTCTGTTCGGCCGGAACCGTAAACTTGAATATAGGCGCCCTTACTCATCTTGGTTAAAGCTTTTTCCAAGGTGCCTTGAACTGTGCGTTGCTTAGGCTGAACTTGAAAGCCGGCAAAATCAGTCCCATCATAGGCGACCGTTACTCGATAGCGTTGTGTCATTGTTTCTCCTCTTACTTCACAAAATCATTATATCTATTCTAGTCAATTTTCTGAAAAGTAGCAACCCTCCTATCAAAATAAACACCAATTAATAGGTAGCAAAAAAGACTGTGATAAAAGTCATCTTACCCCAGTCCTTTTTTTAAATAATTAGCCAATCTGATATAACACATCCCGTAAGGCAGCGTACTTCTCTCTACCTTCTCTGGTCACTTCTAGTTGCACAGTTCGTTGATCATCATCTACGTTGTGCGCCTTCATAATGTAATGCTTATTTTGCAAAGCATTCAACTTACGTGAAGCAGCTGGGGGTGATGTGTTAAATTTCTTAGCGATTTGCCCAGGTCGGTTATTCCCAAGCTCGATGATTTGTTCCAAAACGAGGAATTGATCATAAGTCAAACCATACGCTTCACTTGCTTTGTTTAATCGGCTAATTTTTTGTTGTGCATCAAGATACCACTCACTGATACTTAAAATTTCGTGTTGCTCCGCCATTTTATGTTCCCCCTAAGCCTAGGCACCTTCATTTAATACCTGCTTCTGTGTTATCATAGCTATGTATGCAAAAGCGACCGGCAGTTGGTTTTCGAAGGCAAACTACCGACCACTTTTACGAATATCTTTACTTATGAGCTTTAGTCTAATCTGTTTCAGATTGGATTAAAGTTTTTTTATGCAACTGTTGAGCTTAATGTCCATGTTAAGTTAGCTTTGTAGATAGCATTTGTAACTTCTGCACCTGCAGGCATTGTTAACTTGATGTTTTCTGGTGTCCAACCAAAGACGTTAGCACCTTGGCCTTCGCCATCTTTAGCTTCGGCAACTGTAATATCTGTACCGCCAACAGCTAATGGTGTTGAGAAACTCTTATTGATGTTAGCAGTTGCAACTGGTGCAACTGTTGGTTGTGTAGCAAGTGCTGCAACATCAGATGTGTAAGTAGCATCTTGTGTATCTTTTGTTAATTCAGCTACTTGTTGAGTTTGACCGTATTGTGTATTGTCAAATGATAATTTAGCACCAGTAATTGTTTCAGTAGTTGGTTTTGAAGGATCAGCATTATCCATAGCTGTTAAAGCATCTACTGATTTAACTGATAATTTCCATGAACCAGCTTTTGAAGTTGTTCCTTCCCAGAAATCACTTGTTGGATCAGTTGTGTTGTTAGGGTTAGCACTATTGCTTTGAGAATCTTTACGTGTTACTTGTTTATCAACAACTGTTGCCCAAGCAGTACCATCAACATGGCCCTTCTTTAATTCTGGATCATTTGTGTTTAAAACAGCTGTTTCGTTAGTCTTGCCGCCTTCATAACTTGCTTTAAGGTTATTTGTTGATAATGATGTATTCTTACCATCAGCAGTAAAGTCTAATTTTGAGTCATCTAAAATTTTATGATTACCAAAATCTAATGTGTGAGGTACCATTTGAAGACGTAAGTAACCAGTGTTACCATTGTCGCTGTTATCACCAAATGAAATCCCAGCAACTGTTTTATCAGTTTGTGGTAATTTTGTGCCACCATTGTCATTGGTAGTTGCATCCTTCACCTGGCCATAGATGTTAATCGTATGTTCAGTTGGGTTATAAACTTTAATCCGAATTGTTTTCACCTGATTAGGCTTAATATGAAGATTAAAATAACCTAACTGCTTGCCGCCAATATTATCTTTGGGTAATTCTGGCATTAACATAAATGTTGCTTTATTAGCTGCTGGAAGCTTAATGGTGCTCTTCTTTTTAGCTGCTTGTGCTGTGCCAATTCCTAGCGTCAATACCATACCAACCAACATGGTCATTATTAATACATATCGCCGATATTTCCGCATCACATTAACCAATCCTAATAACTTTATAGAGTCCGTATGCTGCAACTAATAACAAGACCCCGTTAGCTGCCAAGACGTACAACCATTTATTAGTTGGACGTTGAATTGAACGTTTATTTAAATCAGCCGCAGCCGCTTTTGAAACTTTAAAGGTTTTCTTAAACGTCCAAGACATTGGTAATTTATTCCAAAGGTTTTCACCAGTAACTTTTACCGAGACTTGGTAGGTGCCTGCCTTCATGTTGTTATACTCCCAAGAAATTGGAAGTGTCACAGATGAATTAGGTGCAATACTTGAGCCTTCTTTTTCGTAAAGGCGCTTATCAGAGAAAAGGCCCTTCTTCGATACAACGGCTTTGAAATGAACATTTTTCAAAATCATAGGTTGTGTATTACGAAGTTTAACCCCCATCGCAGGTCGATTATTATACAAAATAGGTTTTGTCGAATCATATTTCAGTTCTGGATAAACCTTATAATGTGACCCTCGCAAGACGACACTAATCATATAGGCGTAATTACTCGAAATCGTTTGTTCATCGGTTTTATTGTCACGATATTCGATAAAATGCCAACCGCCAGAAATCAGACCGTTAAAGTTATCTTCCGGCACCTTAATCGTTGCTTGAATAACAGTTGTTTCTTGTGGTCCTAAGTGAAGCACGCGATCTGATTTACGCACAGCCCCAATTGTTGTTAACGGGATTTTAGCACTCGGATCTAACCCTTTAGTAGACGATTGAAATTTCATATCGCCACCCATTTGAGTCATCCCATTTTGAAATTCACTTCTAATTGTGATTTTCTTATCCGTAAAATTTTGAACACGCATCTTAATGGTATGGGTCGTTCCTGGTTTGAACTTAACATCGAAGTAATTCAAACTCGTATCAACTTGACCTTCCGGCATAATTGGCTGGATTTCAAAATCTGCTTTTTCAGTTGTAGAGTCGGCCTGAACTTGTTGTGACAGCGCAAAACCGCCCATCACGCCTATGGCCAATCCTAAAATTATATTTCTTAATAATCGTTTTCTAAACACGATTTGATTCCTCCTATGGTGCAACCGTTAATGTCCAATCTAAAGTCGTTGTATAGGTTGTATTATCCCGTTTAGTTGTCTCTGGGACATGTAAGCCAATGCTGATATCAGCATTCTTCTTATCACCAAATTGATAGTACCAACTCCCCTTACCTTGATCATCGCTGTAAGGATTGTTTTTATTACTTTGATCCTTATCAGGGTCATCATTCTGGAAAAGCCCAACCTTGGTATAGGTCATTAAATTCTTGACCGTATCGCCAGATTTTAAATTAAAGCTATCAATCGAAGACATTGCTTGATTTGGCGTTGTGTTACCCACATCCGCAATAACAGCCCCATTTTTAAATTGTAGTTCTGCATCTTTCAAGACTTGTTTACGATCGTCCGTAAACGGTTTTTCTTGTGCAACTTGTAATTGCCATGAATCAACACCGTAGTGATCAGTTACTTTAACGGCTTGTGGTGTCTTACGATCTTCTAGATAGTAGGTACTATCTGTTTGTGTCCGATTATGGGTACCAAAATCCCAATAACTTGGTGCTTCAACTGAAAGCATCCGCTTGTAATAGCCATACGTAATCGTCCGAACCTTATCCGTAAAGACAGGGTCATCCTTGTACGCTTTAGACCAGTTAGCGTTCGTTAAATCAGTACTTTCCGTTACTGCATGGATTGTATACCCATCGATAACCTTAGGTGCTACTCGTGCTGAGTTAACAGTCGATAACTTAGTACCTGAAGTTCCTTTTTCATCAACTTCAGTGGCAATATAAGTTGGCTGACTTAAATCGTTATCTTCTAGATCAACGTAACGGATAATGATTTCGCCGATATTCTTCTTCAAATTCAATATTGTTTGATTGAAGTTCATTGTATTACCAGCAATTAATACATTTTCAGTCCCAGTTGACGTTGTTTTAGTTTCTGTCAATTCGTCTGCTGTTAATTTAGCATCATTTGTCACCACTTTATCCGCTGCTAATGTATTATCATCGACACTTGCAGTCACCTGCATCTTATAACTGATAGTTGCTATATATCCCGGCTTCAATGGTTGCGAAAGTGTAATCGTCTGATGATCAGCACTAAATTTAGCATTTGTATCTGTCGTTTCATTCGTCCCATCAGCCTTGCTGATTTTAACAACTAACGGATAGTCATTACCGGTATCCGGATCACTAAATGAAAGTTTATCGGACTTCTTCATCGTAATCGTATTAACCTTCATGTTGGTGATATTCCCCGTATTGTCAGCTGCTGCTGTTACCTTGTAACGATAATCGATGACATCCCCTTTACCGGCAGTTGTTTCTACACGGTAACCATCCTTATCAGGATATTTAGGGTCTGTTGATGTTGATGTATCTTCCGTCGTTGTATTCTTGAGCGTTTGTTCAAGTTTAACTTCTTTCTTATTCCGGATCTTCAACTTCGATTGGTTAGCTTTTGTCTTATGTTGATAATTAGCAACCGTCTTATCCGTTAAATCACCGGTTAAGTTGTCAGCGTAGAAGTTAGCATCATTCGTAATATCTTGTGTCTTAGCATTATCCTTAACCAATACTTGATATTTGACCATTACTTTCTTGTCTGCATCAAGTGGTGTCTTCAAGGCAATCGCCTTAAGACTTGCTAAAGTGTCTGATACTGTAGAACGAACGATTGTTGAACCATAACTGATTTGAATCTGTTTATCTGGATAACCATCAAGTGATACTAATTCCAAATCATCCGGCACATTCATCGTAATATCTTGAATAGCAGCATTCACTAAAGCCTCATCATTGGTATACTTTCCTGACGTACTATCAGTTGGTAACGTAATATCAAAACGATACATAATCTCATCACCAGGTACAGCCGTTGTTTCGGCCTTACCATCCCCATATCCAGGACCAAACCATGCTTGTCCCGGAATAGCCGTTGCTGGATTTCTAATAAATTGTTGAATGGTTGCCGTGTTCTTTTGTTTCTTCAATGTCAATGTGGTTGCATTAAACTTGCCTTTATCAGCGGCAGCGGTGTTGGTCTGATCTGTAAACCCGTTAGCTGTCAAAAGCCCATCGTTGTTTACGTCGCCATCCATATCCGCTGTAATCTTCATCTTGTAGTTCACCATTAATACTTGTGATTTCTTCAATGCGACATTCTTAAGCGTAATCTTCTTCGTGCCCGCTGTTGTGCCATCACTCATAGTGACATTAGCAGTAGGGACGGCTGTTCCACCCGCTGTTGCGGTAATGCCTGTTAGGTAGTCCAACTTGCCGGCTGGATCCATCACAATGTTATCAATGACGATATCCTTAACATCAGCATTGTTGTCTTTATCAGCAGTAACCTTGAAACGATAATCAATTGTGTCGCCTTTAGTACCAGATGCTTTTGGACCAAAAGCTGTTTCAGCTGCTTTATCTTGTTTCAATTGTTGACTGATTGTCACCTTATCTTTACGGACAATGTGTAAAATTGATTGGTTCGCTTTTGTCTTGTTTTGATAATTAGCAACAGTCGTATCTTTTAAATCACCCGTTAAGTTTGATGCGTAGAAGTTCGCAGCGTTGGTAACGTCTTGTGTTTTAGCATCCGGCATGATGTTAGCGCCGTAGTAAACAAGAGCCTCTGTCACATTCTTAGAAAGTGGACTCTTAAGGTCAAGGTTTTTAATATCCTTAATCGAATTAATAGTATCGTTATACTCAGAAACTTGACCTTCAGTACCCGTCCGATAGCTAATTTGAATCTTATGAGTCGTACCTACAACATTCGCTAGCTCTAAATCATCCGGTACATTCATCGCAATATCTTGTAACGCACTATTCAATAGATCAGCGTTATTCTTCGGATCGGTCGTTGGAAATTTAATCGAAAACTTGTACGTAACTGTATCCCCAGGGTTAACAGTTGCTTCCGCAGGTTTATTATTAGGCGCCGGTTCATCCGGCCCAATCCATCCTGAATTTGTATTCGCTACATTATCTTTAAGATTAATACTTTGGCTAATCTTTGCCTTATTGGATATCTTTTTAAGGGTTAAAACAGTTGTATTAAATTTCCCTTTATCAGCGGCAACGGTGTTGGTCTGATCCGTGAAACTATCAGCTGTTAACAGCCCATCGTTCTTCACGTCGCCATCCATATCCGCTGTAATCTTCATCTTGTAGTTCACAATTAATAATTGTGTTTTCGACAATGAAACATTCTTAACCGTAATCTTCTTCGTGCCGGCTGTTGTGCCATCACTCATGACGACATCCCCAGCAGGGAGCGCTGTCCCCTGAAGCGTTGCTGTGACGCCAGCTTGGTAATCCAACTTGCCGGCTGGATCCATCACAATGTTATCGATGACAATATTCTTAATATCGGTACTATTATCATCGCCAGCAGTAACCATGAAACGATAGTCGATTGTATCGCCTTTAACACCAGTTTCGGTCGTCTTAAAGGTGGTTGCCGAATCTTGTTTCAATTCTTGTTTGATTGTGACGTTATCTTTACGCACAATGTGTAAAATTGATTTGTTAGCTGGTGTTTTATGTGCCTTGTCAGCTACTGTTGAGGTTGCTGGCATATCACCCGTTAAGTTTGATGCGTAGAAGTTAGCATCGTTCGTCACATTTTGCGTACCAGCGTTATCATTGATCTTAGCGCTGTACCCAATTGTCATCCCTTTGCCTTTTGTTAATGGCGTGAAGACATCGTTTAATTCTGCATTCGCACTGATGGGATTACCACTAATATATTGTGGTGTCACACCATCAACTGTGACTTTCACCTGCTTTGTATTATCCATAGAACCTTCTGGGTTAACTAAAGTCATCCCACTCGATTCTTTCATCGCAATATCTTTCAAAGCAGTATCTAGTAAATCAGCGCTATTCTTCGCACCTGGTGCAATAGCAAATTTGTAATCGATAATGTTTCCTGGAACACCACTTGTTTCAGCTTTATCACCAGTCACATTAGGACCTTTCCAAGTTTCACCAGCCGTATTCCGGTTCTTAATGAATTGCTTGATTGTCGCCGTATTTGAAGCCGCGGCTGTATTCAAGGTCGTTGTATTAAATGGTGTTGCTTTTAAGTTTGTGGCAGATAACTTTGCATCGTTGGTAATTGTATTCGCGACATCATTTACAACCTTCATCTGATAGGTTACTTTAAAAGTCGTATTCTTAGGCAAGTCGCTTGTAATCTTAACGGTGTTACCATTACCTGGAACCTGCGGTGTTTTTTCCTGTACCTCTGAGCCAATCGTAATTTCCAATGAATCATCAATATAAGACATTTCGTTTGGTTTATTCATGTTAAAAGAAGAAAGCAGAAGATCCTTTATAGCGTCTGTGTTATCCCCAGCTTTACCAGTAAACGTATATTGAATGATGTCATTTTGTTTACCTGACGTTTCAACAGCAACATGCGTTGTTGCATCATTCTTATCATTTGCTGGTGTGGTTGTATTACTAATCGTTTGTTTTAGATCAGTTACCGTTATTGGTTGGTCTTCAATCTTTAATTTTGCAAGATTAAAGTTATCCTTATCGGCAATCGGTGTGGTTAACGAAGCTGCTGTTAACTTCCCTGTTTGATCATGTTCTGTTGTTGTCGTATCGATTGTTGCATCATCATTAACTGTTCGATCGAATGTTACTTCAACCTTTTGACCAGCTTTGATTGACTTATCAATCTTAATGGAATAAGTCTCACCATCACTACTTGGTGTAGCTGTCCCATCAACTGTTTCTGATGTATCGGCTTTAGTCGTAGAAGGCGTTATAATCTTAACTTTTACATTCGTTGGTGCTGTTAATTCATCAGGCGCCATCTTAATGTCGCTGATTTCAGCATCGCTAATTCCAGCCGAATTGCTCTTTTTAGCAGTAAATGCAAATTTGTAGTTAACTTTATCCTTACGATGCCCAGTAACCCCGGTTGTCCCTAATGTCCAATCAGTGTTGGTATCAAGTTTAATGTACTGTTTTAAATCTTGAACTTCACGGTCTTCACCTGGATGGATTATCGCTTTATTCGATGGATCTGTATTAACTTCATATGTTTGGTCATTACCTTGTGTATCTTTTTCAGTAACAGTAACCTTAGACCGCATGATATTATCAATATCACCTGTTGCGGTCTTAGCAACATTAGCCTTGAAGTCAATCACGACGTAACCGCCGACTGGAATTTCATTAGCAGTTTTTACAGTATGCGTATTACTATCAAACGAAGTGGTTTGAGCTGCGCCAATCTGCGTGTCATTCGCATCATAGTAAGTTAACGTTACATCACCTTTGACGGTCAAGTTTGAGTCTAATTCATCAGTAATAATTGCACCCTTAGGTAAGGCTACTTTCGTTTTAAGATTCTTCAACGTCCCTTGGTATTCAACCGTATCACCCGGTTTATAGTCGGTTTCGGTCTTGAAACTTGAATCTCCATTCGTGATATTCTTAACCTTTTTGCTAATCTCAGCCGCACGTTCTACTAAGTCAGTGTGTTCATGGTTAACGGAAGTCATCCCTCCACTATCGACAGCCCAGACAACAATCCGATCACCGACGTGTAGGTCATCTTCAATCCCTTTAGCTAGACCAGAATAATTCTTGGTTTGTCCAGCCGCAACATCTGCGACTGATGTCAGAACTTTAGGGCCACCGGTCGTGACATTGCCACTAGCATCTTTATGTTGCACTTCATAATAGATTAATTCATTCATCTTCTTGTATTTAGGATCAGCTGAATCAGTTGGGTTTTTGTTCGTCACTGTCCCGTCTAAGACAACATCCTTTTGACTACCATCAACATACATTACTCGCGGCTTTTGATTCAAAGTGATTTCCGGTGGAGGCTCCTATGTCAAGAATCCGGACATAAAAGTACGAACAAATTTGACTTTCAATT
>ERZ794960.193-NODE-193-length-12148-cov-55.662863_pt1 | contig 12148 bp, 6 predicted proteins | sample MGYA00375737_ERZ794960 | MGnify/ENA primary metagenome ERZ794960 (study PRJEB30138, sample SAMN05968709) | food fermentation metagenome | isolation source: fermented_meat | host: spontaneous_fermented_meat_time_3_second_replicate;sponta... | place: Italy... | reverse complement strand
TCGTCAATCATAGTGGGATTCAATCGTCACTCTTGCATGAATTATGTGCCAAGGAAACGCCCTATATTGAAGGCCGCAAAGTCTTATTGGTTGTTGAAAATGACATTGTTAAAACCTTTTTCATCAATCAAGCGCAAACGACGATTCAAGCCGGCTATAAACGCCTGGGCTTCCCCAACTTTGCGATTCAACCATTAATCGACGAATCAGCTTCTCAAAAATCAATCGAAGATTTCCAAGCAAAACGGGCAGTGCAAGATGCTGAACGCGCGCAAGCCGCTGCCGAAGCAATCAAGAAAAACGAAGCGCTCAAAGAAAAACGTAAAACCGAAGGCAAGCCAATTGATGGCCCAATCGTGATGGGTCGCGGGATTAATCCAGCTGAACCAGTTCGTCAGATGATTAGTATCACTGAAGAGGAACGCTCAATCGTAATTGAAGGCTTTATCTTTGATAAAGAAGTCCGGGTGCTCCGCTCTGGCCGCCAATTATTAATCTTGAAGATGACTGATTATTCATCATCATTTACGGTCAAGAAGTTCTCAAGAGATGCTAGCGATGAAAGTTTATTCGCCGCAATTGATAAAGGCATGTGGTTTAAGGTTCGCGGGAGTGTCCAAGAAGATAACTTCATGCGTGATTTAACGGTTAACGCCAACGATTTAGTTGAAGTTAGTCATCCTAAACGTGAAGATACAGCGACTGAAGGTAAGCGAATCGAAATACATTTGCATACCAACATGTCTCAAATGGACGCGACCAACCCAATCGGCGATTACGTCAAACAAGCTGCTAAGTGGGGCCAACCTGCGATTGCTGTGACCGATCACTATAATCTCCAAGCCTTTCCGGATGCTTATGCCGCTGGGAAGAAAAACGGCGTTAAGATTTTATACGGCGTCGAAGTCAACTTGGTCAACGATGGCACGCCAGTCGTTTATAACTTGCGCGACCAAGTCCTAGAATCAGCCGAATATGTAATTTTTGATGTGGAAACGACTGGTTTGTCAGCCGTTTACGATTCAATTATCGAATTGGCTGCGGTCAAAATGCGCGATGGTGAAGTCGTCGCCTCGTTCGATGAATTTATCGACCCAGAGCGACCACTATCAGCCTTCACAACGCAATTGACCAGCATCACCAACGAAATGGTCCATGGTGCCAAGAAGGAAGCTGAAGTCTTGGCAATGTTCAAGGAATTTACTGGCGATGCCGTTTTAGCCGGTCATAACGTTAGTTTCGATATGGGCTTCTTGAACGCGGGTTATGAACGGAACGATATTGACCTGATCGATAACCCAGTCATTGATACCTTGGAATTATCGCGGATGTTGCATCCTGAATACAAGAATCATAAGTTGGATTCATTGACCAAGCGCTACAAGATCAACCTAGAACACCATCATCGAGCTAATGCCGATGCTGAATCAACTGGTTATTTATTGTATAAGTTGGAAAAAGAAGCCGCTGAAAATTACGATATGGTGAACGTCAATCAATTAAATGATCGCGTCGGGGTCGGTGAGTTTTACAAACAAGCCCGCCCAGCACATGCGGTCTTAATGGCGCAAACCCAAGCTGGTTTGAAGAATTTATTCAAATTGGTTTCAGCCTCAATGACCGAATACTATTACCGGACACCGCGCTTGCCTAAGAGTAAACTCGATGCCTTACGCGAAGGAATTTTAGTCGGTTCCGCCTGCAGTAATGGTGAAGTCTTTGAAGCGATGATGCAAAAAGGGTATAACGAAGCGCTCGATCGTGCTAAATACTACGATTATATCGAAGTGATGCCCAAAGCGGTTTACGCGCCATTATTGGAACGTGAATTGGTGCGCGACAATCAGGCGCTTGAAGAAATCATTCGCAACTTAGTTAAAGTTGGCGAAAAACTCAACAAACCAGTTGTCGCAACTGGCGATGCACATTATTTGAATCCAGAAGACGCGATTTATCGGAAGATTCTGATTCACTCAATGGGCGGGGCCAACCCCTTGAACCGTTCGAAGTTACCAGATGTTCATTTCCGCTCAACTGATGAAATGCTGACGGCCTTTGACTTCCTAGGGCCAGAATTAGCGCAAGAATTAGTCGTAGCCAATCCACAAAAGATTGCCGATCAAATCGACGAAATTGTACCGGTTAAAGATAAACTTTACACGCCTAAGATGGCCGGCGCCGAAGACGAAATTCAAACCTTAACGATGAACCGTGCGCACGAATTGTACGGAGCTGAGTTACCTGAAATCGTCGAAGCCCGTTTGAAAAAAGAATTGAAGAGTATCATCGGGAATGGATTCTCCGTTATTTACCTGATTTCTCAAAAATTGGTTTATAAGAGTGGCAAGGATGGGTACTTGGTTGGTTCCCGGGGATCGGTTGGTTCGAGTTTAGTCGCAACCATGACCGGGATCACCGAAGTTAACCCGTTACCACCGCATTATCGGTGTTCTAACTGTCACTACTCCGAATTCTTTACCAAAGGGGAAGTTGGTTCGGGTTACGATTTAGCGGACAAAGATTGCCCTGAATGTGGCACGCCACTTGATAAGGACGGCCATGATATTCCGTTCGAAACTTTCCTTGGCTTCCACGGGGATAAGGTACCGGATATTGATTTGAACTTCTCCGGTGATTATCAACCAGTCGCTCATAATTATACGAAGGTCTTGTTCGGTGAAAATAACGTGTTCCGGGCCGGGACAATCGGAACGGTCGCTGATAAAACGGCGTACGGTTATGTTAAAGCCTATGAACGTGATACGGAACAAACTTTCCGCGGTGCTGAAGTCGATCGGTTGGCAAAAGGGTCAACCGGTGTTAAACGGACGACCGGCCAACATCCAGCTGGGATTATCGTTGTGCCTGATTACATGGATATCTATGATTTCACACCAATCCAATTCCCGGCCGATGATCAAGATGCGGCTTGGAAGACCACCCATTTTGATTTCCATTCGATCCATGATAATATCTTGAAGCTCGATATCCTGGGTCATGATGATCCCACGATGATTCGGATGCTGCAAGACCTCTCTGGGATTGATCCTAAATCAATCCCCACTGATGATCCGGGTGTGATGGCCTTGTTCTCCGGCACTGATTCACTCGGCGTGACGCCTGAACAGATTAATTCGAAGATGGGCACCTTGGGTGTGCCAGAATTCGGAACGCGATTTGTTCGCGGAATGTTGGAAGAAACACATCCAACAACCTTCTCAGAACTACTCCAAATTTCTGGCCTTTCTCATGGGACCGATGTGTGGTTGGGGAATGCCGAAGAATTGATTAATAAAGGCGTTGTCACCCTGAAAGACGTTATCGGTTGTCGTGATAATATCATGATGGATTTAATTCACTGGGGAATGGATGATAGTATGTCCTTCAACATTATGGAACGCGTTCGTAAAGGCAAGGGGATTCCGGATGATTGGCAACAAGCCATGCGCGATAATGAAAATGTACCGGATTGGTATATTGATTCGTGTCTCAAGATTAAATATATGTTCCCGAAAGCCCATGCGACTGCCTATATTTTGATGGCGCTCCGGATTGCCTATTTCAAAGTGTACTTCCCAATTATTTATTACTGTGCTTACTTCAGTGTGCGGGCCAGTGACTTCGACCTCGTGGCGATGGCCCAAGGAAAAGAAGGCGTCAAGGCGCGCATGAAGGAAATCACGGATAAAGGGATGGAAGCCAGCACGAAAGAAAAGAACTTGTTAACCGTGCTTGAAATCGCCAATGAATGTTTGGAACGCGGTATCACGATTAAGATGGTCGACATCGAAAAATCAGATTCATCTGATTTCTTGATCCAAGACGACCATACCTTACTCGCACCATTCCGCGCCGTACCAAGTCTTGGCGATAACGTTGCTAAGCAAATCGTCTCCGCCCGCGAAGAAAAACCTTTCTTATCTAAAGAAGATTTATCGAACCGTGGGAAAGTCTCTAAAACATTGATTGAATATTTAACAGAAAATAACGTCTTAAATGATTTACCAGATGAAAATCAATTATCGTTGTTTGATATGATGTAAATTAAAAAGCCTACCTAGATTGCAGACTGCAGTTTAGGTGGGCTATTTTAATGGTATAGTAAATACCAAATGATAGAAAAGTGAGGACTAAAATATGACAGAAACCAGTATGGAAAAGATTAATCAATTTAGAAATGCAAGAAATTGGCGACCAGCCCATAATGAAAAAGATCTAGCCCTATCCATTTCATTGGAAGCTTCTGAATTATTGGAACTATTCCAATGGAAGACAGCAGAAGAAGGCGTTCAAGATATTGAACGGGTGAAAGAAGAATTAGCTGATGTGTTAATTTATAGCTATACGATGGCTGACAATTTAAACCTCGATATTGATGATATCATTGCTAAGAAATTAGTGAAGAATGCGGAGAAATACCCAGCACCTAAGGAATAGAAATACTTAATAAGGGGGCGAATAAAACACTATTCAAAAGTGTTTTATTCGCCCCCTTATTTGAGTTATCAACGGTTTCTTATTTTTGAATAATTATCAACAAAGATAAATTGTAATTTCGAAAAATTAATAAATAATGAATTGACTTATAATCGAACCAAACGTAAGCTTAGAGAGTTAGAATATATTTCACAATAGGAATGGTAATTGAATGGACCAGCTATGTAATTATGTACGATTCGTTAGTGGGACACCGCAATCGCGACTATTTATTTCATCAAATGAAAATGACCCGAGTTATTACGTTTATGGGCAGATGGAATTGAGAAATGATCTTGTTCAAGAGGAGACCGAACCTAGTGACAGCCGTTGTTTGCGTACAACAGATAAAGTCATTACTTTTACTGAGTCGGACGTTGTTTTTAATTTGATTTCAGGTGAAGCGAGTGTGGTCGGTAGAAACCACTTAGGTTTTATGCAGACGCAAAATTTTGTCAAATTACAACCTAATGAAATGTTAAATAGATATTTTTTAGTTTTTTTACTCAATGAGAATCAAATGGTTAAACGTCAGTTATTTGAATCGCTACAAGGTTCAAAAGTTATTAAGTATACATTGACGCAACTAAAAGCTTTAAAAATCAATGAATTACCATCAATTGAAGAGCAACGATTAATCGGACGAATGTATTTCAATCAACTGCGGTTAAACTGGCTTTTAAAAAGAAGTTCAGATTTGAAGTATAAATTGAGGATTAATCAGTTACGGAGGGGGTAAAGAATGAATGAATTAAGTTTTGAAACGAAATTAATTGAATATATTACAAGTGGGACTGTAACAGTTTCAGAAGATGATTTTCAAAAAGGCAATATTTATGAAACAGCAAAAGATTATGTTGTGAAGACTAAGTTATGGCAATATCGGAATGATATTAGAACGACCGAATAATTATGGGCTAACTTTAAACAGATCCTGGAGCAACATAATCAAAATACACTTGATAATCCATTAAGTATTATGGAATTTAATCAAGTTAAAAAGATTATTTCAGATTTAAAAACACCGTATGATGCTGGTCAATTTTTATATGGGTTAAATGGTGTCTCTCAGATTGAAATTGATTTAGATGATGGCCGTCATGTGTTCTTAACCGTTTTTGATCAGAAACAAATTGGTGCGGGTAATACTGTCTATCAAGTTGTAAACCAAATTGAACGACCAGCATTACTAACTGGGAAGAAAGACCGACGCTTTGATACGACACTACTGATTAATGGTTTGCCAATTATTCAAATTGAGGAAAAACGAGATTCTCATGATGTTAATGAAGCATTAAATCAGATGCATCAGTATATTTTAGAGAATCAATATACTGATATCTTCTCAACTTTGCAGATTTTAGTAGCAATTACACCTAATAATGTTAAATATATGGCAAATACAACTGCTGATAAATTCAATAAGGATTTTGCATTTAATTGGCAACGTAAATCAGATAATAAGATTGTCCGTAATTGGCGAGAATTTGCAGATTCAATGCTAAGTATTCCAATGGCACATCAAATGGCGACCAACTTTATGATTTTGGATGGTACCAAGAACAAACAAATGATTAAGGTAATGCGTCCTTATCAAGTTTACGCAACACAAAAGGTCATTCAAAAACTTAAAAAAGTTGATTTTGACATGGGACTAAATAAAATCGGCTATATTTGGCATACAACGGGATCGGGTAAGACAATTACAAGTTTTAAAACAGCATGGCTTGCAAGTCGGATGCCTAAAATTGATAAAGTCGTTTTTGTCGTTGACCGAATTGCGTTAACAAAACAAACTAATGAAAATTACAAAGCATATGATCCTGATGGTGCAGTGGATGATGATAGTCGTTCTGGTAGTGTGCAAGGGACACAGAGTACAAATGATTTAAGCCGGAAATTAAAGAGCAAGGATAACAATATCATTGTTACCTCAGTCCAAAAATTAGAAACACTGGTTAAACGTAAGAGTTTTAAGTCGCCTGATAAACACATTGTCTTTATCGTCGATGAAGCGCACCGGTCAACTGGTGGAGATGCTTTTGAACTATTACAAAAGAGCTTCAAAAAATCTGCTTGGGTTGGCTATACCGGAACGCCAATGTTTGATGAAACAACAAACGGTTTACGAACTGAAGATATTTTTGGAGAGTTACTGCATGCTTATACGATTAAAGAAGCCATTGCTGATCGAAATGTATTAGGGTTTAAAGTTGATTTTGAGACGACGATTGATACGGAAAGTATGAAAACACAATACTTACCAGACTTCTATAAAAAGCAACATCCAGATTGGAAACAGCAAAAGGTTCAAGATAAAATTGATAATTTATCACAAGAAGATATGGATGATGAAATTGCGCCTAGTTTTTACGATGAAAATAAAGATCATGTTCACTTAGTCGTTCAAGATATTTTTAAAAATTGGCGTAATCGTTCTAATGAAGGAAAGTATAATGCGTTGTTTACAACTCATGTGGGTGGTGGTAAAGCAAGTACGCCAATGGCCATGATGTACTTTAAAGAATTCCAACGAGTCAATGAAGAGCATACAAAGAATGGTGGCCAACTGCTGAAAGTTGCGATTACATTTAGTCAAAATACAACGAATAAAGATGGCATGGTTGAAACCAATCAGAATTTACATGATGCGATGAAGATTTATAATCATCAATTTGGGACAAGCTTTGGGTTAGATGACGTTTCTGGTTATACACAAGACGTTACGAGTCGCCTTAATCGAACTGCAACTGACAAGAACTATCTTGATTTAGTGATTGTCGTAGATCAATTGCTAACAGGATTTGATGCGCCAGAAATGAATACCCTGTATGTTGATCGTACTTTAAAAGGGGCAGGTCTAATTCAAGCGTACTCACGAACAAACCGAATCGCTGACATGAAAGAAAAACCATGGGGCCGAGTGGTTAACTATCGGTGGCCTAGCCAGAATGAAAAATTAATGAATAAGGCATTAGCAATTTATTCCAACAAGGATTCAGCAACGTTATCAGAAAAAGAACAAAAAAAGAAAAACGTCGACTCTGGTGTTTTAGCGAAAGATTTTAAGAACATGGTCCAAGAGGTTCGTGGGATTGTCGGCCAACTGGATGATTTAACGGATGGTTTTAATCAGTTACCACCAAGTGAACGCCAAAAAGATGAGATGTTTGAATTATTGCGGCAATATAATGTTGGTATGTCAAAACTCAAACAATACACACCACAAGATGGCGAGGAAGATAGTGGATTCAATTATGATACGCCGGACGATTTAATTCGTGCTTTAGGGATGACACCGGCGCAAGAAAAGGAATTGACCACTGTTTTAACGAATGAAATAAAACAATATATTAGTGTGCGTGATGTTGTTCCAATTCAACAGATTGAATTAAAAATGACACATATCAAAGATGTGCAAGTCAATTACGATTACCTGACGGAACTCGTTGAAAAGCTCTTGAATGAAATGCATGAAGAAAAAGTTGAGGCTGCACAGAAGACTAAGAAAGATATCGATCAATTCGCAAATGGTTTAGAAGATCAAAATTATGCAAATAAAATCAAAAACGCGACGCAAGCAATTCTTGATGGGTATTACCCACCTAAAGGGTCATCATTCACTTATCCTGTCAAGTTGGATGATAGTGAACAAGTGATTCAAGAAGCAAATCAAATTAGTGTTGATCGAATTTTATTGCAATTCCGTAACCAATGGGGAATTACGGATGTGATTACTAGTGCTGGTTTACGCAAACTATTTAGCACGCATCAATATGGTCAACAGGACTTGGATGATGCTGGTCGATTGCGAGACATCATCGCCGAAGCAAGTTTGAGTTATAAGAATTTGGCATTAGATGACGATGTCCAAGCACTTTCAAAAATCAGATATCGAAATGGATTGCGCGAAGCAATTTATTTAGCTGCTGATAAACATGTTATACATTAAAAGAGCCGCAATTAAAGGAGAACGAATCTAATGAGTGAGACAACAACATTACAAGACATAACTAAGAAATTATGGGCAATGGCCAATGAACTACGGGGCAATATGGATGCCGGTGAATTTAAAAATTATATTCTAGCATTTATGTTTTATCGTTACCTTTCAGAACATCAGGAACAATATTTAGTCTCTAATAATGTGATTGATGTTGCGGCAGGACAAACAATTAATGCAGCCTATGTCGAACAAGCAACTACAGAAGAATTAACTGATTATCTTGAAGATATTTCGTCGAGTTTGGGTTATGCAATTGCACCAGCTGATACATGGCAATCATTAAATGAACGGATTGAAAATAGTACGGTGATCCCAAGTGATTACCAAACTATTTTTGACAATTTCAATAAAAATGCTGTCTTAAACCAGGAAGCTGCTCAAGATTTTAATGGTGTCTTTAATGATATTAATCTAGGTGATTCGCGCTTAGGTAATTCAACGACAGCACGTGCTAAATCCTTGAACAATATTGTTAAGTTAGTTGATGATATCGAATATAAGAGTGATGAAGATAAGGATATTCTAGGCGAAATCTATGAATATTTAATTGGACAATTTGCAGCCAGTGCTGGGAAAAAGGGTGGCGAATTCTATACACCACACCAAGTCAGTAAAATTCTTGCTAAATTAGTGACGATGGATGTTGCACCAAGTAATACAGCATTCTCAGTATATGATCCAACTATGGGATCCGGATCATTATTGCTAACAGTTCGTAATCAATTACCCGAAACAACTCAAGCAGGAGCGATTAAGTTCTACGGTCAAGAATTAAATACGACGACTTATAATTTGGCACGCATGAACTTAATGATGCACGATGTGTCATTTAACAATATGACTTTAAACAATGCTGATACACTTGAAAGTGATTGGCCAGACGGTCCTGATGAAGCGGGTGTTGATCAACCACGGAGTTTTGATGCGGTGGTTGCTAACCCACCATACTCGGCAAAATGGGATAATAATGAAACGAAACTAAAAGATCCACGCTTTAGCGAATACGGTAAACTAGCACCAGCTTCAAAAGCTGACTTCGCATTCGTATTGCACAGTCTCTATCATTTAAACAACGACGGGACAATGGCAATTGTTTTGCCACATGGTGTGTTATTCCGGGGGGCTGCTGAAGGTAAAATTCGGCAAACGTTAATTGAAAAAAATTATTTAGATGCCGTCATTGGCCTACCAGCTAACTTATTTTATGGCACAAGTATTCCAACCACAATTCTTGTTTTTAAGAAAAATCGACAAGCGAAAGACGTTCTATTCATTGATGCAAGTAGTGATTTCGAGAAAGCTAAGAATCAAAATAATTTGCGAGATAGCGATGTTGATAAGATTGTCGCTGCATACAAGAGTAGGGAAGATGTCGATAAATACGCCCATGTTGCAACTTTAGACGAAATCAAAGAAAACGACTTTAACCTTAATATACCGCGTTATGTAGATACTTTTGAGGAAGAAGAACCAATTGATATTGACGAGGTCAAAAAAGAAATTGCAGCCATCGATTTAGAAATTGCAAAATTAGAAAAAGAATTTGCAGAAATGGAAGCACAGCTCGTATCAACGAAAAAGGAGTCTGATTAAATGAAGGCGCAAAAAAAACAACCAGAACTCCGGTTTAAAGGCTTTACTGACGATTGGGAACAAAGTAAGCTAAAAAATATGGCAGAAAGTTTAAATTACGGACTTAACGTAGAGTCTAGAGAATATGATGGTAGAAATAAATATATTCGTATTACTGATATTAATGATGTAAGTAGAAAATTTACACCTGATCCAATTACATCTCCCAATGTTGATATTTCAGAATTAAATGATGACTATAAATTACAATTAGGGGATGTTTTATTCGCGCGAACCGGAGCTAGTGTTGGTAAAACATATCATTACGAATCATCGGATGGCAATTTATATTATGCTGGTTTTCTAATAAGGGCAAGAATTAAGACTGCATTTAGTTCCATGTTCTTACATCAGTTTACCTGGGGACAGAAATATAAAAGATTTGTTAATATAACATCTCAGCGCTCTGGTCAACCTGGAATAAACGCTAAAGAATATGGAAATCTCACATTATTATTACCTAATTATAAAGAGCAACAAAAAATCGGAGAATTCTTTCGAAAATTAGATCGTACTATTACACTTCAGCAGCGTAAGTTGGAGCTTTTTAAGAAACTGAAACAGGGATATTTGCAACAAATGTTTCCTTCTAAAGATCAGTATATTCCTAGATTGAGATTTAAAGAATTTAATGGCGATTGGGAACAAGTGAAGCTTGGTAACATATTTGAGAAGAAAAATGAATTGAATAGAAATCAGTTTACTGAGAATCGTACGATTTCAATTGCAACAATGACTTTTAAGCCCTCTGGAAACGGTGCTGATGAAAATTCTATACCAAAGTATAAAGTATTAAGATTAGGAGATATCGCATTTGAAGGACACAAGAATAAAGATTTTGCATTCGGTCGTTTTTTAATGAATGATATCGGTGACGGTATAATATCACCTAGATTTACTTTTTTACACGCTAAAGAGAAATTAGATATTGATTTTTGGAAATACTATATTCATCACGAGTCTATTATGAGAACTATTCTAGTCAAATCAACTAAACAAGGAACTATGATGAATGAATTAGTTGTCACTGATTTTCTTAAACAGGGAATAAAAGTTCCGGAAAAGTCTGAGCAAAAAATTATAGGGATTTTCCTAACCCGATTAGATCATACGATAACTCTTCAGCAGAACGAAATTGAGCAGCTACAGCAATTAAAACAAGCATATCTTCAAAAACTTTTTCCTTAGGAATGGTAGTATAAAAAAGGTCGCGAATTCTCGCGGCCTTTTTGCTTAGTTAAGTGTCATTAAACACTGCATTATTTTATCATTATCTTTACTATCGAGTTCTTTAATAATATGCAGATACGTTTTTTGCGTGGTTGTCATATTAGCATGGCCTAATCTTTTAGCCACCGATGCTAGCGAAACACCTGCGTATAGCAAAATTGAAGCGTGTGTATGTCTGAGGCCATGCACACTAATGACGGGAATCTGCGCTTGTTTGCATTTACGTTCTAGATAATGGTTTGCTGTGTCATTGTGTGTTCGACGTGTTCTGTCGATGAAAATTGGTTCCTTTTCGGGTAGATCTTTAATTAAATGTGCAAATTGAGTTGCGATTTGCCAGTCCAATGAAATTTTTCGAACTGACGACTGATTCTTAGTTGACTGGAAGCCGCCACGGTAATGTTTGTAATTCCATGTTTTATCGATTGTTAATTGCTGTGTTCTAAAATCAAAGTCAGATGGTGTTAAACCTAATGCCTCACCAAAGCGCAAACCAGTTTTAGCTAGTAATAGGATAAAGTAATCCCAATTAACTTCGTCTTCTAGATTTAAGACACCAAAAAGCCGACGTAATTCACCCTGATTAAGATATTTCATTTTATGGCGTCTCTGAACAACACCTTTGATAATCGCTTTACGCGTCGGATCTTTCTTTAAATAACCTTCGTCAAGTGCATCATAGATTGCCGATTTTAACTGATGATGAAAATCCATTGTCGTTTGATGTTCGTGCGTCGCAGCATAGTCGTTTGGCTCCTATGTCAAGAATCCGGACATAAAAGTACGAACAAATTTGACTTTCAA
>ERZ794960.191-NODE-191-length-12203-cov-114.653770_pt1 | contig 12203 bp, 11 predicted proteins | sample MGYA00375737_ERZ794960 | MGnify/ENA primary metagenome ERZ794960 (study PRJEB30138, sample SAMN05968709) | food fermentation metagenome | isolation source: fermented_meat | host: spontaneous_fermented_meat_time_3_second_replicate;sponta... | place: Italy... | reverse complement strand
TGTCTCGGGGTTCTTTTTTTTAATCAGTATTATCGACAACTTTATCAGCCGTTGATAATTCCCAAGTTGCTTCCAACTTATATTTGCCTGGGCGTTTAGCACATTGATCTACCTTGCCATTATGGAATTTCAAGTTAACGTCGCTCTTATAAAACGGCATTGACTTGGCCGGTTGTATGGCGTCTAACTGCTCATCTCCCGACAACTGTTTTTGTGTATCCAGTGTTAACAATGGGGTTTCTGGTCCTTTTAATAAACCACCTAAATTTAAAATCTGGCCCGCTTCCCAATCATCATCCGTCCCCGTTTTCAACGAGTACAATTGGACGTTAAAGCCGGTCGCATCCTCTTGCAACAATGGATTATCGACGAGATCCGCACCTGAAGTGCTGTTCTTAACAACTAATTTCCAGTCCATATAAAATGGATTTTCAACGTTAATTTGCCCCTTAGCAATGCTGACCGGTTCTTGTTCAGAGGTGCCTAGTGTATAGGTCCCAAAATCAAATACCTTTGGATAGTTAACCAACAAATCACCATGAACATTCAAGGTGTAATTAGTAATTGTATTATCATACTTTGCCTTAATTTCACTTGCCGTCATCGTCGACAAATCATCAGAGGCACTAGCCACAATAAACGAAAATTTATTCTTATGCAGTAAATGCCAACCGATAAAGGCCTTTTCGACGCCATTAACCACATAATTACCATCAATCTTGCCGGCATTATAAATGGTTTGATCATCGTAATTATCAACATTATCCTTCGTCTTTAAATCTTCCGTGACGTCGGCAATCGATAATTCGACTGTCTGAGCTTCACTCGTCTTATTGGGTTGCAACGGATTTTTACCGTCCGGCTCATACTTTTTCCACTTACCATCATTCATCCGCGACCATAACACATTGCTGGTCCCAGCTGGTTGATCGATTAAAAAGGTGTTTTTAAAAGCACGCCCATCCAAACGATGCATCGTTTCTGATTCCGGATCGATTTCAACGTTATTATTTAGTGAAAATTGGAAAACATAATTCGTCGTGACATTTTCAGGACTAAAGTTAACGCCGTTGGGCAGGGTCACGGACAAAATCCGCGGCACTTTGGTCGTTGATTCCAAATCAGAAGTCCCTGGGAATTTACCATCGGCATTAAAGTTCGCCCCAAACGCCTTATCAACTGCCACGTTCCCGTCCAGATAAATACTCCGATTCGTAATAACATTCCCAGCAAAACTATACTGAGAACCCCCTTGAATAATGATGTTGGTATGGGGGGCTAAAATCGTCCCAATAAATGAATAATTTTCTTCCGAACCACGATTAGAATTCAACGTAATCGCAGCGTCGTCACCGCCATTAATCGTATTAAAGTTGTTCATCACATGCGCCGCTGAATTATAACGGACCTTGGTATTATCGGCCGGCGTTAAATCCAATCGAGCATTATACTGTGCTGTTGTTTGTGGATAATATTTATTATCCACCGGCGCATTGGCCTTAACCTGTGCCGGTGTGTACGCCCGCATACTATACGTTGAGCTGGCACTAAAATTGAAAGTCTTAAAATTATGGAAATTAAAGATAATATACGGAATCTTTTGTTTACCCGCCGTATAGTTCAATAAATTAATGGAAATCCCTTCCGCTTTTTGGAAGAGGCCATCATTAGCAGCACCATCAATATCAACAACTGCGACACCAACATCCGTACTTGTTGTATCCATATCAATATTAACTTGAATAACATTTCCGTTTAAATCAACACCAAGTGAACTACCATTAACGGCTTTTGAATTAAGATTAATTGACTTGATTGCATCAGAATGAACGTCACCCTTGTAACCAGTGATATTCCCATCAGCATCCTATTCTGTCGCCGTCAAATTGGCGTAGTAATCACTCACGTTGGTGACATTACTAATCGCTTGAGCTTGGGTACTAACTTTATTGTCTTTGAAATAGTCAATATCCCCTAAATAAGCTTTTTTGCCATTCAATCGATAGGCCCGATTCTTGAAAGCTTTCACCTTATTATCATCATTCAGAATACTTTTTAGTTGGCTATCTGGGATATCATCGTTAGCAGAAGTCCCCATCACGTAATGCCCTACCTCTTTATTCTTGCCGACCATACTATCGTCTCGGGCGACAATCTTCGTAAAAGATTTTGAAAAAGCAGTCGCTGAGACAAGGGATGGATCTAAGTTGGTTGGTAGATCAATCTTCGCATCCGTAAAATTATTAACCTTCGAACTTGGATACTCATTCTTATCTTCAGTATCGTTAACAGAAGTCCCAACTAAAAAATGCCCGGCATAAAATTCGCCTTGCATGTTCTGCGTATTATTACCATTCATAACCATATTTTCGCCGGCAAAGATTGTCGCGTCGCTGGCAACCCCTAATGGATAACGTTGGCTAGGCCGTTCGATTGTTTTATTCCCAATTCGAATCAACCCACTGTTATTGGTCGCCGCCATACTTTTTTGTAGCGGCATTAAGCAAATCATAAAACTAAGTACTAATAAAGGCTTTAATATCGTCGTTATATTTATTTTCATATTGTTCCTCAATTAAATTCTCAACGACGTCAACTAGTTTCATAGTATACGACAGTACGTGTATAGTCAACAATATAAATTGTTATAGACTTTATACTTTATCTTTTCATTTTAGTGTGGCATTATTTTAATTCTAGAGAGAGATATTATGAAAGAAGGCACTATTTTGAATAAATTGGTAAAAATATTAACAGTATCATCAGCAACACTTATGGGGATTGTCGGGCTAAGCCAACTAACACCTGTTCACGCCGCAGATACAACGGCTAAATCAGCGGGAACCCTTGAAATTAAAGACGGGACACAAACTTTAACAAGCGTTGAAAGTCTTGATTTTGGCGACGTTGCATACGACGCAAACGGCATGTCAGTGCCTTTGAAAAAGACTGGTGAAAAAGCCATCGTGAAAGATACAACATTTTCACAAGCAGCTTGGACAATTTCTGGTCAAACAGATTCAACGGTCGCTGATTTAACAATCAATGGTCAATTATTGTCAGCAACACCTGCTGCCGTTTTCCATAAAGCTGATGAAGCAGCATTCGGCGAACAAACTGCAACTGTCGAAAATGCGACAATGGCATTATCTGCTAGTCAAGCAACTACGAATGGTACAAAAGCAATCAGCATAGATGTTAACTGGACGCTTACACCTACAACTCAAAGTGCTAAATTCAACTAATCACAAATAATTCATGAAAGGTCGGGACAATTTTTTGTCACGCCTTTTTTAATACCCCACTGAAAGGACGGTTCTATGAAAAAATCACTTCGATTTTTCCTCCCATTATTACTAGCGCTCTTCTTCTTAGCCCCTACAAAAGCTTGGGCGGACACGGCTAATTTTTCAATTGAAAAGGTCGACACCCCCGAACAAACTAAAGAAGCTGATTTCTATGACATTTTAGCCAAACCTAATCAAAATACGCACCTCATCGCTAATATCACAAACGCCAGCGACCAACAATCGACATACACCGTTACACTCCGTAACAGTGTCACTAACAATAGTGGCCAAATCGCCTATGTGCCAAATACAAAAAATACTAGCGGCCAAACACTCAACCAATTGAGTCCGACCGCCGTTAAGGTGACGGTCCCCGCTAACAGCAAAAAAGATGTGACGTTTCCCATCAAAATGCCTGCAACAGCGTATTCCGGGATTATTCTAGGCGCCATTCACGTTGAAAAAGAGACAGCACAACAAAAACAAACAACCAAGAAAACCCAAATTATTAATCATTACGGGATTGAAATTCCGGTCGTCGTTCGTACCACACCTTCTTCAACACCAGACACCAAACTGCAACTAAAAAAGGTGACTGCTGGTTTGGACACGAATAAACATTCTGCCGTACTGGCAACCCTTTATAACGAAAGCAATTGGGTCCTAACGCCGCTTAAAGTAGACGCTAAGGTTTACCGCAAGTCAAACCACAAACTACTTTACAGCAGCCATAAAAAAGGCCTCGAGATGGCCCCCAATTCAAGTTTCAATTATGCTATCGAACCTGGTGATGAACCGCTCAAAGCAGGTACTTACACACTAGACATGACGGCTAAATCAGATAAGAAAACTTGGCATTTTAGCAGCGAGTTTACAATCAAACGAGCAACACTCAAAGAAAACGCCAAAAATGAATTGAAATCACCAGAAAAGAAGAAAAGTATTAACATCATCTGGCTGATTGTTGGCTTCAGTATCTTATTACTCATCCTGATTATTCTTTACTTGCTCTACAAACTACGTCAAAAAACAAAAGAACAATAATAATGAAAAGGCGCCGAGACAGTTGTCTCGGCGCCTTTTTTATTATCTAACGATGTTTACTAAGGTCTACTTTTTCTAATGGAATAACCTTTGTTTTATAGCGAATCTTGTAATAACTGTACAAAATGATGAACAACGGAATACTCATGTAACTAATCCCGATCGCTGTCCAATCAAAGTGGGCAAACGCTTGAATATCCTGGCCAATAATGACAATCACACAGAGTAAGAAAGCAAAAATTGGCCCAAATGGGAACCACCGTGCGTGGTATTTCAATTCTGACAATTGATGACCTTGCACTTTAAAAGCGCGTCGGAAACGATAATGCGAAATCGCGATCCCTAACCAAGCGATGAAACCAGTCAAACCACTAGCAGCCACAAGGAAAAGATAAATGCGAGTGCCAAAGACACTGGTCATAAAGGTCAACGCCCCAATAATCGTTGTCCCGATCAAAGCCATGACTGGAATACCGCGTTTGTTTGTCTTGGCAAAAATCTTAGCGGCATAGCCGTCTTCGGCCATTGACCACAACATTCTTGAAGAAGCATACATCCCTGAATTAGCAGCCGATAACACTGACGTTAAAATAACTGCGTTCATAATGCTGGCAGCTGATGCTAAACCAGCACGTTTGAAGACCAAGGTAAAGGGACTAACCGCAATGTTGGTTTCACTAGCACCTAATAATGAGGGGCTTGTATAAGGAATTAAACAAGCGATAACGAAGATTGATAAGATGTAGAATAATAAAATTCGCCAGAAAACTTGTTTGATTGCCTTTGGGATACTCTTTTCAGGCGTCTTCGATTCCCCAGCGGTGATCCCAATTAATTCTGTCCCTTGGAATGAGAAACCAGCAACAACGAACACACTCAACATCATTGGTAAGCCACCAACAAATGGCGCTTTCTTGATAGTAAAGTTGCTAAGGCCGGTCCGATGACCACCCATAATACCAAAAATCGTTAAGACACCAACACCTAAGAAAATAATAACTGTAATAACTTTGATTAATGCAAACCAATATTCAGTTTCACCAAAAGATTTCACACTCGTGATATTAATCAAGAAAATCAATAATAGCGCGACTAAACTAAAAATCCAGCCCGGCATATCCGGTAACCAAAACTGCATGACTAAGGCTGCGGTACTGACGTCTACGGCTAACGTAATCGCCCAATTAAACCAGTAATTCCAACCAAGCGCAAACCCTAATGCTGGATCAACAAACCGCGTTGCATACGTTGAAAACGACCCTGAAACTGGCAAGTAAGTTGCCATTTCACCCAAACTGGTCATCAAGAAGAAAACCATAATCCCAATGCCACAATAAGCAAGTAACGCGCCACCTGGACCCGCCTTGGCAATTGCCGACCCACTTGTGACGAATAAACCTGTACCGATACTACCACCCAACGCAATCATCGATAGATGCCGCGTCTTTAACTCCCGCTTCATTTCATTTTCTGCCATACTACTTCCGCTCTTTTCTCCATTATTTCAAGAAAATCGCACCAACCCGCGAATTTAGCAAACAAAAAAGCCTTCTTGTCTGCTAAAAACGACAAAAAGACTATAAGCCTTATATTAACCGTTGATAGCGCCCCGTAACGTTTCGTTACGACAGTCCTTGATTTATTCAATCAAGTCCCAACATCAATTTGAATAAGCAAATTGACATTTCGGCAAATTCCCCTTTAATTATTCCTCATCACTGCTTAGTCAGTTCAGAATAACGACTGATGGTTTTTGCGACCTCTTATCTTGTTAAAGGTAGTATATCGAATTAAAGCGCATCCGTCAACATTGGGCGCAATGCAAATTTCAGCTAAAAAAAGAAGATCGCCTACTGGCAATCTTTCCATTTTAATTATTATTCTTCAGTCTTGTCTTGCTTATTTTTCCGCCATAATAGGAAGAGTAAGAACAAGATTAAGAGTACCATGACACCGATAATCACGTATAACCACCAGTTACTTTGTGGTAATTCAACAGCTTTACCGTTGTATTTTCTGGCTTCTTTTTGTGTGATTTCAAAAATCCTTCGACAATAGCCACTGACCCTTGTTCGAGTTGACTTTAATCTTAATATTATAACGACCAGCCTTCAGTGGTTGGTTTTTTAAATCAATCCCGTAATCAAAATTCGAGTTGGGTGCCATCTGTAAATCAGTTTGCTTGCTGTGATAAAGCACCTTACTTTGTCCAGCACGGCGAATCTTAGCGTCGACTTGCATCTCACCAACTGAGTTTGCTTTTGTATTTTGAATATTTGATAAAATCGCAGTGTGCCCGTTCAACAAGCCAGGTTTAATCCGATTTAACCGCAAATGTGGTTTCACAGTTTGATCGGATTGCGTTAACTTAACGCCTAAGATATAAGAATAGCGGTTCGTCAAAGACGTGCCCTTCTTATGATCTAAAGCTTGTTCAACTTGATCTTGCTTAACTTGTGAGACATAAAACCCGCCTAAAATGGTACCTTCAAAAGTCGCTTTAGGTGCATTCAAGGTAAAAGTTGCTGTCCGACTACTTTCAGCAGGCACCTTCAAGCGTTGCGCTGGCGACATCAATTTAGTAAATGGGTATTTTAACGTTTTATCGTACTTAGGATCGGATTGACTGTAATCAATCACCCCATTTTGATTGGTAATTGCCGTATTTGGTGCGACATCTACTTCAAGGTCTTTTTTCCCAGTATTTTGGACGACGACCGATACTTCCTCTTTTTGACCAGGTTTCACGCCCAAATCGTAATAGCCTAAATTCTTATCCGTTTGATTTTCCGGATAAATCGGTGCAACTGAGTAAGTTACCTTTTCGGCATGAACAACCTGTTGATTGACAGTAAATGCCACAAACAACGTTGCCAGCACGCCCATCACTAATCCAAGCCATTTTTTAAAGTGTGTCATTTTCTAATCTCCTCTATCTTAAGGGGCCGGTGTATTACCTAATGTCCAATCAATGGTCCCTGTGTAATCACCCGCATAGGCCCCAGCATTCACTTTTAACAATATCCCTTGATTATCATCCCACTTAATCGGCGTAATGTCATCATCTGATGTTGTTGTTTTAGAAGCAATTCTTTGAGGGATTTCGGTGACGTCTGTTGATTTTTGACCATCAACATAAACTAGACCACCATCTAACTGTTTGTGATCTGTCGTCCGTGTCAAGCCTGTTGAGCTGGCATATAAATCCCACCGCGAACCGGTACCACGTGTATCAGCCACGGTTGGTGCCCAATCAGTATTATCACGTTTATTAATCGTATTTTTGCCAACCGTTACTGGCGCAAATCCAATTTCATTTTTAACCTTATCTAATAGAAGGGTACCACCTTTTAGTTTAAAGTAGATTGTCATTACTGTCGATTTTTCGTTGTACCCAGCGTTGGTCATATAAAGCGTTAATTTATGGGTGTCGTTCAACGATAAACCAACCGTCGGAATCCCACTGACTAACTTAGGACCGACATTATTTTGCGCGATGGTCTTTTCTGCACCATCGTCAATTGCATAATGTAATGTCCCAAGCGCGTGACTATCAATCTTACCAGTCGCTGATGATTGTGACCAAGAGCCTGTTAAAGCAATTGGTTGATTCTTATCAAGCGCAATTGGTTTTTCCTTTGTTGGGTCAGTCCACTTTTTATCTAAGACAAGCTTAGGGAGACTTGTGACGTAAACGGTCTTTTCTGTCGATTCACGGGCCATCTTACCATCTAAACTGATTTCATAGTTCCGACCTAAATTGGTCGTCCCATCAGTTGGGGTTGGGTCAAAAGCGGTTAGCGTAAACTGAATCTTAGACGTGCTATTTTTGGTAACGTCACCCATATTAACCCCAGTACTAAAGGTATTTTTCCCTATCGTACCAAAGAAGTCATTTTCTGTCGCATCGTGCGGTGTCAGTGTATTACCGTTCAAATCAATAGAAGGTGTTTTGAAAAGACCCGTCGACACCTTATTCTTCGATACTAATTTATTATTGATCATCAAATCATCGGCAACATAGGAGACCCCCTGAGAAGTATCCCCGTTCCATCAGTCTTATAGCGTACACCCACTTGTTTCCAATCAGAACCACTAGTGGGGTCGTTATTAATTGTTAGAACCCCTTTTAACTCTTCTAGCGGTTTCGCCGGATTGTCCTTCGTTACTTCAGCACCAAGGGCATTCCCATTTTTATGGTACACTTTGTAATTTTGTGACGTAATCGGAATATTCGATATTTTTTTAAAAGCCACTTGGTTCAATTCATTACTCTTACCAGTTTTACCCGTGAAACCCCAGTAAACTTGCGTTGTTCCAAAAATATTATTGACAATAATTGGTACCTTAACGGGGTCTTGACCATCAAATTTATAGGTCAAAGTATGATTGGCATAACTCCACTTGACATTAAACTCATGCCATTTACCATCTGATCCAGGAAATTCCTTAACATCATTATGAATCAAACGAATTTTAGAACCTATTATCCCGAAATCTTTATAACTACTGGTTAAAGCCGGATAATTCCATGCGATATGATTTCTAACTAGTGGTTTACTCGTACCCAAAATACCTGTCGGTGCTGAATCCCAATCATCATTATGTCTTGTATCAAACTCTACTGCAAAACTCTTCTTAATAGCTGGACTAACATCCACACTACTTGCACTACCCCAGACACCTAACTGCTGCCCTGTTCCGCCTGTTTGAATTGTATTGTAACCACGTGGATCAGCATGCATCACAAAAGCCATCCCGTCAGCTGCATTACTGCCACTATCCCCAAAGTTTAAGAGCATCGTCGCCTCAAAATCCTTGCTTAAATCAATCCTGTTATCCGGATTAGACCAAATAGCCCCCGACTGATCGTTGGCGGCTGGATTGATGACAGTTACACCATCAACAGGTAATTCACTGTCGGATTCCTTTAGTGGTGGTGCGAATAAATTCTCAATATTTGTAATATGCGCTGGTACTGGGTCAATTGCTGCCTTTGTTGGGTTAACTACCACCAAGATTCCTAGCAATAAACTAATACCTAGCACTAAAAATTGTATTGTTTTATTAATACGCATTGCCAGTCCTCCTTGAGCAGCTTTTCTCAAACGACTAATTAACTGTTACCTCAAGTGATTTCGACTGGGAAATCAACTGAGGTAACAGCTCATTATTGAGCTGTTACTACTATTATAACCATTGTAAAATGCTATCTCAAATTAAGGGTTAATTATGCTTTTGGTGTTGCGGTTAATGTCCATGTTAATTGACCAGTATAGTCACCAGCGTATGCGCCAGCTAAAATATGGAGATTTGAACCACTAATCTTGTAGTTCCAGTTCCCTAACCCTTGATCCTTACCAGCTGTGATAATATTTTTAGCACTATCATTCGTTAAATCAACTGATTTTGTATCCGCTACAGTGTGCGCTGCGTTATCAGTACTGATACCACTCGCATTCTTCAATGTTAATGTTGAGTTTTCAAGTGTGTGACTGCTTGCATCTGTGAACGGTGTTGTAAGCGCAACGTCAACTGTATAACCAGCACCAGTCCCACGCGCATCAGCAACCGAAACAGTGCCATCAGCTGTTTGACCCAAATCTAATACAGAGGCTGTAATTTCTTTAGTGCCAAAATCTAAATCAGGAACAGCTGTTAATTTAACCGTATCGCTACCCGTTAATTTTGCTTTTACGACAGAAGTGACTTTTTGACCATCTGTTGCGATTTCATTTTTAGGAGCATCTGCTGCGAAAGCCGTTTGCCCTGAAATCATTGCTGCACTTGCTACTGTCACTAAACCGCTTAATAATAATGTACTAATCTTCATCACAAAGACCTCTATTCTTTAATTTTTCTTTTATCATCTAATTAACATCATCAAAAAATTCAGCGTTCTCACCATCTAACTCGTTGAAGAGTAACGCTATTAACCTTTTCGGGGTTAGTATATCACCCCCGTAATTGATTGTAAACAACTTATTTTCAAAAACATTTAATAATATAATCATTTATTAAATAAAGTATAAGTAATATCCACTATCTAAAAATTAGTGAAAATCAGAAATACTTATATATCAACAACCGTCACCTGATTAGTGAAAATTAATTTTCATTATTTTTTGTAATTTCAGCAAATAATAATATTTTATTTTAAAATAATTGGACAATCGAGCTTATCTCAGCAACTCAAATCACTAAATTTTCTGTTAAAAAGACAAAAAAACAGGCTAGAAGAAGGGTTCTTCTAGCCTGTTTTAACTTAGTAAGTCAGTTTACTTTAGATTTTTAATAATCTTTTGAATTAATAATTCACGTTGTTCAGCCGATTGGTTCCAATCAATAACCGGAATATCGGGATGCCCCATCGTTTCGATAATTAAACCGGAGACAGTTTGTTTTTTCAATTCATTGGCCCACAACATGTCCGCTTTATGAAAAGCAGCATTAATAATCAATGTCCCTTGTTTAGCCACTGGTTGAAAATCATTAAAGACTGTATCTAACTTACCGGTATCTGGATACGACTTAATCTGACCTTCAGTTGCCAAGACAACATCGTAAATTGATACTTCACTGGCAGGTCTTGCTAGGGTAAAGCCACCACTATTCCCTGAAACAGATTTTACAAGACCGGCCACTACTAACTTACGAATAATTTTCCGTAAGTAAGTTTGTGAACCACCCAGACGATGATGAATCACTTCTGACGAAATCGTATGTTCAGGATCTTGGGTTGCCAATAACACAATAATGCACGTTGCTTGTTCAAATGCTCGTGTCAGTTGCATATTAGTCTATCTCCTTTTAACAAACGTCCCTGAAGCCTCACTTGGGGCCGCTTTTACTTCAAATCCATATTTAGTTAAAATGTGTTCGACTTTGTTGAAACTCTCGCGATCAAACGTACTGATATTGCCATCGATTGTTTCAATTTCTAATTTGTTGGCTAAGTTGCAAAAGGCCTTAACTGCCAATTGCGCCAATCCTAAGTTTTGGTAATCATAAACTGCTAAGCGTGAAGCTGCACCCAATGTTTCTAAAACAGTGATGTGCATTTCATTTTTCCATTTGTTGGTTTCAAACAAGAGTTGTGCTTGAAAATCAACTATTGAATGTCCAAATTTATCAACATTCGCATATGGTGTATACACAAAAATTGAGTTCGTTGATTCTCGCTGACCACCTTCACGATAGTCCGTATAGACAACATACTGTTTAACCCCATCATCGCTGGTTTGATTCATGCTAGATAAAATTGTTAACTTTGAATCTGCCTCAATTTGCGCTAATTTTCTTGCAAAGGCTTGATCATTTTCACTTGCCATCTGATAACCCCCATTTGTCTTTCAATCCCGATTATACCACAGGTTTTCCAATTTAACCGCGCTTTTTAAAGGGTTCTCATTTCAATTGTGATTTTTTTATCGAAATCCTTTTTCGCCTAAATTATATTGGTAATATTGCACTAACTCGCCCCCTAAATAGTCAGGAAGCTGCGTTTGATAAGCAGTGGTAAAGCCCACTTTTTGTAAACAACGAGCTGATTTTTGATTGGTAATAAAACAAGCCGCCATAAACTTCGTAATATGCAGGTCATCATGATAAGCATTCATAACCGCAGATAATGAGCTTGTCATCAGGCCCTGTCGCTGGTATTGCGGCAAAATCGCAAAACTTAGTTCGTACGATTCAACAGTGACATCATCTTGCGCTAGGTTTGGTGCCAACATCATTAGCCCACAAACCGCATCTGCCTTTTTAGACACAATTGCCCATGAATGTTCATCAGACTGGAGCATCGTCAAAAAAGATTGCGCTTCATGCTCAGATTGAAACGGCGGCATATTGAGTTGCTTCGCAATT
>ERZ794960.184-NODE-184-length-12585-cov-7.642538_pt1 | contig 12585 bp, 10 predicted proteins | sample MGYA00375737_ERZ794960 | MGnify/ENA primary metagenome ERZ794960 (study PRJEB30138, sample SAMN05968709) | food fermentation metagenome | isolation source: fermented_meat | host: spontaneous_fermented_meat_time_3_second_replicate;sponta... | place: Italy... | reverse complement strand
AGCAGAAAAAGCAAAAGAAGCTCCAAATAAAGCAGAAGCAGAAAAAGCAAAAGAAGCTCCAAATAAAGCAGAAGCAGAAAAAGCAAAAGAAACTCCGAATAAATCAGAAACAGCTCAAACAGACACTGAAAATAAAAATGAAGAAAACAGCAATGAACAAAAGGTAAAAAATTTAAAAACAAAAAATGGTTTTAATCCAAATAAAAATGAAGTGAAACAAGAATCTAAAAATAATCCGACAAAAGTAAAAGATTTAGAAGCCAATAAACAAGCTACAACACGTAATCGTTTTAAAGTTCAACAAACTGAGGTCGAAACTTTATTAAAAACGGCTAAAAAAGCAGAACAAGGTGTACATGTAAATAAATATCCAATTATATTGGTACATGGTTTCTTAGGGTTAATGGATGGTAATAAACCAGATTTGTATCCAACGTATTGGGGGGAAAGAAATATAAAGTGAAGGAAGCATTAGAAAAAGCAGGTTATGAAGTATACGAAGCGAGCATAAGTGCAGTTGGTAGTAACTATGGTCGTGCTGTAGAGTTATATCACTTCATTAAAGGTGGTCAGGTAGATTATGGTGCGGCACATGCTGCAAAATACGGTCATAATAGATATGGTAAAACATATAAAGGCGTGATGCCTAATTGGGAACCAGGTCAGAAAGTACATTTAATTGGTCACAGTATGGGCGGACAAACGATTCGTTTACTTGAGCAATTTTTAAGGTTTGGGAATCCAGAAGAGATTAAATATCATGAACAACATGGTGGTACAATATCTCCATTATTCGAAGGACAAAAAGATAATATGATTTCATCAATTACGACATTGGCAACGCCACATAAAGGTTCTCAGGCTGCTGACAAGTTAGCAAATAAAGATTTTATAAAAAATATATTAAACAATGTAGCAAAATTAGGTAATAATAAAATAACCAAAATTGATTTTGGACTTTCACAATGGGGCTTCGAACAACAGCCTAATGAAACGTATATAGAATATGTAAATCGATTGAGAGATAGTCCAATTTGGAATACAGAAGATAACGCAGCTAGAGATTTAACAACATTTGGTGCAGAGGATTTAAACTTAAAGACATCAGTTAACCCTAATATTGTCTACACATCTTTTGCAGGACAAGCTACTCATAAAAATAGTTTTGGTCATCACGCGCCTAACATTGGTTTATTTGGACTGTTGAATTTAACAAGTAACTTGATAGGCAAAGATTCTAGAGAGGGTTGGCAAGAAAATGATGGTGTGTTAGCGGTAACTTCTGCTTTAAGTCCAACTGGACAACCCGCTAAAAAAGTACAAGATTTAACGCAAGCTACTGAAAAAGGAGTTTGGCAGGTTATGCCAATTAAAAATGATTGGGACCATGTCGATTTCTTGGGGTTAGACAATCTCGATAGAAGACGTACAGGACAAGAACTTGAAGCATTTTATACTGGAATTATTGATCATTTAATGCGCATAGAGTCACGTGAAAAACAAGCAGTTGCCGTATAAAAAAGAAAATTGACGTTCAAATTTTAATTAAAGCTTTCTTTACTTGTAATGATGGTAATCATTATGACGAGTAGAGGGAGCTTTTTTATGCTCAAAAGTTATTAGGGGATTCTTTTATCTAAATAGGTAAATCCCTAATGTTTTGACTTTGTGAAAAAATGTACAATATTTGTAAGAATTAAAGAAACACAAAATTTGTGAATGCTTTATAAATTATACATGAATGATGTGAGAGGATGTATAAAATGAAAAAATTTGGATTGCAATTCTTTAAACCAACAGAAAAATTTAATGGTGATTGGTCAATTTTAGAAAGTAAAAGTCGTGAATGGGAAAAAATGTATAGAGAACGTTGGAGTCATGACAAAGTGGTAAGAACGACACATGGTGTCAACTGTACAGGATCTTGTTCCTGGAAAGTATTTGTGAAAAATGGTGTGATCACTTGGGAAAACCAACAAACAGATTATCCTAGTTGTGGACCAGACTTACCTGAATTTGAGCCACGTGGGTGTCCTCGAGGCGCGTCGTTTTCTTGGTATGAATACAGTCCTTTACGCATCCGATATCCTTATATTCGTGGTAAGTTATGGGAGTTGTGGACAGAGGCATTAGAAGCACATCAAAACAATACCGTAGCTGCTTGGGCTTCGATTGTTGAAAATGATGAAAAGTCTAAAATTTATAAACAAGCAAGAGGTAAGGGTGGATTAGTAAGAACGAATTGGAAAGATGTTTCTAAACTCATTTCAGCTCAAATTATATATACAATTAAGAAATATGGTCCAGACAGATTGGCTGGTTTCACGCCTATCCCAGCTATGTCGATGCTAAGTTATGCTTCTGGTGCACGTTTTATGAGTTTATTAGGTGGAGAAATGTTGAGCTTTTATGATTGGTATGCTGATTTACCACCTGCTTCTCCACAAATATGGGGTGAACAAACTGATGTACCAGAATCTAGTGATTGGTACAACGCAGCTTATATTATGATGTGGGGCTCTAATGTTCCATTAACAAGGACACCAGATGCGCATTTTATGACAGAAGTTCGCTATAAAGGCACAAAGGTAGTATCAGTTGCCCCTGATTATGCAGAAAATGTTAAATTTGCTGATAATTGGTTAGCTCCGCACCCAGGCACAGATGCTGCAGTCGCACAGGCGATGACACATGTTGTGTTACAAGAACATTATATAAATCAACCGAATGACTATTTTATTAATTATGCAAAACAATATACTGACATGCCATTTGTCCTAATGTTAGATGAAGATAATAACGGCTTGAAAGCTGGTCGTTTCCTACGCGCGCATGATTTAGGCCAAGCTACTGAAAACGGCGATTGGAAACCTATGATTTTTGATAAATTACAAAAACAATTAACGGTTCCGAATGGTACGATGGGTCAGCGTTGGGAAGAAGGGAAAAAATGGAATCTAAAATTAGAAAATGAAGAAGGTCAGCAAATTGATCCAGCAATGAGTTTTGCTGAAGATGAATATGAATTAAAACACATACAGTTTCCATTTTTTAATAATGAAGGTAACGGTATATTTGAGCGACCGATTGCTGTTCAAAAGATTAAATTAGCAAATGGTGAAGAGAAATATATTACTACTGTATTTGATTTAATGACGAGTCAGTATGGTGTGAAACGTTTTAATCATGAACTTGAGGCATCAGGATACGATGATGCAGCGTCATATTACACACCGGCATGGCAAGAAAAAATTACTGGAGTTAAACAAAGTGTTGTGACACAAGTTGGTCGAGAGTTTGCACAAAATGCAATTGACACTAACGGACGTTCAATGATTATCATGGGAGCTGGTATTAATCATTGGTTTAACTCAGACACAATTTATCGTTCTATTTTGAATTTAGTATTATTATGCGGATGCCAAGGCGTAAATGGTGGAGGATGGGCACACTATGTTGGCCAAGAGAAATGTCGGCCGATTGAAGGTTGGAATACGATTGCCTTTGCTAAAGATTGGCAAGCACCGCCACGTTTACAAAATGGAACAAGTTGGTTTTACTTTGCAACAGACCAATGGAAATATGAAGAATCAAATATCGATAGCTTGAAATCTCCATTGGCAGAAAATATTAAACATCAACATCCTGCTGATTATAATGTCTTAGCGGCTAGATCTGGTTGGTTACCATCTTATCCTCAATTTGATAGAAACAGTTTATCTTTTGGTGAAGAAGCGAAAGACGCTGGAGAATTTAATAATGAAGCAATCATGAAACGTGCGATTGAGTCCGTGAAGTCTAGAGAAACGAAATTTGCAATTGAAGATCCAGATTCAAAACAGAATCATCCAAAAACATTATTCCTTTGGCGCTCTAATTTAATATCAAGTTCTGCTAAAGGACAAGAATACTTTATGAAACACTTACTCGGTGCGAAATCAGGGTTATTAGCTGAGCCAAATGAAGAAGTGAAACCAGAAGAAATTCAATGGAGAGAAGATACAGAAGGAAAACTGGATTTACTTGTATCGCTAGACTTTAGAATGACATCAACGCCATTGTATTCAGATATTGTTTTACCTGCTGCAACATGGTATGAAAAACACGACTTGTCATCAACAGATATGCACCCATTCATACACCCATTTAATCCGGCGATAGATCCATTATGGGAATCACGTTCAGATTGGGATATTTTTAAAACATTGAGTAAAGAAATATCAGAAATGGCTAAAATACATCTTAAAGGTGTTTATAAAGATGTTGTTACAGCACCACTTGCACACGATTCAAAACAAGAAATCTCTAATGTTAATGGCATAATTAAAGACTGGACGAAAGGTGAAATTGAAGCAATACCTGGAAAAACAATGCCAGGTTTTGCAGTAGTCGATAGAGATTATACTAAAATATTTGATAAATACGTTACGGTAGGACCTTTATTAGAAAAAGCTAAAATAGGGGCTCATGGCGTAAGTTTCTCAGTAGCAGAGCAATATGAAGAGTTAAAAAGTATGGTCGGAACATGGAATGAAGAAGACGAGGATTCCATAAAAAATGATAGACCGAGATTAGATACTGCAAGACGAGCTGCAGACGTTGTATTAAATCTGTCTTCAGCTACAAATGGTAAGTTATCGCAAAAATCTTATGAAGATTTAGAACAACAAACAGGTATGCCGTTGAAAGATATTTCAAGTGAACGCGCATCAGAAAAAATTTCATTTTTAAATATAACTGCTCAACCCCGAGAAGTCATTCCAACAGCTGTATTCCCGGGATCAAATAAAAATGGTAAACGTTATTCACCATTTACTACTAATATAGAACGTTTAGTTCCATTTAGAACATTAACGGGACGACAAAGTTATTATGTTGACCATGAAGTGTTCCAACAATTTGGTGAAAGTTTACCCGTGTATAAACCAACTTTACCACCAATGGTATTCGGTACGAGAGACAAGAAGGTAACAGGAGATGAAAGTACGCTTGTCTTGCGCTATTTAACACCACATGGCAAATGGAATATCCACTCAACTTATCAAGATAATCAACATATGTTGACTTTATTTAGAGGTGGTCCAACGGTATGGCTTTCCAATGAGGATGCAGAGAGACACGATATCAAAGATAATGACTGGTTAGAAATATATAACCGCAATGGTGTTGTCACAGCAAGAGCAGTAGTATCTCATAGAATGCCAAGAGGAACGATGTTTATGTATCACGCTCAAGATAAACATATTGAAACACCAGGATCACAAATTACAGACACTAGAGGTGGTTCACATAATGCGCCAACACGTATTCATTTAAAACCAACACAACTTGTTGGAGGTTATGCACAAATTAGTTATCACTTTAACTACTATGGTCCAATAGGGAATCAAAGAGATGTTTATGTAGCAGTGAGAAAGCTGAAGGAGGTTGACTGGCTTGAAGATTAAAGCGCAAATTGCAATGGTGTTAAATTTAGACAAATGTATAGGTTGCCACACGTGTAGTGTTACTTGTAAGAGTACGTGGACTAACCGTCCTGGTGCAGAATATATGTGGTTTAACAACGTAGAAACAAAGCCTGGTATTGGTTATCCGAAACAATGGGAAGATCAAGAGCAATATAAGGGGGGGTGGTATTTAAATAAAAAAGGTAAATTAGAACTGAAATCAGGCAGTAAGTTATCGAAAATTGCTTTAGGGAAAATATTTTACAATCCTAATATGCCAGTGATTAAAGATTACTATGAGCCGTGGACATATAATTATGAAAATCTTACAACTGCTAAAGCGGGGAATCACTCCCCGGTAGCTACAGCACATTCATTGATTTCAGGTGATAAATTAAATTTAGAATGGGGACCAAACTGGGAAGATGATTTGGCAGGTGGTCATGTTACTGGACCAGAAGATCCCAATATTAAACGTATTGAAGAAGATATTAAATTTCAATTTGATCAAACATTTATGATGTATTTACCAAGATTATGTGAACATTGTTTGAATCCAAGTTGTGTAGCATCATGTCCATCTGGAGCAATGTATAAACGTGACGAAGATGGTATTGTACTTGTAGATCAGGAGGCTTGTCGTGGTTGGAGATATTGTATGACAGGTTGCCCTTACAAAAAAGTTTATTTCAACTGGAAAACAAATAAAGCAGAGAAATGTACATTCTGCTTCCCTCGTATTGAGGCGGGGATGCCAACAGTATGTTCAGAAACGTGCACGGGCAGAATGCGTTATTTAGGTGTATTACTTTATGACGCTGATAGAGTAGAAGAAGCTGCTACAGCTGAAAATGAGCAAGAATTATATGAAAAACAATTGAATTTATTTTTGAATCCTTATGATGAAGCTATTATAGAGCAAGCGCAAAAAGATGGTGTCTCATTAGAATGGATAGAAGCTGCTCAAAATTCTCCAGTTTATAAATTAGCCATTGAATATAAATTGGCATTCCCTTTACATCCAGAATATCGCACGATGCCAATGGTATGGTATTGTCCACCACTCAGTCCTATTATGAGTTATTTTGAAGGGCAAACTGCAGCAAAGGCGAATAGAAATCCTGATATGATTTTTCCAGCAATCGAAGAAATGAGGTTACCAATTCAATATTTGGCTAATTTATTCACAGCAGGTGATACTGAACCAGTGAAATATGCATTACAACGCATGGCAATGATGAGAAGTTACATGCGCTCACAAGTAACAAATAAAGCATTTGATGTAGATAGATTATCAAGACTTGGGTTATCAGAAAGACAAACTAAAGATATGTATCGATTATTGGCAATTGCTAAACATGAGGACCGTTTTGTAATACCTACATCACACAAAGAAGCATATATGGACACATATCGTGCACAAGGTAGCGAAGGATATGGAGGAGAATACTTCGGCTCAAATTGTGAAGGGTGCGGTGTACCAGTAACTACTTCTTCTGGAAAATCAGGACAAGAAATCTATAATGATAATTTCTATGGAGGGATTTTCCGTGATTAATTTAGTGCAGTTTAATAAACATCAAGAGGCACTTGGATACTTTGCGCAGCAGTTATTATTTCCAGATAAGCTGACATTGCACCCTAAAACGTTTGAAGAAGTTATTCATATGGAACATCCGGCGTACCAAGATTTAATTCAGTATCGTGAACAAATGTATGAATTAAGTTTATTGCAAATTAAGCAATTGTACTCCGATACATTTGATTTTAATAAAACTGCGCCACTCTATATGACATATAATAAGTTTGATACTCAAAAGGAACGAGGGCAATTATTAGCTAAATTAAAAGTATTATACGAAATGTTTGGATTGAAAATGGCAGATAATGAACTATCTGATTTTCTTCCATTAATGCTTGAATTTTTATATATTGCACAGTGGAAAAATGATCCACGAGCAAAAGGAAACATTGAATTTGTCATTATGATTATTGAAGATGGTACGTATGCGATGGCAAATCAATTGGCAGAGCAAAATAGTCCTTATTACTTCTTGATAAAAGGGCTAAGAGAAACATTAAAAGCTTGTATAGAGCCTGTAAATGAGGTGAAGCAACATGTTTAATCAATTCTTATGGGTGATTATGCCCTATTTATGTATAGCTATATTTTTCCTTGGACATCTTGTTAGATTTAAGTTTGATGAATTTTCTTGGACTGCAAAATCTAGTGAATTCATAGAAAAGAAACAACTTAAATGGGGCAGTTTGATGTTTCATTTGGGTATTATACCTGTAGCGATGGGACATATAGTAGGCTTGCTTATTCCTGCTTCTTGGCTAACAGCAGTAGGTGTAAATGATCATTTATACCACATTGGCGCTGTTTATATTGGAAGTGTTTTTGGTATAATAACACTGATTGGTATGTTGTTATTAACTGCACGACGAGTAACTAAAAAAAATATTAGAAGACTAAGTTCAGCATCTGATATTATTGTTAATTTCTTATTATTAGCAATTGTTTTTATGGGATGCTACGCAACGCTTGTAACTAACGCAATGACACCATCATTTGATTACAGAGAGACAATTTCAGTTTGGTTTAGACAATTATTTATATTTTCTCCAGATGCTAATTTGATGTTACAGGTGCCACTAGCTTTTAAAACACATATACTTTTAGGTTTTATTATTATGGCATTCTGGCCGTTTACTAGACTCGTTCATGTATGGAGTGTACCACTCACATATGCAAGTCGCAGTTATATTATTTATCGTAAACATAAAGTTTGAATGGAGGCGGTAAGTTGAATGCATTATCGTTAAGAGAAAGTATTAATTACCAATCAATATTAGACTCAATTCGAATCGAAGAAGGATTTGATTTTGCTGCAATAGCATTTTATGAGCAAGAAAGTGATATTTCACCAATTAAATGGTGTTATGCCTCTGGAAATTTAAATAATCGTTATAAATTAATCGTACTTCGTAAAGGAAAAGGATTAGCAGGTAATGTAATGAAGACGGGGAAACGTATGGTGATAGAAAATGTAGCACAATTATTATCTTCACAGGAACAACACAAATATCCTATAGTCCTTTGTGAGTTATTAACGGCGATGGTTGCAATACCATTATGGTATGAAAAGAAAGTTTATGGTGTTTTACTATTAGGTCAGCGAAATCAACAACCCTTGCCCAAAACATATAAAAACATATCACTTAAAAGTAAATTGGGTATATTTAATGAAGAAGACTAGGTGATTATAATGGAAAGCAATCAACAACTAGATATGGAATCATTGTTAATGCAATATTTTAATAAAACGAGTGAAAAAATTGTATTTGTTGATAATCATGGCCAAGTCATTGCAATGAACCAAGCAGCAAGTGATATTATCTCATTGGATAATGATTATGAGGTCATGACTAATGTCATATGTAACCATTGCGATGGTTATACTAATGAATTTGATTTACAATCTTGTAGACATTGCTTTTTAGAAGTAGAAAATGTTGGGAATACAAGCTTTCAGGTGTTTATGAAAACGACACGTGGTACAGTTGAGCCTTTTGCAGCTACTTATCAAACAATCGATGAATCCAAAGGAATTAAAGCGTTCACGTTACAAAATGTGTCGCCTCAAATAGAAAGACATGACAAGATGTATCAACGAAAAATGATGCAAAAAACAATCTCTGCTCAAGAAAACGAAAGAAAACGAATATCTAGAGAATTACATGACAGTGTAGTACAAGAAATGTTAAATATAGATGTTGAATTAAGACTTTTAAAATATCAACAAGACATAGAGCAGTTAGTTAATGGTTCTAAGCGCATAGAAGGATTGATGTCTAAATTAATTGATGATATACGTAATTTATCTGTAGAACTTAGACCATCTTCATTAGATGACTTAGGATTAGATGCAGCCTTTAAGACATATTTTAAACAGGTAGAAGTGAATTATGGTATCAATATAAGCTATCAATCTAATTTAACGATGCGTAGGTTTGATAATGAAATTGAAACGGTAGTCTATAGAATAGTACAAGAAGCTTTGTTTAACGCTATTAAATATGCGAACGTAGATACAATTGAAGTTGAAGTACAAGTTAGCCACGGCAAACTAATTGCAGAAATTATAGACAGAGGCAATGGATTTATAAAGACAGACCAGCCAAAGGGAACTGGCTTGGGACTTTATGGTATGAACGAGCGTGCAGAACTTGTAAATGCTGAGATAAATATAGATACACAAATTGGTAGAGGCACAATTGTTACATTAGAAGTTCCAATATAGGGGATAAGGAGACATTAATTTTGAGAATAGTTATCGCGGATGATCATGCAGTTGTGCGTACTGGATTTACAATGATATTAAATTATCAAGAAGATATGGAAGTCGTCGGGACTGCAGCCGATGGTGTGGAAGCATATCAAAAAGTGATGAAGTACAAGCCAGATGTACTTATTATGGACTTAAGTATGCCACCTGGTGAGTCAGGGCTTATAGCAACAAGTAAAATTACGGAAAGTTTTCCAGATACCAAAATACTAATACTAACAATGTATGATGACGAAGAATATCTATTTCACGTATTAAGAAATGGTGCTAAAGGATATATTTTGAAAAATGCCCCAGATGAACAATTGATACTGGCAATTAGAACAGTATTTAAAGGTGAAACATATGTTGATATGAAATTGACGACATCGCTAGTCAATGAATTCGTGAATAATTCAGGTAATGATAAGCAAACCACAACGGATCCTTATAAAATTTTATCAAAGCGTGAAATAGAGATATTACCTTTAATAGCAAAAGGTTATGGGAATAAAGATATCGCTGAGAAATTATTTGTTTCTGTAAAAACAGTAGAGGCGCATAAAACACATATCATGCAAAAATTAGAATTAAAATCAAAGCCGGAATTAGTAGAATATGCCATGAAGAAAAAATTGATTGATTTTTAAAGTAGTACTTATATAAAAGAGCTAACTTAATTGCCTAAAATGAGCAGGCTTAAGTTAGCTCTTTTTTGTTGTTTAGAATTTATTAAATAAAAGGTGAAACTGGAGAAGAGCTAAACTTCAAATTATATTTTTCTTGTGTAAGCTGCATTAAATGAAGTAGGGAAATCCCACTATTTGTTAAGGGATAATCCTTATGTTCATTTTTTCACAAAGATTTTATAATAAGATTGTGGCCGGTATTCTGCTAATAGAAACGTTTATACTTACTCATACTACACCGGTGCTGATGTTTATGATTGCTACATAGAAATATAGCACTTCAACTATTTGCAAATACTGGCCTAAATTATCAAAATAATTATAAAATTGAAGGTGAAATGAATGAACAAAGCAAGTGGTAGTTTTCAACTAACATTGCAGTCTTTAAGCCTTGTTGTAGGGTTCATGGCATGGAGCATTATTGCGCCGCTAATGCCTTTTATCTCTCAGGATGTACATATAACAAGCAGTCAACTTTCTATTATTTTAGCTATTCCTGTTATATTAGGTTCTATTTTAAGAGTACCGTTTGGTTATTTAACAAATATTATTGGTGCGAAATGGGTATTCTTTTGTAGTTTTATTATATTATTATTTCCGATTTATTTTTTAAGTCATGCACAATCACCTAAGATGTTAATGATATCAGGTTTCTTTCTTGGTGTAGGTGGTGCTGTATTTTCAGTAGGTGTAACATCTATTCCTAAGTATTTTCCAAAAGAGCGCGTAGGATTAGCAAACGGTATATATGGGATGGGGAATATAGGAACTGCAATTTCTTCATTCTTAGCACCTCCGATAGCTGGTATCATAGGTTGGCAATCAACAGTTAGAGGTTATCTAATCGTCATAGTACTTTTTGCAATTTTTATGTTTTTGTTAGGGGACAGTAAAGAACCTAAAATTAAAGTGCCATTAGTTAAACAATATAAAATATTGATGAAAGATTTAAGGTTATATTATTTATCGCTTTGGTATTTTATTACATTTGGTTCATTCGTAGCTTTCGGATTATTTTTGCCTAATTTCTTAGTACAAAATTTCGGTATTAGTGAAGTTGATGCGGGTATAAGAGCAGGGGTGTTTATCGCATTAGCTACTTTCCTAAGACCGTTAGGTGGCGTATTAGGAGATAAGTTTAATGCTGTAACTTTACTAATCTGTGATTTTATATTAATGATTACAGGTGCGATTACGTTAGGTCTATCAAATCATATTTTATTATTTACAATAGGGTGTTTACTAATTAGCATGTGCGCTGGCCTCGGTAATGGTTTAATATTTAAGCTTGTACCAACTTATTTTGGAAAAGAGGCTGGATCAGCTAACGGTATTGTTTCGATGATGGGTGGCTTAGGTGGTTTCTTCCCACCATTAGTCATAGCATTTATAACGAGTCTTACTGGAACAAGCCATTTCTCTTTTATCTTATTAGCTATATTTGGCGTGATTGCTTTAATTACTATGATTCATATTATGAAACGTGAAAAATTAAATCCGACATTATAAAAAAACTGTAGTTAGATAACCGATCTAACTACAGCTTTTTTAATTTATCTTATAAAGATTATCAGTAGTCAATAAAATGACTATATTAATCTATTTGAATATTTGATGCTGAGTGTTCTTCTTGTTCTTTTTTAGGTAGTGTTACGTTTAACACACCATTTTCAAACGATGCTTTAATAGCAGTTTCATCTATATTATCAAAAGGATATTGACGTTTAACATCGCTATAAGTTCGTTCTTGATGAAGGATGCGACCATCTTCATCTTGTTCTTTAGTGTCGTTTGATTGCTTACCTTCAATTGTTAGAGTGTCGTTTTCAAATTGTAAACTAATATTTTCTTTTTTAAAACCAGGTAGTTCAGCTTCGATTATGAAGGCATGATTGAACTCTCTTACATCTGATTTAATGCTTGAAGTTTCTGGGAAATTTTCAAAAAATTGACGTCCAAAATCTCTGAACAACTCAGTTGGATCACCTTCAAAAAATGGATTGTTATACGGTTTTTTATCAAAAGCCATTATACATCTCTCCTTAAATTTTCAAATTTAGTCGATTGAAATTTGTGTTTTTGTTTTTCAGATTTATACCTGGGAATGGAACTGCTAGG
>ERZ794960.174-NODE-174-length-12942-cov-10.620470_pt1 | contig 12942 bp, 6 predicted proteins | sample MGYA00375737_ERZ794960 | MGnify/ENA primary metagenome ERZ794960 (study PRJEB30138, sample SAMN05968709) | food fermentation metagenome | isolation source: fermented_meat | host: spontaneous_fermented_meat_time_3_second_replicate;sponta... | place: Italy... | reverse complement strand
TTTATACTCTGTGCTATTAAGTGATTTACATAAAAATGTGAGTAATTAAAATTATTTATTTTTATAAATCACGTAATTTGAATTTCTGCTATTTTATGAAAGTAAAAAATAAAAATACCCTTGAATTATTATGAAAGTTTATAGTAATATTGCTAATTGGGTGTTAAAGAATCATAATTTTTAATTATGGTTCTTTTTCTTTTGCCATTTTTTAGCTACAAACGTTAAAAATAACATTACAATTATGTTTAAATACTTTGCTAACGTTTATATTTTTAATAAACTAGATAAGGTTAACTTTTACTGCGATTAATAAGTAGTATAAATCGTTGATAAGGTTTGAATTTAGAGCGAAAGTTGGATTTGTTTTACCTTTAAAAAGGTTATAATAAAATGAAGTGAAGTTATGTTAAGGAGGAAATATAGTTGAATCAAGTGAAAAATATTCTTTATTCTATAATAGAACCATTATTGCAACCAGAAACATATCAATCATTACTCTCTAATTTAATAATGATTATAGTTTATGTAGTGGCTGCATGGATTCTTTTACATTTTGTGAATAAAGGTATCGCACAGTTCTTTAAAATTCAAAATAAAGGTAAGAATAGTAATAAAAAACGTTCAAAAACTTTAATATCATTAGTGCAAAATGTAGTCTCATATGTGGTATGGTTCATAGTGTTAACTACGATTTTAAGTAAGTTTGGTATCAGTGTAGGAGGCATTATAGCAAGTGCTGGCGTCGTTGGCTTGGCTGTTGGTTTTGGCGCACAAACTGTAGTTAAAGATATTATTACAGGTTTCTTTATTATTTTTGAAAACCAATTTGACGTAGGAGATTATGTTAAAATTAGTAATGGTGGCGCTCCGGTAGCAGAAGGTACTGTTAAATCAATAGGGCTAAGATCTATGCGTATTAATACTATTTCTGGTGAGCTAACTACATTACCTAATGGTAGTGTGGGTGAAATTACAAATTACTCTGTAATAAATGGCGAAGCAATAGTAGAAATTCCAGTTTCTATAACAGAAGATATTGATAAAGTGGAAGATGAATTAAATGCTTCCTTTGAAGCGATTCGTTCGCAATACTATTTATTTATATCTACGCCAGAGGTTGTTGGTGTAAATTCCATCACAAATAATGAAATCGTATTACGTATTTCTGCAGAGACGATACCTGGAGAAGGCTTTACAGGGGCACGCATTTTAAGAAAAGAGATATTGAAATTATTCAAACTTAAAGAAATTAAAATGCCACAACCAATGATGGTACAATACGAACCAAACCAACAAAATAATGCATAAGACGGTCGGAGGTGTTACAGAATGACATCCAATTACGGTTTGAATGATATTGTAGAAATGAAAAAACAACATGCATGTGGTACGAATCGTTTTAAAATCATTCGTGTAGGTGCAGACATCCGAATAAAATGTGAAAACTGTCAGCGTAGTATTATGATTCCTAGACAAACATTTAATAAAAAACTAAAAAAAATTGTGGTATCACAAAAAGATACTACCGATAAGGAGAATGAATAATGGCTTTAACAGCAGGTATTGTCGGCTTACCAAACGTAGGAAAGTCTACACTTTTTAACGCAATTACAAAAGCAGGTGCGCTTGCAGCAAACTACCCATTCGCAACAATTGACCCTAACGTAGGTATAGTGGAAGTGCCGGATAGTAGATTAGACGTTTTAACAGAAATGGTAGAACCGAAAAAAACAATTCCAACTACATTCGAATTTACCGATATTGCAGGTATTGTTAAAGGTGCTTCTAAAGGGGAAGGCTTAGGTAATAAATTCTTATCCCATATCCGTGAAGTAGATGCGATTTGCCAAGTTGTTCGTGCTTTTGATGATGACAATGTTACACATGTTTCTGGTCGTGTAGATCCAATTGATGACATTGAAGTTATTAATATGGAGCTCGTATTAGCAGATTTAGAATCTGTAGACAAACGTTTACCAAAATTAGAAAAAATGGCACGTCAAAAAGATAAAGATGCAGTTAACGAAACGCGTATTTTATCAAGAATTAAAGAAGCTTTAGAAGAAGGTAATCCTGTAAGAAGCTTGGAATTTACAGAAGATGATCAAAAATATGTGAACCAGGCTCAATTGTTAACTTCTAAAGAAATGTTATATATCGCTAACGTAGGCGAAGATGAAATTGGCGATGAAGATAATGAAAAAGTAAAAACTATCCGTGAATATGCAGAGAAAGAAGATTCTGAAGTCATCGTAATCAGTGCTAAGATTGAAGAAGAAATTGCTGTACTTGAGGATGAAGACAGAGAAATGTTCTTAGAAGATTTAGGTATTGAAGAACCAGGTCTCGATCGTTTAATTCGTACAACTTATGATTTACTTGGTTTGGCTACTTACTTTACGGCAGGTGTACAAGAAGTACGTGCATGGACATTCATTAAAGGTATGACTGCTCCGCAATGTGCGGGTATTATCCACACAGATTTTGAACGTGGTTTTATTCGTGCAGAGGTTACTAGTTATGACGACTACGTAGAATTTAATGGTGAAAATGGTGCCAAAGATGCTGGTAAACAGCGTTTAGAAGGTAAAGAATACATTATGAAAGATGGCGACGTTGTACACTTTAGATTTAACGTGTAAAACAGTTAGCCTCCAAATGATATATTGGAATATAGTGATATAAGGATCTTAATATTATAAAACAGGCTGGGACAAGTTAACTTGTCTCAGCCTTAATTGTTATATTGGTAGGGGCTTATAGTCCTACCATCTTTTCTATGTTTATAAAGTTAAGAGATGAACCAATCGGTACTAACATTTGGTCCTGTATAATTAGCATCTACTTCTTGATTCAATTCAGGGGAAGCGTAGCTATCAGTATACTGCCATAAAACGTGATTGCGAGTAGGCTGACCTGGGTTATAGTTAGCCATCCAGTAGCCATCATAATTTTCTACAGATTGTTCAGCATGTTCTAACATGAAATTTTCGTATGAATAAAATAGTACTTTTTTATTTCCGGCTAAACCCTTCATTTCGTCATACCAAGCATTCGTGCTTTCTTCGGTAGTGCCAGAAGTAACTGAGTTTTGTTCAAAATCATTTATATAAAAGCTTGCTTTTGGTGCACGATTATATAAAGTTTGTGCCTCATAACGTGCGTCATCAGGATTTTCATACATACTATATGAATAGACACCAAAGTCTAAGTCATATTTATCTAATAAATCAGAATTGTGTTCTAAGGACTCGTCTATTTTTTCTGAGCCGTATTGCGCTCTAATAATAATGAAATCGTAGTTTGCTTTTAAGTCCTTTACTTCTTGATCAGTCAAATCGCCTTGCCATTCAGAAATATCTAAAATACGTTCGCCATCTTGTGTAGTTCCAGCTTCAGATTGAATGTCATTAGAACGAGTTGTTGTTTCTTGATTTGTACCTTTTTCTGGATGTTTATTTAAATATTGTTGGTATCCATATCCCATTGTTCCTTTTTGGCTTGAGGTATTATCAGCTGCATAAGCAGAGTTAATAGTTGCTGTTGATGCAAATAATACACACATTGTAATGAATCCTTTTTTAATTGTAGAAACCATAATATACTCCTTTGTTTATGTACTTAAAAAATATCACTAAAATAAAGTGGTTAAAAAATATAAAAAACGAACATAGAGGTTATGCTAGTAGAATTAAAGTGGATTTTCAACCTTAGCTTAAATGACATTTATTTTTTATTAAAATAATGAATTGTGATTTATAAATTTAAATATATGAAATGGTGTCAATTTATAAAATAAAAAAGTAAGCGAATGTCTATATATGAGAAATAGTCATTACAAAAATTAATATTTTCTAATGTTTCATATGAAACATTCATATGAAATTAAGCAATTGCTAAAGATGGATAACCATTGTAAAAAGTAAAGGCTTGTGCTATAATTCTTGATTGTGAGTAATGAAAATTATTCCTTGCTTGTCACAAATGATGATGAGCCGCATAGACCACAAGGAGGTGCAATTATAAAATGAGAACATATGAAGTTATGTACATCGTTCGTCCAAACATTGAAGAAGATGCTAAAAAAGCTGTCGTTGAACGTTTCAACGGAATTTTAGCTTCTCAAGGATCAGAAGTTTTAGAAGCTAAGGATTGGGGCAAACGCCGTTTAGCTTACGAAATCAATGATTTCAGTGAAGGTTACTACAATATCGTACGTATCCAAACTTCTGATAACGAAGCTACTGACGAATTCCAACGTTTAGCTAAAATTTCAGACGATGTAATCCGTTATATCGTAATTCGTGAAGACGAAGATAAGACAAGAAAATAATAGATGGGGGTCGTTTAAATGATAAATAGAGTTGTTTTAGTCGGTCGTTTAACGAAAGATCCAGAATATAGAACAACACCCTCAGGCGTGAGTGTTGCGACTTTTACTCTAGCAGTAAACCGTACGTTTACAAATGCGCAAGGGGAACGCGAAGCAGATTTCATTAATTGTGTCGTTTTTAGAAAACAAGCAGATAATGTAAATAACTACTTATTCAAAGGTAGTTTAGCTGGCGTTGACGGTCGCATTCAATCACGTAGCTATGAAAACCAAGAAGGGCGTCGTGTTTTTGTAACTGAAGTAGTTTGTGATAGCGTTCAATTCCTTGAACCTAAAAATCAAAACCAACGTCATGGCCAAGAAGGGAATAATAATTTCCAAAACTTTGGCGGACAACAATCAGGACAAAATACATCGTCATATCAAAATAACAATAACAATAATAACAACAACAATACATCAAATAATAATCAATCAGATAACCCATTTGCAAATGCAAACGGACCTATTGATATTAGTGATGACGACTTACCGTTCTAATCTACAAGCATTGTGTGAATGTTTTGTAGACTGTTTAGAAGTATATTAAAATGTGTGAAATTATATTATATGTGTGTGTAAATGTGTGAAGTATAATATGATAGCTAATACACCTTCAAGTGTTGAAGGTGTATTTTTTGTTTTTTAAATATGTGGTTACTAAACTGAGAATAATTTGTAAGAGTGGTGGAATCGAGTTAATTAAAATGCTAAGCCCTAAATTAACTGAAAAATCAGAATAATACAATAGAGTTAAGCGCAATTCAAGAGTGTATTATTGCTTTTCACAATAATAAAGTTTAATGTAAGATTATAATTAATTAAAGTAATTAATAAAATCTAATTTAAAATAAATAACTAAAGATTTATAGATGTTTTAACAATTGATAATCGGGAATTTATTTAACTGTGTTGTAAATAAAAAATATAATATCATTGAAGAATTCTTTAAATAATATTATTATAAGTTATGTACTATATATTTATAGGGGGGCAGCTTTAATTGGCAAATACAAAATTGTTATCATACGCACAAAAGGAAATTTTACAAATAGAACAATTTTATGAGAACACTAGCATTAATAATATTGCTGGTATTGTTCATATGAATAATGGTTTAGGATATGACGAAGTAAATGAAGCCTTCAATAAAATCATAGAACAACATGACACGTTAAGAATAAGAGTTACTAGAGAAGAAGGAGAATACAAGCAGTATCTAGTGGACTATGAGCATCAGAATTTTGAGTTTATAGACTTTTATCAAGATGAAGTTGGTTATGATAAGTGGGTAAGAGAAAGTGCTACTATGAATATCTTTAACTTAGATGAACCGCTTTATAGAGTGATTATAGCGAAAGCGCCTCAGGGACATTATGTAATATTCTTGTTACAACACCATTTGATTAGTGATGCATGGGGTGTAACAATCGTTGTAGACAACCTATCTAAGAAATTAGTGGGTAAAGAAGATAAAGAGACAGAAAGTGCTACCTATTTTGAAGCTATTGCTACAGAAATGGATTATGAAACAACTAAACGTTTCACAAAAGATAAAGATTTTTGGCTAGAAAAATTAGAAAATTTCGAAGATAACATCCTTTTTGAGAAGACAACATTGGATAGTGCAGTTGGTAAGAGAATAAGTATTAACTTGTTAGATCAGGAAGCTGAAAATGTTAAACGTTTTTGTGAAGAAAATAATGTGAGTATAAGCAACCTGTTTTCAGCAATAATGCATGTAATTAAACATAAAAAAACATTGTCTAAAACAAACTCTGTTGGATTGCTGATACATAATAGAAATAACCGAAAAGAAAAAACCTCCACAGGAGTATTTTCAAGAGTATTACCCATAATTGTTGAAATGGATAAAGAAGCAACTGTTAAATCTTACTTAAACAAGATTAAGTTAGAAAGTCTTAATGTATTAAAACATAGAAAATACCCATACGAGTATATTGTTGAAAATAGTGGGAATAAAAAAGGTTTAGTCGACTGCTTTGTGTCCTTCCAAAATGCACAATACGATGCTGAATTTATGAATGATGGTTTCCGAGATGAATGGTTAGACAACGGGACAAACAATGCGCCATTAAGTGTTAACATCAGTAATAGAAGTAGTAAAAATGGTTTGGATATAGACTATGATTATCAAATTGATGTATTGGATGAAGCAGGCGTTTATCAATTGCATGAGACGATTTTACATGTCTTGAATAGCATGATTGAAGCACCAGAACGTAAAATTAAAGACATTGAAATTGTTTCAGGTGAAGAAAGAGAAACGATTTTAAACGACTTTAACAATACAGATTTAGCGTTGAATAACAGTCAATCATTTATTGAACGATTTGAAGAACAAGTATCTAAATTTCCAAATAAAACAGCGATCAAATATGAAGGAGAAAGTTTAACTTATAAAGCGTTCAATGCCAAGGTCAATCAAATGGCATATCGTTTGCGTTCTGAAGGCGTTGAAGCAGAGTCTCTTGTTGCAGTAATGGCTAATAGAAGCCTAGAAATGTTAGTGGCTATCTATGGAATTATTAAAGCAGGTGGCGCTTATGTTCCAATAGACCCTAATTATCCAGCAGACCGTATTAACTACATTTTAGAGGATAGCAAAGCAACAGTACTCTTGACGGATAATGAGTTGAAAGAAACAATCTCATATGACCAGAAAGTAATTGATATCTCTGATAATGAAACATTTGCCTCACTCCCTACTGCCAATTTAGAGCATATTACTGACGTAAACAATTTAATGTATGTGATCTATACATCAGGCACAACAGGTAAGCCTAAAGGGGTTCTTGTTTCAGGGGAAAGTTTAATGAATCGTCTGAATTGGCTAATAGATAAGTATGATATTGGCAATGAAGATATTGTCTTCTTCAAAACACCATTTACGTTTGACGTATCTGTATGGGAAGTGTTTGGCTTCGGAATGATTGGTGCTCAAGCAGTACTATTACCTTCAGGTGAAGAAGGTAACCCTGAAAAAATCACTTCAGTTATACAAAACGATACGCCTACAATGGTACACTTTGTGCCATCTATGTTTAACGTGTTTATTAACTTTATTAAAGCGACAAACCAAACCCAAATGATTTCAAGTCTAAGATATATCTTAGCGAGTGGGGAAGCGCTAAAACCGAGTATCGTAAATCAATTTAACGAACTTATTGGTAATAAAAATAATACACAATTAATTAATTTATATGGTCCAACAGAAGCAACAATTGATGTTACGAGTTTTGACTTTGACCATAATGTTAAATATGATGTAGTGCCAATTGGTAAGCCGATTGCAAACACACAAGCTTATATTTTAAATGAAGATAACAATGTAATGGGCATTGGGGTACCAGGTGAATTATGTATCGGGGGTATTAACGTTACAAGAGGTTACCTGAATCGTCCTGAATTAACACAAGAAAAATTCGTTGATAATCCATTTGGAGAGGGCAAAATATACCGTACAGGTGATTTGGCTCAATGGAATAATGACGGCAATATTTCTTATTTAGGCCGTATAGATGAACAAGTTAAAATTCGTGGTTACCGTATCGAATTAGGTGAAATCGAGAGCATCTTGCGTAAGAACGATGACATTTTAAATGTTGCAGTTGTTGCTAAGCCTATTATTGATGATGAGTTATCAATTTGTACTTATATTGTTTCGGACCAATCGATAGATTTCGAAACGTTAAAAGCTGAATTAAGCCAACAATTACCTGAATACATGGTGCCAAGTTATATGATGCAAGTTGACGAGTTACCTGTATCTTCAAGTGGTAAGTTAAATAAAAAAGCATTGCCAGAAATAAAAGTAGGGAATTTGGAATATGTTGCGCCTAGAAATGATATGGAAGCAATGGTCGTTGATATATTTAGCGCTACATTAAATGTAGAACGCGTAAGTATCTTTGACAACTTTTTTGAAATTGGTGGACATTCACTAAAAGCAATTAGTGTAATCAATGAGATCGAAAGTAAAACTAATAAACGTTTACCTTTGAAAAAAATATTTGATAATCCAACAGCTGCACTACTTTCAAAAGTGATAGATAACGAAGTGAGCGATGCGATTGAACGTCGTATTCCTTTAGCAGAAACTAAACCATATTATCTAACTTCTTCGCCACAAAAACGTTTGTATGTTTTAAATGAAATGGTGGACGGACAAACTGCTTACAATATGGCTAGTATGTTAGAAATTCGTGGTGATGTTGATGTAGAGCGTGTGAGAAATACATTCCAAGCGCTAGTGGATCGTCATGAAGCATTGAGAACGCATTTTGATACTGTTGATGGTGAACCAGTTCAAATCATCGATGATGAAGGCAGTATACAGATTGATTATGAAGAAACGCAAACGGAAGATTACGATACATTGTTGAGTGATTTTGTTAAACCGTTTGATTTAACAACAGCACCTTTATTAAGAGTTAAAGTTGTTAAGTGTGCAGAGAAACAATACATTTTATTATTTGATATGCATCATATTATTTCTGATGGATTCTCTATTAATCTCATTATTAAAGAATTCACAGCACTGTATAAAGGCCGTACATTAGATGAATTAACAGTACAATACAAAGATTATAGTGAGTGGATGCGTTCGCGTGATTTAGATGAACAACGTCAATTCTGGGTATCTCAATTTGAAGAGGAAGCGCCAGTACTCGACTTGCCATACGATTATGCTAGACCAAATCAACAAAGCTTTACAGGTAGAACTGTAAGTATGGACATGCCAGAAAAGACAAGAAACGCTATTAATCAACTGTCTCAAGCAACTGGTAGTACAGATTATATGATTCTATTATCGTCATTTATGGTGCTATTGCATAAATATAGTAGACAAGAGGATATAGTTGTAGGTAGTCCGATTTCTGGTCGTACGCACAAAGATACAGAAAATATGTTGGGTATGTTTGTTAATACGTTAGCAATGCGCTCTAATCCAGAACGTAACAAATCATTTAAACAATTATTAGCAGAAGTTAAAGATACATCATTACAAGCTTTTGATAACCAAGAATATCCGTTAGAAGCACTTGTAGATGAAATTGTAGAAAAACGTGATTTAACACGTAACCCGTTATTTGATGTGCTCTTCACATTACAAAACAACGAAAATGAAACTTTCCAAATTGATGATTGGTCAACAGAACAAAAAGAGGCTTCGTTTACTAATGCAAAATTTGATTTGAGTATGACAGTTTATGACAATAATGGTTATAAAATTGCCCTAGAATATGCGCAAGAACTCTTTGAACAAGATACAATTGAGCGTATGTTAACACACTTTATGGAATTACTTTCAAATATAGCAGATGAACCAACAGCTAAGATTAGTGAAATTGAAATGGTGACAAAAAATGAAAGAGACGTCATATTTAATGACTTTAATAATACGACGGTACCATTTAATAATACACAAACATTTGTTGAGCGCTTTGAAAATCAAGTTGCGAAGACACCAGATAAAACTGCAATTTCATATGAAGGTGAAAGCTTAAGTTACCACGCATTAAATGAACGTGCGAACCAATTAGCATATCAATTACGTAATGAAGGCGTGACAGCAAATTCTCTTGTCGCATTAATGACGAATCGCCGTCTAGAAATGATTATCGGCATTTACGGTATTCTTAAAGCGGGTGGCGCATATGTGCCTGTGGATCCAAATTATCCTAAAGACCGTATTAATTATATTTTAGAGGACAGCCAAGCAACTGTATTATTAACTGATAGAACACCAGATAGTGACATTGTTTATGATAATAAAGTGATTGATATTACTAAGAACCAAGTATTGAAAACATTGCCGACAACTAATTTAGAACACATCACAGATGTCTCTAATTTAATGTATGTTATCTATACATCTGGAACTACTGGTCGTCCGAAAGGCGTTTTAGTTGCTGGTGAAAGTGTAATGAATAGATTGAACTGGGTCTATGATAAATATCATATCGATAGCGATGATATTATTTGTTTCAAGACACCATTTACCTTTGATGTATCAGTTTGGGAGATTTTCGGTTTTGCAATGGTTGGTGCACAAGCTGTGTTACTACCTTCAGGCGAAGAAGGTAATCCTGAACAAATCACTTCTCTAATTCAAACATCTGAAGCAACAATGGTTCACTTTGTGCCATCTATGTTTAATGTATTTATTAATTACATTAAAGGTACAAAGCAAGCACACTTAGTTTCTAGCTTAAGATATGTTTTAGCAAGTGGTGAGGCTCTTAAACCGGAATTAGTAAACCAGTTTAATGAATATATAGGTGGAAAAAATAACACACAATTGATTAACTTGTATGGCCCGACTGAAGCGACGATTGATGTGACAAGTTTTGAAACATATAGTGATGTTCAGTATACGAATATTCCAATCGGTAAACCAATTGCCAATACACAAGCTTATATTTTAGATGAAGATAACCATGTGATGGGTATCGGTGTTTCTGGAGAGCTTGTCATAGGTGGAGTGAATGTTACAGAAGGTTATTTAAACCGTCCTGAATTGACACAAGAAAAATTTGTCGACAACCCATTTGGCGAAGGTAAACTATATCGTACAGGAGATTTAGCTCGCTGGAATGCTGACGGTAATATTTCATACTCTGGCCGTATCGATGAACAAGTTAAAATTCGCGGTTACCGTATTGAATTAGGCGAAATTGAAAGTGTCTTACGTCAGAATAACGCTATTTTAGATGTAGCAGTTATCACGAAACCTATGATTGATGACGAATTAGCGATTTGTGTTTATATAGTGTCTGATCAAGTTATTGATTTTGATGCAGTGAAAACGGAATTAAATAATAAGTTACCTGACTATATGGTTTCGTCTTATATGACTCAAATAGATGAGTTACCAGTATCTTCAAGTGGTAAGTTAAACAAACGTGCGCTACCGGAAATTAAAGTTGAAGGTAAGGTTTATGTAGCACCTGAAACAGAAACAGAATCTATGTTAGCTTCTATTTTTGAGACTGTTTTAAATATTGAGAAGGTAAGCACAAATGATAACTTCTTTGAAATTGGTGGTCATTCGTTAAAAGCAATCGGTATTATTAATAAGATTGAGAGTGAAGTTGGCAAACGATTACCATTGAAATTAGTGTTCGAAAGTCCTACTATTGCACAACTTGCAAAAGTGGTAGACACATATACTGATAATGGCAATAGTCAAAGTATCCCTCAAGCTGAAAGTAAACCGTATTATTTAGCATCTTCACCACAAAAACGTCTATATGTTTTAAACGAAATGGTAGATGGTCAAACAGCGTATAACATGCCGAGCATGTTAGAAATTCAAGGTAATGTTGATGTATCACGTGTAGAAGACGTATTCCAAAAATTAGTGGATCGTCACGAAGCGTTAAGAACACATTTTGAAACGATAAAAGGTGAACCGGTTCAAGTAATTAATGACTCAGCAACTATCGTTGTAGATTACCAAGAAATTAATGCAGAAGACGAATTTGCTTTATTAAATGAATTTGTTCAACCGTTTGAATTAAGTCAAGCGCCGTTATTAAGAGTTAAAATAGCTAAAATAGCTGAACAACGCTATGTACTACTTTATGACATGCATCATATTATTTCTGATGGTTTCTCAATCAACATCATCATGAAAGAATTCTCAGCTTTATATCATGAACAAGCTTTAGAGCCATTAAGCGTACAATATAAAGATTATAGTGAGTGGATGCAAGCACGTGACTTAAATGACCAACGTGAATTTTGGTTATCACAATTTGAAGATGAAGCGCCAGTCATAGATTTACCTTATGATTACGCTAGACCTAATCAACAAAGTTTTACTGGTAAAACAGTAAGTGTGGAAATGCCTGAGGACGTTCAAAAGGCTATCCATCAATTGTCTCAAACGACAGGCAGCACGGATTATATGATTCTATTGTCATCATTCATGGTGCTATTGCATAAATATAGTAGACAAGAGGATGTTGTCGTAGGTAGTCCAATTTCAGGACGTACACACAGAGATACTGAGGATATGCTAGGTATGTTCGTTAATACTTTAGCAATGCGTTCATATCCAGAAAGAAACAAAACATTTAGCCAATTATTAGATGAAGTTAGAGAACTAGCTTTAAAAGCTTATGATAACCAAGAATATCCTTTAGAAGCATTATTAGATGAAGTTGTAGAAAAACGTGATTTAACACGTAATCCATTATTTGATGTGCTGTTCACGTTACAAAATAATGAAAAACAAAGCTTACAAATAGATGATTGGTTAATACAGGAAAAAGAAACTTCAAATACAAATGCAAAATTTGATTTGAGTATGACTATTCATGAAAATGAAGACTATAAAGTCTCATTAGAATATGCACAAGAGTTGTTCAGTGAAGACACAGTAGAACGCATGTTAACGCATTTTGTAGAAATAATTTCTAGTGTGGTGCGTCGTCCTGAACAGAATATTAGTGATATTGAAATTATCACTGATGCTGAAAAAGAAATAATTTTAAATCAATTTAATGATACCGAATTAGAATTAAATAATTCTGTGA
>ERZ794960.163-NODE-163-length-13453-cov-8.562994_pt1 | contig 13453 bp, 10 predicted proteins | sample MGYA00375737_ERZ794960 | MGnify/ENA primary metagenome ERZ794960 (study PRJEB30138, sample SAMN05968709) | food fermentation metagenome | isolation source: fermented_meat | host: spontaneous_fermented_meat_time_3_second_replicate;sponta... | place: Italy... | reverse complement strand
ATGTTACAACTTCTTGGTTTAATCAACAATATATGCTTTCACAGGCTGAGAAAATCACTCGTCGAATCTATCATAGTTGCATGATTTGGGTACTCTCATTATCAATGCTTCCTGTACTTTCTGCTTGGGCTGGACGCACAATGGACTTCTTTCATGATTTCGGAATCCACTCACCAAAAGCACCTGCCCTACTCTTTATCGTGATGATTTATATTTGGGGATTTGCATATAGTTATATGACCGATTGTTTTATTGCTGACAATCCTAAAGAAAAGGCTGAACTAATCGCTCAAATGGAAGTTTATCACTATTTACGGAATCCTTTTTGGAAGATTGGAATGGTCATTAGCTTCATTATCACTTTCTTCTATCCCCCTTTTGTATTCATTTATACAGCAGGAGAAATGATTATTGCAACAATAAGAAGTCAAAATAAAAAAAGCTCAACTTAAATCGTTGAGCTTTTTAGTTTATTGACCAACAGTCAATTGTTCTGAAACATACTTAGCATAGAGTGGATGTGTGGCAACAAGTTCATTATGTTTGCCACTCCCTGTGATTTGACCTTTTTCAATGAAGTAAATCTTATCCGCATCAACAATTGTTGAAAGTCTATGCGCAATTACGAGCGTTGTGCGACCTTTCATCAAACTATCTAAAGCCTTTTGAACCATTGATTCTGATTCACTATCTAAACTAGCCGTTGCTTCATCAAGCATCAGGATTTTTGGATTTCTCAAGAAAGCACGAGCAATTGCTAAACGTTGTCTTTGACCACCAGATATTTTCACACCTCGTTCACCAACTTCCGTATTAAGTTGATCAGGCATATTTTCAACAAAGCTTCTTGCAAAAGCTAAGTCAAGAACTTGCCAAAGGTCTTCATCTGTATAGTCTCCTTCAAGTCCATAAGTTAAATTTTCACGAATGGTTCCAGCCATAATTGCTGAATCTTGACTGACAAAACCAATTTGACTCCGCCAATTTTCCAAAGAAATATTATCAATCGGTTGACCATCAATTGTAATTTCTCCTGCCGTTGGTTGATAAAAACGTTCTAAAAGAGAGAAAATTGTTGATTTACCACCACCTGAAGGTCCGGCAAAGGCAATAATTGAATTAGGTTGAGCTTCAAAAGAGATATCACGTAAAATTTGTTCAGAATCATCATAAGCAAAGTCAACATGGCGAGCTGAGAGGGTTTTTCCTTCCAAATCAAGACTTTCTCCTTGATGAAGTACTTCTTGTTCTTCATCAAGTAATTCGGTCAAACGACCTGTTGATCCTGAAGCTTTAGCAAGTTCTGTAAAGAAAGTTGCCACAGTTGGTACGGCTCCGATTAAGTTCATCAAATACATCATCATTCCAAGCAAAGTCCCAAGACTCATGACTCCTGTTGAGATGAGATAAATTCCGTAAGCAAGAAGTCCAAAGATCATCAGCATCATTGATAACATCATAACTGGTGACATCAAACCATCAAAGATGGCTTCTTTTACCCCAATTTTATAAAGGGCATTGACATCATTTTCTGCTTTTTTAGAGGCTTGTTTTTCAGCATTAGAAGATTTTACTAAGCGAATTTCTGATAATGATTCACTAGCAATCCCTTGGAAATTTGCTAAAGAATCTTGTCTAGTTCGCCCAATTTTTTGGCCAAAAGTCATAATCGGGAACATAATGAGCATAACTACTGGAACAGCAATAATCATGGCAAGGGTCAAACGCCATTGCATCTGAAGCATGAAGACAATTGAACCAACCAAAAGTAAAATAGACGTAAAAGCTTGTGGAATACTGTTTGCAATTAAATTTTTAACTTGGGTGGTATCGTTGGCTAAACGAGAACTCATTTCTCCTGTTTTAACTTCATCAAAATATTTTACTGGCAGATGAATCATTTTATCCCAGACACGCGTCCTTAGATTTTTTACAACTGATTCACCAAATATCCCAAGGACAATTGCTGCAATAGCCGAAACAGCAGCTGAACCAATATAAAGAGCGATAACTAAGGCAACTTTGCCACCGTTTACTCCATGTCCAAAACTATTAACAAGTGGTTGAACCATTTTGGGGACTTGTAATTGAATTAGTGTTCCAACGATTCCTGCTAGAATCCCAATGATAAAGAAAAGATAAAGTGGCTTTGCAGCACGAATCAATTTGACGAAATGTTTAATGGATGTTTTGTCAACCGCTTTTCCTTCGATACGATTGGCCATTTGTGGACCTCTTTCCATTGTTTGCTTACTTCCTTTTTCTAATTATTGAATTTCAAGACGAAAAGAAATGATTTCAATTACTTTTCGTCTTGAATTATTTTTTATTCTTCCAAATAAACTTTGAGGTTTTCTAAGACAAGTTGATAGCCCGCTGGATTTAGATGCGCTCCATCAAAAGTTAATTCTTTTTTCAAATTGCCATTTTCATCAGATAAACCATCATTAACATCAATAAAGTGAAAATGATGGTTATCTGTAAGTTTTTTTATTTTATCTGAAGCTTTTTGAAACTTTTCATTACTTCTCGTTTCAAATAAAGTTTTTTCATCTGAGTCTTGACCAAAATCAACCGTATTAATCGGATAGTAGCGCATCACATAAACTTGCGTTTGAGGTAATTTACTTTCTATTTGAGAAAGAATTTGATCATAGTTATTCAAAAACTCTTCTTCTGGAATCTCAAAACCGATATCATTCGTTCCAATATTAATAAAGATTTTTGAGGGTTCCAAATTAAAAATTTGACTCTCTATGTGTTCTAATAAAAATGAGGTCGTCGTGGCTCTAACCGCCCGATTGTAGATATAGTGTGAAAAAGTAACTTCTCCAGCTTCCTCCCACTTCTCAATAGGAAATATCTCCATTAATGATGAGCCAACAAATAAAGTTTGTCCCTTTTTTGCTGATAGGTTTGCCTTGTCATAGTTTTTAAGAAGTTCTTCTTGAAAAGCTGCAAGCTGAGGGTTTATCGTAAGAGCTTTGGTTTCTTTTGACATTATCTTCTCCTATAAATTTAGCTATTTTAAATCCACTCTACTTTGTTTAATTGAGCCACAAACTGTTTCTCAGCTTCCGGTAAAAACTCAATCGGGTGTTTTTTAGACTCAAGCTTTATCATTGATTTTGCAATAATTTTATCGTGCCAGTTAAAAGGGGTCAAATTATTTACCTCCCCTCCAAAGTTTGCGATAGCTACAGCTTTTTTGCGCAAAGGTTCGGCGATTTCTTTTTTAATCACTTTCGTAAAACTATCATATTCAACCATTGTAACGAATGCCGCAAAAGGTTTCGTTTGCAAAATTTCTTGATATTTTTTTAAGAAACTGCCTACTGAACGTTCAAATTTATGACTATAAACAGGGCTGGCAACAATCACAGCATCAAAATCTTTAGGATTTACTACTTCAGCATTTAAATCCACAAGTGTGACCTGATTTAAATGTATCGCTAGCTTTCTAGCGCACTTGGCAGTATTTCCTGTCTTACCAGCGTAAGCGATGAGTGTTCTCATTTTCCGCTCCTTATCTATTCAATCCTTAGAAATCATCCCAGTTTTCTGGTTTTTTAGGTTCTTTATTTTTGTCTGTCTTTGGTTTAGAATCAAAATCTGGACGACGGTTTCCGTCAAAATCACCAAAACGATTTTTCATTTCATCTGAAAAGTGATCCCAATGTTCATTAAAATCGGCTTGATCTCTTCCACCAAAATTATTTCTAAAGCTATCTTTGAGCTGCTTACCAAAGGCTTTCCAATCTTCACCAAACGGAGCTTGTGAGCGTTCGTCACGACGCATACGATTTTGTCCACGTTTCATTTCTTGAGATGAACGACGCATTTCACGTTGCCAATTTTGCATTTCACGGCGCATGTGATTCCCAAATGCATGACGGTCATGAGCATTCATCATATTTTCCATAAATGGATTTCCGAAAAATTGTGCCATTCGTTGGAAATCTTGATCATTACGTGCGTCGTTATTTTCTACTAATTTTTCCATTAGAAAGGCTAATTGTTCTTGTTCTTCATCTGTTAGATTGCCAAAAATTGTTTCTGAAATATCATTATGCATTGTATCACGTGTTTCTTGAGCTTCACGACCTTTATCAGTCAAGAAAATGCGGCTGACACGTTTATCATTCTCATCTTGTTTACGAATAACCATTTCCGCTTCTTCTAATTGTTTAACCTGAGCTGTTACACTTGAAGGTTTAATATCAAGAAGTTCGGCAATTTCTGCATTGGTTAGACCATCTTTATTCCATAATTCAACGAGTAAACCTTGAGCTCCATTGCGGTTACCGCGATTTTTCATTTGTTTTGAAATCCCATCTGCTCTTAAAGCAAAAAGGATGTTTGGATTGTGCAATAGTTTTGAAAATAGATTCAATAAGTTGTTTGTTTGTTCTGACATTATGTATTCTCCTTATATCAAATTCTTTGTAATTCGTCATCAAAAGCATAGATTAGTCGTTCATCTGGGCCTTCAATAAGTCTGATGAACCAATTCAATTTTTGAATTATTATTTTTATCATCTTAATCATTGGTTCTCCTTTACTATCTTTTAATTTCTCGAAAAGTTTAAATTAATTAGTTAGTTTATTTTTTATTTACCTAACAAAAAAGATTATAAAACATTTAATTAGTTTTGTCAACACAAAAACTAACTAAATTAAAAAAATCAGCCCATAGACTGATTTTTTATATTATTCATTTCCTAAATCAAGTTGATAAAGTTCCTTAAATGTTGGATTATTCTCCAGTAATGACGCGGGTTTCCCATCAAATTTAATCGAGCCATTTTCTAAAAATAGAACTCGGTCCATATGATGAACACCTAATAAATGATGAGTAATAAAAATAATTGATTTATCACGGAGCCGTTCAAAAAAGAGACTTAAGAGTTGATTTTCTGTGATTGGGTCAAGTGATACAGTTGGTTCATCAAGAATTACAACATCAACATCTGATAAAAGAACCCGTGCCAAGGCTAAGCGTTGACGTTCTCCACCAGAGAATCGTTCTCCCGCTTCATCTACTGGTGTCAGAAGTTTTTGAGGTAATGATTCAACCATTTTACGGAGGCCAACTAATTCAAGAGCTTCCCAAATTTCAGCATCACTGGCATTGAGTTTCGCCAAAGTCAAATTAGAACGAAGGCTTGTCGCAAAAAGATAAGGGGATTGATTAATGACACCAATTTTTTCTTCAACATTTTTAGCTTTAGATGGCTCAACACCAGAAAATTGAATACTTCCACTTTGGGGAACTAAATCTCCTCTGATTAAACCGGCAAGTGTTGATTTACCCACGCCTGAACGTCCCAAAAGAGCAATATGTTCTCCTTGTTTAACTTCTAAATTAAAATTATCAAAGATTTTTTTATTTTCTTCAAATGAAAATTGGAGATTATTGATGACTAAATCTGTAGAAACAATTTCCTCAGTCCTTACTTCTTCATCTTGGTCTGGTAAGTCATTTAAACGATTGATTGAATCGCCATAACGTTGCGTTTCAACCACCGCATCAGACAAAGGAGAAAAAGCATCAAATAAAGGGAAGGCAGCAAGACTAACTGCCGCAATATAATTAGGCGCGTCTCCCAATCTTAAGGCACCAGAAGACCAAATCATCAAATAGATCACTAATGCGCCATAGACAACTTGTAAAAATAAATTTCTTCTACGTCCGAAAGCTAATAGTTTGGCTTGAATTTTTCTAGCAGATAATTCAGAACCTCGATAAGCTGTCAGAAAATCTTCTTTTCGTCCTGAAAGCACCCAATCTTGTAATCCTAAAATATCATCTGTCAAATGAGAAAAAAGTTGATTGCGATAAATTTTGAGTTCTTCATCTAATTTTACTGTAAATTTCAAAGAAATTAATGGCAAGATAACAATCAAAAATCCTAAGAAGAGCGCTAAACCTAAAGCAAACCAAAGTGAGAAAAATCCTCCAGCAATAATTAGAGCAATCGATAAACTTCCAGCAATTAAAACTGGAAATAATGTTCTCAAAAAGAGGTCTTGTAGATTTCCAATATCTTCATTAAGAACACCCAATAAGTCACCTAAACGGTAACGATCTGCTAATGTAACGGCCGTTTTTTCCAGTCGCAAATAGAGTTTTTTTCGTAAGAGACTTGTGATTTTTAAAATCCAATTATGAGAAGTTAATCTTTCGACATAATGCATCACTGGTCGTCCAATCCCAAAAATACGTACAAAGAGAACTGGAACATAAATCATTAAGATATTTTCTGGTTTTGTTGCTGATTTAGAAATGACATATCCTGAGCTGAACATCAAAAGTCCCGCCATCGAAATTGTAATCGTTCCTAAGAAAATAGATAGAATAAAGCCTGAACGATTTTTTTTCAAAAATGGAGAAATCCAGTCATTACCAAACAAAATATTTTTTAATTTCATTATTTCTGACCTCCATTATCTGATGAAGCTTGGCTGACAGAGCTGTCAGTAGATTTATCATTTACTGACGAAAAGTTTGACCTCTCAGATACTTTTTCTTCTTGGTCCTTTACTGATTTGCTCGTTTCATTGTCTAATAAATTTTTGTCATCATCAACCCCACGCATCTGACTAAGTAATTTTTGATAGTAAGTATTTTCAGATAATAGTTGTTCAGGAGTTCCAATTCCTGCGACCTGTCCCTCGTTTAATACAATGACCAAATCCATTGATGAAAGCCAATGAAGACGATGAGTAGCAATGAAAACAAGTTTATTTTCAAGTAAAGGTAAAATATTTGCTTTAATTTCTAATTCGGTTTCAATGTCCAGATGAGCTGTCGGTTCATCAAGAAACAAAATATTGCGGGTATGACTTAAAAATGCTCTGGCTAATGCAACACGTTGAGCCTGTCCCCCTGAAATTGTACGACCACTGGCCCCAATTTGTCCATCAAGACCAATTTCATCGATAAGACTTTCTAAACCAGCAAGTTTTGCTGCTGCTTTGATTTCGTCATCAGTAGAATCAGGTTCGTAAAAAGCTAAATTTTCACGAAAAGTTCCTGCAAAAATATAAGTCTTTTGTGGAATGAATTGAACTGACTGACGATAGTTTTCGTCAGTTAAAGAAGTCAAACTTTGCTCATTTAGTTTAATTTCACCAGCTGTTGGTTTTAGAAATCCAGCCAGCATTGAAAGCAATGTTGATTTACCAGAACCTGAATTTCCGACAATGGCAATTTTTTTAAAGCCATTTACTGACAGATTAACATTTGAGATTCCACGCCCTGTGTCATAAATTTTTCCTAACTCTGTCAGTTGAAGTTGTGAATTTGCACTCCAAGTTATTTTTTCTGTAAGTACTGACAAAGTATTTTCCTCAGTTGAAAGAACCTCATTCACAGCTGCCAAAGCATTTTTTCCATTGAGCGTCGCATGATAATCACTTGCAAAATCACGCAGTGGAAGGAAATATTCTGGCGCTAAAATTAGAGCCGCTAAAGCTGGAAAAAGTAAAATATCACCGCTCATTAACCGAAGTCCCAAAAAAAGTGCGACAACAGCAACCGAAAGACTTGCAAAAAAATCAAGGGCAAAGGTTGAAAGCATAGCAATTCTCAATGCGCCCATCGTTTCTTTACGAAAGTCTTCAGAAGTTTTATAAATTGAATTTGAGTAATCTTTAGACAATCCAAAATATTTCAATGTAGAAATTCCACGCAATGAATCTAAAAAGTGATTTGATAAATATTGGAAAGTTTTATATTGACGTTCAGCACGTCCTTGTGCTGCGTATCCCAATAGAATCATAAAAATAATTGCAAAAGGAAATGTCAAAGTTAACACAATTCCACTTTGCCAATCAAGAAAATACACTGGAATCAAAATTAACATTGGGATGATCATCATATTTAAGACTTTGGATAGGACCAATTTAATATAATTTTCAACCTGATCAATTCCTGTGATTACTGTTGTTGCAGCTGAGCCCGAACCTAAATTAGCAATAGCAACTGGACCAAGTCGGAAAAATTTATCCAACATATCCCCCCGCAATTTTGTTGCTAATTGGTAAGCAAGTTTATCCAGAGCCTTTGAACGACCAAAATTAATAATTTCACGGCTCAAAAAGCAAGCAAAAAAGCCCAAAACCCAAGGAATGGTATGAGAAAATAATTGTCCTTGCCAAAGCTTAGTAATCGCAGTAGCTAGAAATAAAGCTTGACCGGCAATTGCAATGAATTGAAAAACTGCCAGAATCCCCAATATCGGAAACATTCTTCTTACACCTGGCAGTTCAAAAAGAGATTTATCAATCATGTTTAAAGTTACTGATGAGATAATATTTTACTGACAGAACTTACCAACAAAGCTGACAGTTCCTTCATTTACCGATTGAATGACTTCCTCTGGGAGCATTCAACTGACAGAACTTATCAGCAAGGTCGGCAGTTTCTAAAATCTGCTCATAGAATTTCTGTCAGTAAAATAAAATTCCTCAGTTCCTTTCTAAAAAATTTAGGTCAGAAAAAATTTTCCTGACCATAATATGTAGTTGTCTTAATTAATTATATCAATTTACAAACTAATCTGAAAATAACTGGTTCAACCAGTTATTTTCATGTTTTATTTTTTAATTCTTTTTCTGAAAATGAAATAGGTCCAGCCCATATAGATGAGTACAAATGGTAAGATAACCAGAGTAATGATCGTCATTGTTTTCAAAGTATAGCCTGTTGAACTAGCATTTTTAATCAAAATACTGTGAGCAGGGTTAGTTGCAATCATTACACGTGGGAAAATCCCTTGGAAAATCAATGCAACAAGGGCAATGAAAGTCAAACCTGAAGCCAAGAAAGCAGACATTTCTTTTCCTGCACGAACAGATAAATGTGCCACAAGAGTTAGAATAACAATCAAAGCAAGTAAAACTAAAGTTCCAATAAAATGTTTTTCAAAGAAATCAGTGAAAATAGCTAGCAATACAGCAAATACAACTTCACCAGCATAAAGAACAAAATAGAGGATATTAGCTATCTTTGCAGCTCTCTCACGCAAAGCTCCCTCTGTTTTCAAAGCTAAATAATTTAAGCCATGAAGCCAAGCTAAGAGCGTTACAGCAACACCACCAACGACTGACAAAAAGTTAACGTAAGTAGTAAAAGTAGCAGTCACATTTCCTTTAGCATCCATTGGAACGCCTTGAATCATACTTGTAAACATCAATCCAAAGAGAAATGGAATAGCAAAACTTGCAACGCCCAAAACTTTTGTCCAGAGCATTTTTCCTTTTTCCGTATGTGAGTGATGACGAAATTCAAATGTTACTCCCCGGAAAATCAAACCTACTAAAATCAAAAATAGAATAAGATAGAAACCAGAGAACAATGAAGCATACCAATAAGGGAATGAAGCAAACATTGCCCCACCGGCAGTTAATAACCAAACTTCATTCAAATCCCAAACTGGGCCAATTGATCCGATAGCTTGTTCAACCTCACGTTTGTCCTTGGCAATTGTGATTGCACTCATTCCTACACCGTAGTCAAAACCTTCGAGGAAGAAAAAGCCACTAAATAATACTCCAACAATAATAAACCAAAAAAGTTGTAATCCAGTCATTATTTATCCACCCCTTTCTCATCAGTTTCTTTTTGAATTTCACTATCTTCTTTTGATGAAGAAGCAAAATTTTCTTGACTAAATGAATCTAAAGAAACATAAGCTGTTTCCGCTCCTTCTACTCCTTGTTTCATTCTTTGAAGCGTAAAGTAAACCATCACAGCACCAAGGAAACAGAACAGGAAGAAATAGACGATATTTGAGAATAAAAGTGAACCGACAGAAACATTTGGTGAAACTGAATCTTTGATTGTAAATAAACCATAAACGGTCCAAGGATAACGACCAAGTTCAGTAACTAACCAACCTGAGGTAATCGCAAGGAAAGGTGCAAATAGCATCCAACGATAAACTTGTAAGCCAAACTTATTTTCATATAGACTTGGTTTTTTCTTTCTAGTCCAAAATAGCCCCAGAGCAGAAAGTAAAATCATTAACATTGATAGACCGGCCATAATCCGGAAAGTCCAGAAGAGAACCGTTACTGGTGGGAAGAAATTTCCGCCAATTTCTTTAGCTACATCAGGATATTTCTTTTGAAGTTGAGCGTTAATTTCATTCATCCCTTCAACCGAACCGCTTGGACGGTGATAAGTCAGAATTGAAAGCATATAAGGAATTTGAATTCCAAATACTTCTTTGTGGTCAGCTTCATTAAAGAAGGCAACCATATCCCAAGCCGCAGGGTCAGGTGTTGTTTCATAAACCCCTTCAGTTGCAGCAAATTTCATAGGTTGAGAGTTTTTAACTTCAATCATTTGTTGGTCACCAGCAACAAAGTTACCAACTGCACCGATTAGAGCTACTAAAAGTCCTAAACGTAAAACTGGTTTAAACATATCAATTTCACGATTTTTAAGAATTTGATAAGCTGAAATACCAGCAACCACAAAACCACCAGTTACAAGGAAACCTGTTGCCACGTGGCTAAATTCCAAAATAGTTTGAGGATTTGTCAAAAGGGCAGAGAAACTTGTTAATGTTGCTCGTCCACCTTTAACTTCATATCCCACTGGATTTTGCATCCATGAGTTTGCCGCTAAAATCCATAAAGATGATAAGAAGGTCCCAACAAATACAATCCAAAGTGTTGCATTGTGCAATTTCTTACCCAATTTATCCCAACCAAACATCCATACTCCAAGGAATGTAGATTCCAAGAAGAAGGCAAGTAAGGCCTCAACGGCTAAAGGTGCGCCAAATATATCACCAACATAGCGAGAATAATCTGACCAGTTCATTCCAAATTGAAATTCTTGGATAATACCAGTTACGACCCCTACTGCAAAGGATAAGAGCATAATTGATCCAAAAAATTTCGTCCGTTTTTTCCATTTTTCATCACCAGTTTTCACATAGATAGTTTCCATGATCGCTGTCATGAGAACCATTCCGACAGAAAGTGGTACAAAGAAAAAGTGGAAGATTGTCGTCATCGCAAACTGAAAGCGTGCGAGAGTTTCAATGGTAAACATTGTTTATCTCCTTATTTTTATTTACTATATATCAAATAGATATAGACTAATTTTAAAAATATTTTTATCTAAGACTAGCTTTGGTCCTTGGTTTAATAAAAATATTTATTTTATTAATAAATAAAATAAGAGAATTTTTAAAGTTAACAAGATTTTTCAATAATAATTAATAATTAAAAATATCAGTTCTAATCGTAAATCTATAACTTTTCACTATTTCTTATCAATTTATTTATTAATTTAGCAACAGAAAAACAATAATTATTTTTTCTACAGGCCTCTTCTCAGTATCTTTTCAAACACAAAATGTTCAAAGTTTTTAGTAAACTCATATTTCTTAGTCAACCACTTTTAATGGATGACCGTGCTTGAGTATCCTTACTTTGAATTTTATATTTTTAATAACAGAGTAACTGCGAGTTTTCGAATAAAAATAGCTTTGCTTCTCACCTCTATCCTCTATAAGTTTTATTTGTAAATAAGTGATTTCATACTTTATTTTAGCATTTGTGAATGTCTTTGGCCTTTTAACCAAAGGCACTAACATCTGCAAATAATTTAAAATCACGTTACACTATATTTTATCATAATGTAAGCGCAGATAAAAACGATTGATTTGTAAAAGACTTTTAACAAGTGTAACTTTTCAGACACTTCTATAGTTTTTAAAATACAAAAAACCTATCATTAAAGATAGGTTTTATTAATTACTAATTAACGAACATCTCCCATTAATTTCAAAATAGGTTTTTTGACAATAAGGAGGATAATTCCCACGATAATACCAATAATACCAGTAATCGCAAAGAAGTGAACTTCTGTTGCTGCTTTAAAGAGTGGTGTAATTTGAGCATTGATTGCTTGTGAAGTTGAATCTGCCAAGAACCACATCGCCATCATTTGTGATTGGAAAGCAACTGGAGCTAATTTTGTTGAAACTGATAATCCAACTGGTGAAACAAGTAATTCACCTGCCATTTGGACAGCAAACATCAATACTAACCAAAGAGCACTTGCACGACCAGAAGTTCCGTTCAAGAGACCTGGAAGTGTCATAATCAAATAAGAAATCCCTGTCAACATCAAACCAAGACCAAATTTTACAATTGTTGAAGGTTGACGTTCACCCAATTTATTCCAAAGACGAACAAAGATAGGTGACAAGAGAACGATGAAGAGCGGGTTCAATAATTGATACCAAGAAGGGTCAATATGGAAAGTAATTCCAAACCAAGTTGGGTCCAAATTAGAACGTGATTCTCCCCAAACCGCAATAATTGTAGAACTTTGTTCTTCAATTGCCCAAAAGACAATAGCAGAAAGGAACAAAGGAATATATGCTGTTAATTTACGACGTTCATCTGATTCTACCTTTTTAGAGGTAAACATCATTACGAAATAAATAATTGGAACAACAATACCGATAATTGATAAAACATTAATGAAGTTATTAATGAAATTAGCTGGACTTGCTTGATAAAGTAAGAAGAAACCAATAATTGCGACAATAACAACAATTGTCAATGTAATAAGAAAATTACGTCTTGCTTTTGAATCCATTGGATTTGAAGGCTCGCGTCCAATTTCTGGGAAGTGACGAAGACGTCCATACCAATAAGCAAATAATGCAAAAATCATACCGATAGCTGCAAGTGAGAATCCTAAGTGATAATTCACGCCTTGTCCAACTGTCCCAACAATCAATGGAGCAATCAGAGAACCCATGTTAATTCCGACAACAAAGATATTGAATCCAGTGTCACGACGTGAGTCATCTTTAGAATAAAGATGTCCAACCATATTTGAAATATTCGGTTTAAGCATCCCTGTTCCCAAGATAATTAAGAATAATGCCACGAACAGTGAAGATAAACCAAATGGTGTTGCTAAAGCGATGTGTCCCAAAGTGATTAAAATTCCACCAAGGAAGATTGTGCGCGAAGCGCCCAACAAGCGGTCAGCAACCCACCCTCCAACGATTGTTGAAAGATAGACAAGTGCACCATAGATACTTACAATCGCCATTGCTTGAGCTTTAGGAAGTCCTAAACCTGCGTTGTCAGCAGTTGTCAATGCATAGAGGTAATAAACCAGAATGGCACGCATCCCATAGTAAGAAAAACGCTCCCAGAACTCAGTCTGAAAAAGCGTCAATAGGCCGCGAGGTTGACCGAAAAATGTTTTTTCTGTTTTGTTTAAGTTTTGCATAGATTATATTATAAAGTTTTCTATACAACTTGTCAAGTTGTCAAACAATTTTGCCTATACAGATTCTTTGAAAAACGCGGGAAAAAGAGGGACAATAACAAAATTTCATAGATATTTACTTATATTTTCTTCTTTTCTAAAATATGAATTTAAGGCTATAAATTTTTCCCTAAT
>ERZ794960.160-NODE-160-length-13554-cov-20.713164_pt1 | contig 13554 bp, 10 predicted proteins | sample MGYA00375737_ERZ794960 | MGnify/ENA primary metagenome ERZ794960 (study PRJEB30138, sample SAMN05968709) | food fermentation metagenome | isolation source: fermented_meat | host: spontaneous_fermented_meat_time_3_second_replicate;sponta... | place: Italy... | reverse complement strand
GCAAATCAAAACTACCATGAGATACCACCTCACACCAGTCAGAATGGCCATCATTCATAAGTCCACAAATAACAAATGCTGGAGGGGGTGTGGAGAAAAGGGAACCCTCCTGCCCTGTTGATGGGAATGGATGCTGGTACAACCACTAGGGAGAACAGTAGGGAGGTACCTTAGATATCTGTACATCAAACTACCGTATGACCCTGCAATCCCACTCTTGGGTATCTATCCAGACAAAACTCTCCTTAAAAAAGACACATGCACCCACATGTTCATTACAGCACTATTCACAATAGCCAAGACATGGAAACAACTCAATTGTCCAACGACAGGTGATTGGATTGGGAAGATGTGGTATATATACACAATGGAATCCTACTCAGCAATAAAATATAATGCCATTTGCAGCAACATGGATGGAACTAGAGACTCACATCCTGAGTGAGGCAAGTCAGAAAGAGAAAGACAAATACCATACAATATCACTTATATCTGGAATATAGTATACGGCACAAAGAAACCTTTCCACAGAAAAGAAAATAATTCTCTTGGAGAATAGCCTTGTGTTTGCCAAGGGGGAGGGCCAGGGAGTGCGTTGGATTGGAAGCTTGGGGTAAATCGATGCAGAATATTGCCTTTGGGATGGATTAGCAATGGGATCCTGCTGTGCAGCCCTAGTCACTTATGATGGAACATGTAATGTGAGAAAAAAGAAGGTATACATGTAAGTGTAACTGGGTCACAATGCTGTACAGTTGATAAAATATATATATAAATAAAAGATAAGAAAAAAATAAAGTTTTATACATTTAAAAAATAAATAGGGACCTAGGGATGGCCAATGTCCCAACATTGTTCCTTTAACCGCACTGTGGTATTAGTCTTTCCACTAGAACAGCCCCTGAAGGGGGTCTCACCTGCCCTTTGTCCCTCTGGGTTATGGACATGGTCAGTTTTCTAACTCTTCTCCCTCCTCCATGCCTAAGCAGCCCCATGAGGTATGCCTAAGAAGTGGGCTGGTGGGGACACCCCTGGGAAATTAAAGGTTCTGCACTTCCTCACATGTGACTCTTACATGTGCCCACTTTCCTCTCCCTCCCATGGCACATGAGGCTTCAGCTGGTCCTAAAACCACCCACACACAGGTCTATGGCCCCCCAGCACTGCCCTCCAATTTGCATGCTCTAGGCTTAGGAAATGGACATTAGAGTCTCTCACTTTCCCTTCCACCTGATCACCCTCAGCCTGTGCTCTTAGGAAGGCCAGCCCTGGGGCACAACCCAAACACTGCAGCCATGCCACTGGAGTGCCACCAGAGACCAAGGCACTCTTGTGTTCCCTAAGGCTGGGGTCAGACTAGGGTCACCAAAGAATCCTGCAAACCAGAGATTGATTTCAAGGCCCTTCTAAGGCACAGCCAGCAGTGAGTGGCCTTACAGCTCAAAGGCTCAGTTCTCTCTCCAAGAGGTCAGGACATCCCTCCATCCTCCTCAGGGACCTCGATCAGGACCCAGGGCCAATGAGGTTCTTGAGGAGACCTGTCCTCTTAGGGAGACCTGAGGGCTGGGGAACAGCTCCAGTAAGGAGGAGGAGGATCTCCCCACCCTGACCTTCCTCCTGGAACCTCAGCACAACCTGCTGTCCTTGGTGCTGCCCCAGAGCCAAGTCCCCACCACAGGCCTTGTGGGGACTCTGCAGGCTGGGGGACTCAACGAGCTCACTGGGTCACCCCACCCCCCAGAGAATAGGCATCAGCCCAGCCTCCCCAGCAGCTGGCTCTGTGTGGAGGCCTGGCCACCACAGAGAACCTGCCCATGCCCAGGACTGACCTGGGAGTCTTTGGGAGACCAGCCCTAGACAGGGGCTTGTTTACCCTGACAGACCAAAAAGAGAAGGTGTAACACATTTGTCACAGGGAAGAGGATGTTCCACTGCATCCAGTAGTGAACAGTGGGCCAGCTTTCCAGTGCAAGCCCAACAGGAAGCCTAGGGGCTCTCTTTAGTCCCAGCACTGATCCTGGCTGACATGGGGGCAGGGAGGAAGGGCAAGGCTATCAGAGCCAGGAGAGGGGTGGCCCTGCGGGGGGTTAGGTAGTGGGGGATTTGGGTCTGGGTGTGCACAGAAGCACCATTGGGATGAAGTATGTAAAATGTGGACAAAGATAGTTTTATGGGAAATATTCATGGTCCACTGTCATCTTGCTCATGTCTGTGTTGCTCCACAGAGTGTTCTTTGGAGGAAAGAAGGATGAGGGCTGTCACAGGTGCTCTGGATTTACAGGTGAACCATGAAATCTTTCCTCCACAAAGACAAGGACTCATCAAGCTACTCTGGGGAGCACACAGATTTCACTATCCCCAGGAACCCCCACATCATCTCCGTCTCTCAAGCCTGCCTGACTAGTGGGCATCTGGGGCATCTCTACCATTATCTGCATCCCCCTACCTTCAAGGGATTTGGAGCTGCTTTTGTGCCTTTCAGCCCTCTGAACACTCAGCAGTTCCTAGAGTGGAGGCTGGTGACAGCCTTTACCTTTAGGGAGTTTCTCTCTGCTTCCCCGAAGTGGCCAGATGACAGGCTGGGATGATCCTACACTCATCCAGGGTGCCCTGTGTGGGTGGCCTGGCCAGAGAGGAAAAGGCTTGGCTGTAGGGACAGGCCTTTCTGCTTCTCTGCCTCATCGATGGGGGAGAATCCACTATTCTCAGTGGGATTATTGCAATGGGCAAAATGGTGGAGGCAGGTGCCTCTTAGTCCCAATGAGGACAGAAAGATGGGAATGGTTGAGAGGAAATTCATAGATGATTAGGGACTTGAGTGGAGTAGTCCATCGTGATTTATTTATTTTTTTCTTTTTAAGGCTGCACCAATGGCCTAAGTAGGTTCCCAGGCTAGGGGTCACATCAGAGCTGGAGACACTGGCCTATGCCACAGCAATGCCAGATCTGAGATGCATCTTCAACCTACACAGAGCTCACAGCAATGCTGGATCCTTAACCCCCTGATAAGGTCAGGGATCGAACTGGCATCCTCATGGATACTAGTCAGATTTATTTCCAGAGAGCCACTATGGGAACTCTGAGTATTGCACCTTGTCAAATCCCTGCACCACCCCAATGGCATCAACACCCAGATAGCTTTAGAAAGAGCAAGACCTAAGACTTTACAAAGACCAGGAATAGAGTTCCTGCTCTGGGAAAGAGGCCTAAGTATCCTGCCTTGTTCCAAGGAACCCCCATATGCCAAGAGTGTGGCCAAAAAAGGAAAGTAACAAAACCAAAAAATGAAATAGACTAGGTTTAACATTAAGGTGCATGGACTGCAAATGACAAATTACACTAATGTTCTTCAAACCATAAAAGGAATGAAATAGAAGGAGTTCCTGTCATGGCTCCGAGGTAATGAACACAACTGCTATCTGTGAGGACATGGGTATGATACCTAGCCTTGCTCATTTGGTTAAAGTTCCAGAGTTGCCACGAGCTGTGGTGTAGTGTCATGTAGCTTTGATCCTGCATTGCTGTGGCTGTGGCATAGGATGGAAGCTCAAGTTCTAATTCAATTCCTAGCAGGGGCACTTCCATATGTCCAGAATGAACCCCACCAAAAAAAAAAAAGAAAAGAAAAAGAAAGAAAAAAAAGAACACAAAAAGAAAAAGAATGAAATTAAAAATAATTAAATGGAATTTTCATTCAACAGAATCAGCTGTAGCTTACATTTGACCCCTAGTCAGGGAACCTCTACATGCTGCAGATGGAGCCAAACTTGACCAAAAATACATACATAAAATAAAATAAATCAATAGTGGTCTAACGGATGATACATTCATGGAATCAGAGAATTGACTACCATCCACAGGGTGGATAAAGGAGGTTCCTAATTGCAGGGGTAGCATGGCTGCAGCTTGTCTGAGGGAGAGGCAGGTGCTGGGCAACCTTTGCATATGATACACACCAAGGGGAAGCCTGCCCATTGACAACACAGAAAGTCTCATCTCCAAAACTCTCAACATGGAATCAGAGCATTGGCTGAAGGAACACACCTGACAGAGGCTGTGGGCCGCCTGGTCTGGGTTCTCCCTACCAAAGGCCATGTTTCTCCAAGAACAAGGCAAGGAGTAACACTTTTCTAAGTCACAGACATCATATATTAACAATACAGCTATTACAATTGTGCAGGCAAAGGGCTCTGAAGGGAATTTTTAAGTGGGGGGCAGGGAGCAGTTGTGTACGAGGGAGGATTTGGGCCCTCTGGCTTGTAGGTGACCTCTTGTCAGACAGGGGAAGTGACACACCTGGAAGCTGGGTAGTGTTCCAAGGCACTGCCTTCCTTCCTCAAATGGCAGGGATATGGAGGGTTTAAAAGTGGGAGCAGAGCAAAGAGTTATCACCTACTGCCTCCTTACCTCCTCTGCTTCAGGGTGAGGAGCTTCCTGCTTTCATAGAAATTATTGCTAGCACACCGATCATTGGAGATCTTGAACATCAACATTTTACTTCTCAGAAGCACATAGGAGAAATCAAAGATAGCCCATGGGTGTAGCTAAGGGTCTTGTCTTAGGGGAAACTTGCTTAATTGCAGTAGCTGCTTCCTGGTTAACTGGGGTTCGGTTGTACTTCTTCTAGAAAATGATGTTACTAATATTTGAAAAAGAACGTTTGGGGAGTGACCACCATGGCTCATTGGTTAACAAATCTGACTAGGAACCATGAGGTTGCAGGTTCTATTCCTAGCCTCGCTCAGTGGGTTAAGGATCCAGCATTGCTGAGAGCTGTGATGTAGGTCGCAGTAGTGGCTCGGATCCTGTGCTGCTGTTGCTCTGGCATAGGCCAGTGGCTACAGCTCTGAGTAGACCCCTGGCCTTGAAACCTCCACATGCCATGTGTGCAGCCCTAGAAAATACAAAAAGACAAAAACAAAAGTTTGGCAATCCCATGTTTTGGGAGGTAGCAAGATGGAGTGATGAGATTTCGGTTTCTGAAGTAGTGAGAGGGCAGGGCTGACTTGGGCAAGACAACCTCCCTGCAGGAGAAAGCCTGGCCTTCCTGGGACTTCAGGGTCACTGCCCATAGCCAGGGCTTATGGCTGACAGAGATGGGAAGTGCTGCCTAGTGACTCAGCCACTGGCCTTCTGAGACTTATGGCTGCACCCACAGCTCAGACCCACCCTGAGCAGCAGGAAAGAGGCTGGAGCTTCCCCCACCCTGAGCGCTCATCCCGCAGCCAGCTACTCAACCTGCATCCTGCATGTCACCATGCTGGTTGTAGTCCCTGCCCACAGGGGGCCTGGACTTCTCTGATCATGCAATAAAAAGCACCAAGCCCAAGATCTGGGCCCCTCTCCTGAACGCTGGGTCCGAACAGAGTCTCTGGGTGCTGACCCGGAAAACAATGTGCAATGGCGACCCACAAATTCTCCTACTATTGTTCTGTCTGTGAACTTCCCTTGATAAACACAACTTCAGCAGCATGAATTCATATATTCAGGCAATTCCCTTATGGTTACTGTATAAGTGAAAAGTCTGAGAACTCCCATGTAAAATTAATATTCAAAAGGTTCACACCAATGACACTTGAGGAACCTATAAGATAAACAAATAGTCATTACATTTCACTCCACCGTGTCCAAAGTATAAGCTTCCCCTTGTATAACAATGAGAATGAGAAGTGAGCCTCCAAATATGTGGAAATTGAGATGCACACTTCTAAATAACCCATGGTTAAAGATGACTCTCAAAGAAAAATTTTGAAATGAATAGAACTGAATGCAAAGGAAGATACAGTCCATAAAATGTGATTGGATCCAGATAAACCATTGTGAAGATGGAAACAAATGGCACTAGATGCTTCTACAATACAAAAGAAGAAAGGTCTCAAAATCAATAGCTTAAGTTTTCCTGAAAGGAAACTACAAAAAAAATTGCAATACTCAACCAATATCTGAAGAACAAACGAACTGACAATGCATTATAATCAAATGGAGTTTATTCTAGGAATACAAGCTTGGTTTAGTATTTAAAAATCATCAGTGTAGTTTGCTGTTATTAATAGATTAAAGAAGAAAACGTACATGGTCACATCAATTACTACAGAAAAAGCATTTGGCAATGTTCAACAACCCATGCATGTTAGAAACTCTCAGAAAACCAGGAAGAACACTCCTTCAACCCAGTACAGAACATCTACAAAATACCTACACTAAGCATCCTACTGAAAGGTGAAAGAATGAATGTTTTCCTCCTAAACTCAAAAGAAGGTCAGAATGTCCTTTCTCATTTCTTCCATTCTACTTAGTACTGCAGGGACTTGCCAATGCAGCATGGCAAGAAAAAGAAATGAAGACATACAGAATAGAAATGAAGAAATATAACTGTCCATGTTCATGGATAGCATGGCTACCTCCACAGAAAATCCCAACAATTCTCTTAAGGTACACTGAAGAGATGGAGGTTCCTTTACCAAAGTCTCAGGAGAGAAGATCAACACAGAAACATTCATCATATTTGTAAATGCTAAAAAGGGACATCTGGTAGCCCAAACCAAAAACACAATGCAATACAGAGCAGTTCCAAAAAATGAAATATTTGGTTATACATATAAGTTTATGGCTGCTCCTGCAGCTTGTGGAAGTTCTCAGGCTAGGGGATCAAAATGGAGCTACAGCTAGCAACCAACACCACAGCAACAGCAACACCATCTCCAACTGGCATCTGCACCCTACACTATAGCTTGTGGCAATAAAAGTACCTTACCCCACTGAGCCAGGCCAGAGAGTCACCCCACATCCTCATGGCCACTATATCAGGTTCTTCATCAGGGACCCATAATGGGAACTCTCGTTAGAAATGTTTTGATAGAGGATTTGATTTGTATGATAAAACCCTATAAGACCTAAACAAATGTGTACGCATATACATAGATAATATTCACAGTCTGGAAGACTCCACATAATAAACTGTCCACTTCCAACAGAATTGCTTTTGTCAACATGGACAAGCTTATTATAACATGTATAAAGAAAAGGAGCCAAAATAGCTAAAATTATTTTGAGAAAGAAAATTAAAATTTGAGGCTATTAGGCTCCATATAAAGCCCTATGGAAGATAGATTAGCATTGGTGGAGGAATAGATTCATAGTTTGGTGTACAGGATAGAGAATACAGAAATAGACACATACCAATACAGCAAACTGGAATGGCTTAATACAAAAGTTATAGAGAAGTAGAATGGAAAAGGGATAGTTTTTAACGGATATTGAAATTCTACAAAATGGGGCATAGATTCAAATGCAAATTTCGAGACTTTGAAATTTTTACCAAAAAAAAAAAAAACTAGGAGAAAAATCTCTGGGTTGTTGGGCTTGATAAAGAGGTCTTACACAGGACAAAAAAAAATTACCCAAAAAAGAAAAAAATGGAAAATCATATTTCATCAAAATCAAACATTTCCCTATACTGAAATGTCCTTCAAAAGGCACATGCACCCCAAATGTCCCTGAAGCACTGCTTACAAAAGCTATTGACCATGAGAAGTAGGTTGTGAGACCTCCCTCTACAGGCCTTCACAACTTGAAGTTTAATGAAGATTTCATTTTCTTAATTGGCACAGTTCTCCTTGATCTGGAATGATCCAGATCTTTCTCTGAAAGCATCACTGATCAAGAGTCAGGTTTTCCAAATTTAGAAGTCTTCACCTCTCAGTGCCAGGAAGGCTCTTTCTCATGCACTGTGTCCCACATAGAAGGGAAAGTAGACAGACCAGAAATCACTTGAGGTCACATTTGAGTAACAGGAAGAATAGTAGGGAGAACCCTCAGGTATGAGAGTCTACAACCCTATTGTTTGCAAAAAGGAGATCACACTCAAAAGCTCTACAAAATGACAAGGCATAGAATTATGACTCAGATAAAGGAAGAAGAAAAAAAACAGAAAAACAATTAAACGATCTGAAGATTATCAACTTCCACAAAAAAGACCTTAGACTAATGATAGTCAAGATGGCTCAAGAACATGGAAATAAACTGGAGGCAAAGAGAGACAAGTTACAAGAAAACCCAACAAATAGAAGATTTTAAGATTAAGCAAGCAGAGACGAAAAACACAATAGCTGAAATAAAAAAATTCACATCAAAGGAAACAGTAACAGAATGCAGAAGGCAGAAAAATGAATAAGTGAGATGGAAGACAGACTGGTGGAAATCACTGACGAGGAACAGAAGAGAAAAAAAGATTGAAAAGAAATGGAGGCAGTCTATGAGAACTCTGGAACAACATGACATGCACCAACATCTGCATTATAGGGGTACCAGAAGCAGAAGAGAGAGAGAAAGGGCCAGAGCACATAACAAAAACTTCCTTAACATGGGAAAGGAACCACTCACTCAAATCCAGGAAGCACAACGAGTACAATAGAAAACAAACCCAAGGAGGAACACCCCAAGACACATATTCATGAAACTGACCAAAATTAAAGACAAACAGAAAATGTTGAAAGCAGCTAGGGAAAAGAAACACATAACATACAAGCGAAGCCCAGGAAGGTTTTCAACACTACCAAACCAGCTTTACAACAAATACTACAGGAACTTCAAGAGGTGGACATGAAAAGGCCACCACTAAAATAAAAAATACTAAAAACGACACGGCTTACCGGTAAACATATACATATACATATAGTAAAGGCAGGAAATCATCCACACACAAATATGCTGAAAAATCCAGAAATCATCCAAAGAGGGTACAAATGCAGCATACCAGAGTTGCATTTGCAACTAAGAGACCAACAACTTAAAACAATTTGTATATAGATAGAATCCTATATCAAAACTTCATGGGAACTGTGACCAACAATCTACAATCAATACACACAAAAATAATAAAAAGCAGTCCAAACACAACACTATATAGAGTCATCAAACCACAAGAGAAGAGAAGAAGGGAAGGAAAAGAGGCCAACAAAAACAAATACAAAACAGTTCATAAAATGGTAATGTCATTGGACTAAATGCCCCAACCAAAAGATATAGACAGGCTGAATGGATACTAAAGACCCACATATATGCTGTCTCCAAGAGACTCACGTCAGTTCTAGGGACATATGAAAATTGAAAGCGAGGGGATGGAAGAAAATATTCCATGCATATGGAGTCAAAAGAAAGCTGGAGCAGCAATACTCTTTTCAGACAAATTAAACCTTAAAATAAAGAATATTATAAGAGACAAACAAGGTCATTACATAATGATCAAAGGATCAATCCAAGAAGCATGCATAGGGATGGTAAATACATATGCACCCGAAAGAGGGTTACCTCAAAACATAAGGCAACAGCTGTTAACCTGACCAAGGAGGTGAAAGACTTCCATGCTGAGAACTCTACAACTTCACTCAAGACACTTAAAGAGGATTCAAAGAAACAGAAAGATGTTCCACACTCCTGGATTGGAAGAATTAATATCATTTACATGACCCTCCTACCCAAATCAATCAACAGATTCAAGGCAATCCCTATCAAATTACCCATGCCATTTTTCACAGAACTAGAACAAACAATCCAAAAATTGATATGGATCCATAAAAGACTCAGAATTGCCAAAGCAATCCTGAGGAACACAAACCAAGCAGGAGGCATAACTCTCTCAGACTTCAGACAATATTACAAAGCTACAATCATCAAGACAGTGTGGTACTGGTACCAAAACGACATACACTCCAATGGAACAGAATACAGAACCCAGAAATAACCCCAGACAACTATGGTCAAACAATCTTTGACAAACGAGGCAAGAATACAAAATCAGGGAAAGATTGTCTCCTCCCCAAGTGGTATGGACAAAGCAGAACAATTCCACGTAAATCACACTCTCATACTAGAACTAGAACACACTCTCATACCATACACAAAAATAAACTCAAAATGGCTTAAAAACTTAAACATAAGAGAAGACATCATAAAACTCCTGGAAGAGATCATAGGCGAAACATTCCCTGACATCAAACATTGAAAGGTTTTCTTAGGTCAGTCCCCCAAAGCAATAGAATGAAAAAACAAAAATAAACCAATGGGAGCTAATCAAGCCCACAAGCATTTGCACAGCAATGGAAAACTTTAAAAAAAGCAAAAAGACAATCTATGCAATGGGAGAAAAGAGTTTCAAATAATGTAACTGACAAGAGCTTAATTTCCAAAACATACAAACAACTTATACAACTCAACAGCAAAAACAAAACAAACAAACAAACAAAACCCAGTTGAAAAATGAGGAGAAGGGGACTGGATTAAGATGGCAGGACAGAAGGAATGGAGTTCACCTGCTCTCTTCAAAACAACAAAATTACCACCAAATGCTGAACAACCTTCAACAAAATGGATTGGAAACTTTCAAAAAAGATATCCTACTCCAAGAAACAAAGAGGAGACCACATCAAGATGGTAGGAAGGCCTATTATGTGATATACACAAGCCCATGAGCATCATGTGGGCAGCACACAGACTGGAAAGGAACTGTGTCACAGAGACCCACCTACAGGAGCGAGAGTTCTGAGTCCCACATTGGATCCCCATACCTGGGGGTATGGCATTGGGAGAAAGAGCCCCCAGAGCATCTGGCATTGAGGGTAGTAGGGCTTCTGTGCTAAAGCTCCATGGGACTGGGGGAGACAGAAACCCCATTCTTGAAAGGTACACACAGGCTTTCATATCCACGGGGTCCCAGACAAAGTAGAGACTCCATGGGAATCTGGGGCAGGCCTGACTGCAGTTCTTGGAGGATCTCCTGGGAAAACAGGGAGTGACTGTGGATCACTGCTGGGGAAGGACACTGGAAGCAAAAGTCTCAGGAGTGCTCACTGGCATGTGTTCCTCTAGAGGTGGCCATTTTGGGAAAATCCGGCCCCACCTATCAGCGCTGAGAAGCCCCAGGTCAAACACGAATCCAGGTGAGATCACAGCCCCACCCATCAGTAAACAGGCTGCCTAAAGACACCCTAATCACACAACTGCCTCTAATCTCACCCAGAGCAAAGACCCATCCTCCAGAGGGATAAGAAGCAGCTCCACCTACCAGTGGGCAGGCACCAGTCCTTTCCATCAGGAAGCCTATAGCAAGCCCCCATACCAACTTCAGCCACAAAGGGTGCGGACTTCAGAAGAAAGAGGGGCTACCACATTGTTTTCTGGAAAAAGGAGACCACACCAAAAACCTATAAAAATGTAAAGGCAGAGAACCATAACCCAGATGAAGGAGAGAGAAAAACCCCAGAAAAACAGCTAAGTGATCTGGAGAGTATCAGCCTCCAGGAAAAAGACTTTAGACTGATGATCATGAATGTGATGCAGGGCATTGGAAACAGATGGGAGGCAAAGACTGATAATTTACAGGAAACACTGAGCAAAGAAATACGAAATTTAAGACTGAAGCAAGCAGAGATGAAAAATACAATACCTGAAATATAAAATTCATTAGAAGCAGCCAACAACAGAATACATGAGGCAGAAGAATGAACAAGTGAGGTGGAGGACACACTATTGGAAATCACTGATGTGGAACAGAAAAAGAAAAAAGATTGAATAGATTGGAAGACAGTCTAAGAGAACTCTAGGACAACATTACATGCACCAACATCTGCATTATAGGGGTGCCAAAAGAAGAAGAGAGAGAGAAAAGGCCAGAGAACCTATTTGAAGAGATAATAGGCCAAAACTTCCCTACCATGGGGAAGGAATCACTCACTGAAATCTAGGAAGCACACTGAGTACCATATGAAATAAACCCAAGGAGGAACACCCCAAGACACATATTCATGAAACTGGACAAAATTAAAGACAAAGAGAACATATGGAAAGCATCTAGGGAAAACAAACACATAACATACATGGGAATCCTGAAAAGCTTTTCAGCTGATTTTTCAGCAGAAGCTCTGCAGGCCAGAAGGGAGTGGCACGATATACTTAATGAGATGAAAGGAAAAATCTCCAACCAAGATTACTCTACCCAGCAAGGCTTTCATTCTGATTTGAAGGAGAAAGCAAAAGCTTTACAGACAAACAACAGTTAAGAGCCTTCAGCACCACTAACCCAGATTTACAACAAATACTGAAAGAACTTCCTGAGGCAAAGAAAAGGCCACAACTAGAAACCAAAACACTACAAATGACAAGGATCACCAGTAAAGGCATAGACACAGTAAAGGCATAGACACAGTAAATGTAGGAAATCATCCACGCTTCAATATGCTACCAAATCCAGAAATTGGGAGAAGAGGAGGGTACAAATGCAGGACACTGGAGATGCACTTCCAATTAAGAGACCAACAACTTAAAACAATCAGAGAGAGAGAGACGCCTATCTCAAAACTTCAGGGTAACTACAGGCCAAAAACCTACAATAGATACACACACAAATAAGAGCAATCAACTCAAATACAACGCTAAAGGTAGTCATCAATCCACAAAAGGAGAGAACAAGAGAAGAAGGGAAGAAAAAAGAGCAACAGCAACAAATCCAAAACAGTTAATGAAATGGCAATAAGAACATACAAATCAGTAAATAGCTTACATGTAAACGGACTAAATGCCCCAACCAAAAGATCTAGACTGGCTGAATGGATACAAAAACAAGACCCATACATATGCTGTCTTCAAGAGACCCACTTCACTTTCTAGGGACACATACAAATTGAAAATGAGAGGATGGAAGAAAATATTCCATGCAAATGGCAATCAAAAACGCTGGAGTAATGATACTCATATCAGACAAAATAGGCCTGAAAATAAAGAATATGATAAGAGACAAAGATGGGCATTACATAATGATCAAAGGACCAATCCAGGATCACTTCAATATATAAGGCAACTGCTAACAACCTTAAAAGGAGAAATTAACAACAACACCATAGAGCAGGGGACTTTAACACCCCACTTACTGCAATGGACAGATCATCCGGACAGAAAATCAACAAGAAAACTCAGGCCCTAAATGAAGCATTAGACCAGATGGATTGAATAGAGAGTTATAGGACATTCCATCCAAAAGCAGCAGAATACACTTCTTCTCAAGTGCACATGGAATTTGCTCTAGGAATGATCACATTCTGGGCCACAAATCAAGCCTTGGTAACTTTAAGAAAATGGAAATCATATCCAGCATCTTTTTCCAAACACAACGCTATTCAACTTGAAATCAACAAGAAAAAAATTGCCAAAAACCACACACACACAAAGACATGAAGGCTAAACAACATGCTACCAAACAACCAATGGATCATCGAAGAAATCAAAGAGGAAAACTATAGCAAAAGCAGTTCTAAGAGGGAAGTTTATAGCAATACAAGCATACCTCAGGAAACAAGAGAAAGCTCAAATAACCTATCTTTACACCTAAAACAACTAGAGAAAGAAGAGACAAGACCCAAAGTTAGCAGAAGGAAAGAAATCATAAAGATCAGAGCAGAAATCAATGAAATAGAAACAAAGAAAACCATAGAAAAGATCAATGAAATGAAAAGCTGGTTCTTTGAAAAGATCAACAAAATTGATAAACCCCTAGCCAGACTT
>ERZ794960.150-NODE-150-length-13903-cov-11.353697_pt1 | contig 13903 bp, 14 predicted proteins | sample MGYA00375737_ERZ794960 | MGnify/ENA primary metagenome ERZ794960 (study PRJEB30138, sample SAMN05968709) | food fermentation metagenome | isolation source: fermented_meat | host: spontaneous_fermented_meat_time_3_second_replicate;sponta... | place: Italy... | reverse complement strand
TTTTATACCTTTTTTTATCTTACATCCGGAAAATCCCACGGTTGTCATGTTTTATCATGTATACTTTTTATAACTTATACTCATAATCGGATCGATTTTTCACTTATTATGATAAATCCATGAACTAAATCTCACTCAAAATTCAAATTAATAATAAAAAAATAAGTACCAGTAGTTACTGACACTTATTTTTTTATCATTATTATATGAAATTATTTTACTTTTGCTGTTGTTGCAATAACTTCCACTGCTTTTTTCATTGCAATATCATGTTTAAGCATATCAACTGGAAGAAGTTTTTCAACTTGTTCAACAGGCATGTTGTATTGACCAGCAAGATCTTCAATTTCTGCTTTAACTTCTTCATCTGAAGTTGTAAAGTTTTCAGCAGCAGCAATTGCTTCGATTACCAAGTTTGTACGCACGCGTTTGTCAGCGTCTGCTTCATATTGTTTATGAAGATCATCTTCAGAAGTTCCAGTAATTTGGAAGTACATTTCTGGAGAGATTCCTTGTTGTTGCATTCCACCAAGAAATTCGTTCATAGCGCGATGAACTTCTTCGTGAATCATTTCTTCTGGAATTTCTTTGATTTCAGCATTGGCAACAGCAGCTTCGATTGCAGCAGTTTCTACAGCATCATTATAAGCTTCTGCTTTTGATTCTTCAAGTTCTTTACGGAATTTAGCTTTAAGCTCATCCAAAGTTTCAACTTCTTCATCAATATCTTTAGCAAGTTCATCATCAAGTTCTGGTAATTCTTTTGCTTTTACTTCATTAACAGTCGTAACAAAGAGTGCTTCTTTACCAGCAAGGTCTTCAGCTTGATAGTTTTCTGGGAATGTAACTTTAACTTCTACAGTTTCACCAGCTTTAGTTCCAACAAGTTGTTCTTCAAATCCTGGAATGAATTGACCTGAACCAAGTTCAAGACTGTGGTTAGAACCTTTTCCACCTTCAAATTCAACACCATCAACTGAACCAACGAAGTCAATAACAACAGTATCACCATTTTCAGCAGCAGTTTCTTTTACTACAAGTTCAGCTAAATTGTTTTGAGAGTTAGTCAAGCGTGTTTCAACTTCTTCGTCAGAAACTTCTTTTGTTGCTTCTACTTCAACTGTAAGGTCTTTGTAGTCACCAAGTGAAACGGTTGGTTTTACAACAACTTCTGCAGTCAATTCCCAGTCAGAACCTTTTTCCATTTTTGCAACATCAATTTTTGGTTGTGCAACTGGTTCGATACCAGCTTCTTTTACAGCTGCATCATAAGCAGTTGGAAGAACAGCGTTTAAAGCTTCTTCAAAAAGTGCTTCTTCACCGTACATTTTATTAAACATTTGACGGCTGATTTTACCTTTACGGAAACCAGGAACGCTAATGTTAGCTTTTACTTTATTAAAGGCTTTGTCAAGCCCAGTTTTAATTGTTTCTTGGTCAATTGAAAATGAGAGTGTACCTTTAGTATCACTAGTTTTTTCAAAACTTACAGTCATTTTTTTCTCCTTATTTTGAGCCTGAGCTCAGAAATTCATACCTTTCAAGAATAGCATAAAATCCGCTATATTTCAAGAAAGACTAGCTTTTTTGACTTATAAAATGTAATTTCTTAGCAAAATAAAAGGCCTGATTCTTCCGAATCAAGTCTTTTATTATTTTGCAGGGCTAAGTTTATCCATAATTTCTTTCCATAAGTTATGGTTGAAAACGTTGGAAGGATTTCCTCCACCTAGAAAACCATAACCAACCATAAGTCCTAAAACGGCGGCAAGAACTAGTAGAACTATAACAAAAATAATAATAGAGAGTCTTAGTCCTAAAAATTTTATGGTTTTCTTAAACATTAGCCTTCTCCGTCTTCGTCTTCTACACGAATAATATTAGCTCCCAGAGCTTTTAATTTTTCATGGAATTTATAGTAGCCTCGGTCTAAATGACTTAATCTTCTAACAGTTGTTTGCCCTTTGGCAACCAATCCCAAAAGAATCAATGCGGCACTTGCACGTAAATCTGTTGATTTTACCGCAGCACCTTGTAAATTTGAATTTCCTTGAATAAGCGCTGTATTTCTAGTAATGTCAACTTCCAATCCCATACGACGCATTTCTTCCAAATGTTGGAAACGATTTTCAAATACTGTCTCTACCATCACTGATTCTCCCACGGCAATGGCCTGAGCAGCTGTCATTTGTGATTGCATATCTGTAGGAAATCCTGGGTGTGGTAAAGTCTTAACGCTTGTTGCTTTTAGTTTTTCAGGCCCAACAACTCGAAGTCCAGATTCTTCTTGGGTAAAATTAACACCCATTTCGCTAAGTTTTGAAATCAATGGACGGTTATGTTCAGCAATCGCATCTTTGATTAAAACATCACCTTGTGTCATTGCGGCCGCAACCATGAAAGTTCCTGCTTCAATTCGGTCTTGAACAACTGAATGGTTTGCCCCATGCATTTTTTCAACACCTTTAATAATAATTGTATCTGTTCCGGCCCCCTTAACATTTGCTCCCATTTTATTTAGGAGGTTTGCTAAGTCAACAATTTCTGGTTCACGTGCTGCATTTTCAAGTGTCGTTGTCCCGTCAGCTAGTGTCGCAGCAAGAATAAGATTTTGAGTAGCTCCTACTGATGGAAAGTCAAGATAAATATGAGCTCCTTTTAATTTATCAGCCTTAGCTTCAATATAACCAGCATTTTGAGTGATTGTTGCTCCCATTTGTTCAAAACCGCGTAAATGTAAATCAATTGGTCGAGATCCAATGGAACATCCACCTGGCATTGATACACGTGCTTGTCCGTTGCGGGCTAAGATTGGTCCCATAACAACGATTGAGGCACGCATTTTGCTGACATACTCATATGGTGCAGTTGTTTTTATTTCTGAATTTGATTTAGCAATAATTTTCTTTGCTTCTTGGTCAAAGCTAATCGCAGTTCCAAGATGATTTACCAAATTATTCATCATAAAAACGTCGCTTAAAATAGGGACATTAGTAAGTACAACTTCATCCTCACTAGCGAGTAATGTTGCTGCAAGAAGAGGAAGAACAGCGTTCTTTGCTCCTTCAATTTCAACTTCACCTTGAAGTTTTGTTTGCCCACCTTTTACAATTATTTTATCCATCATTTAAATCCTATTTTTCCTCTAAATTTTATTTTATATTTTTAGATTATAACACAAAAGTACCTTCCATTTTTCTGAAATATTTCACTCTGTTTATTTTTTGATGTATTTTTGTATTTCAGAAATTAAGTATGAGGGGGCAGTGAATACTCGCTCTCTACAGTTAAAATGGGGACTTTCACCCGATATGTTCAATGTAACATAGCCAATTCTTTCAGCAATAATACTTCCGGCTGCATAATCCCAAGGTTGAAGATTACTGAAATAGCCAATTATCTTTCCTTCCAGAAGCTGACCATAGCTGATACCTGCACTGCCAATGATACGAACCCCTAAAGTTTGATGGCTTAAATCTAACAAGCCTCCACTATTAGATCTATACATGTAACTATTCACTCCAAGTAAACTTTGAGCCAAAGGTCTTTCTTTGAGTTCCAATTCTTTTTGATTACAAAAGGCTTTGTGGCTATCACACCAATAAAGTTTATCCTTCATTACATCTAGTATCAGACCAAATTTACCAACACCATACTCATAATAAGCAAGCATCACGGCAAAATTATCTTTTTGAACAATAAAATTTGTTGTTCCATCAATGGGGTCTAAGACCCAGAGATGCGGAATTTCTGAATCGAACTTTATTTTTTCTTCGTCTTCTTCGGCTAAAATTTTATCTTCCGGGAAATGATGGAGAATATTGGCTACTATTTGCTCTTGGACTTCTTTGTCAAAATTTGTCACTAAGTCATCATAGCGAGTCTTTTCAGTAATTTCCAACGGAGCAGCTATATTTTCTTTTAAGAAATTTCCAGCATCTCTTACCCAATCTTTAGCTAATTCAAGCCTTGTCAGCACTGACAAATCGTTTTCCACTAGCTTTTACCTCCTTGACTGCATGATAAAGTGAGTAACCACTGCTTAGTTCAAAATCACGTCCAAGCTGTTTTTCTTGCATTTTTGAGGGAACAATCTTTTTGAAAGCATTATAGGATTCTAAAAAAACTTCTTTTTCAACTTTGCTTTCATAAAATTTTTCAACTTGATTGAAAAAAGAGAGCACTTCTGTCATTTCAGTAGTACTCCAACTTAAATCAAGAGGATAATTATAATTTTCTTTCATGTTTCTCCTGCCCGTTCAGGCTAAAAAATCTATAAAATTCAGCAAAAATTTACTGACAGAATTGTTGTCAGTAAATTTTGCTGCCTAAATCTTAATCTATTGTACTTAACATTTCTGCTCGACGATATTCACGTGGCAAAAATGCACGAATTTCATCCTCGTTAAAGCCAATTTGTAGGTGTTTTGAGTCAGTAATAATTGGACGTCTTAATAGATTTGGAAATTCTGTTACCAAGTCTAATAATTCATTAATAGTCAAATTATCAACATCCACAGCCAATTTTTGAAAAACTTTTGACCGTGTCGAAATAATATCTTCTGTTCCATTTTCCGTTTTCGTCAAGATATGACGCAAATCGTTTGTTGTCATCGGTTGTGTCAAAATGTTGTGCTCTACAAAGGGAACCTTATGGCTTTGCAACCAAGCGCGCGCTTTACGGCAACTGGTACATGATGGCGACAAATATAAATCAATCACAGTCCTATTTCCCATCCTTTTAAAATTATCAGTAAGTTTATTTTTCTCCTCATTGGATAAAAACTAATTTACATCTGCTAAGTATTATATCAAAATTAATATCGCAAAAAAAGTGACGTTATGGTTTTTAGCAATTATTTTCTTCTAAAAATTACGAAATCACTCATTCATTTCTTCAAAAGTTTCTTGTAAATCTTCAAAATCAAGCAAATAAACTTCATAATTAGTGTTTTGTTTCATTTTTTCAACCATATATTTTAATTTTGTCTCATTTTCTTCATCGTAAAAAACAAAAGCTCCCTCGGTATTTTCCAGTATAAAATCATTGTACTGGCGGAATTGGCTTGGACTTTCATAAGTTTCAAAAGCATATTTCACAAAATCTACTTGCTTGAAAGCTGCCAACTTAACTTGATTACTTTCGTTCCAATTTTGGCCATGTGTTTCAAAAGAAAAAATTGTCCCAATTTGAAAGTCATAATCTGTCTGAAGTTCCTTTGCTACTTCCAACGCCCAGTATTCAAAACCCAAATTACCTGTAAAAATAATCCAACGAAGGCCTTCCTCCAAAAAATTAATTAATTTTCTTCTAATTGTTTTTTTTATTATTGATACTTTTATGTCTTTTTCATTGAAAATACCTAGGTCAAAACTTGTATAACCCATGATTAGTAGTGAATTCATAAATATTTTCCCCTTGTAAAATTTATGTTATAATAGACATTATATAACTAACTGAGAATTTTATAAAGGTAGAAGACAGAATGGTTAATTATCCTAATGGAAGGTCGCGAGCTTACAGCACTGTTCCTAAGAAAAAAAAATCACTGACAGAGCTGTCAGTAACTAAAAAAAGCACCTCAAAAACCAAAGGGATGGTTGCCTTCGGGAAGCGGGGAATGAATTTTGAAGCTGAAATTAATGCAACAAATGAGTATTATCTTTCTCGTGGACTTGCAGTTATTCACAAAAAGCCAACACCAATTCAAATCGTTAAAGTAGATTATCCACAAAGGAGTCGTGCAAAAATTACAGAAGCTTACTTCAGGCAAGCATCTACTACTGACTACTCTGGAGTCTATAAAGGTCACTACATCGACTTTGAAGCAAAGGAAACACAGCAAAAAACTGTTTTCCCTCTAAAAAATTTCCATGAGCATCAAATTGTTCACATGAGTAATGTTCTCGCTCAAGGGGGAATTGCTTTTGTCCTCTTGCACTTTGCAAGGCTAAATGAAACATATCTTCTTCCATCTTCGTGTTTGATTACTTTTTATTACGAAAAAGGCGGTTTAAAGTCAATTCCGCTTTCTCATATTCGCGAAAATGGCTATAAAATTGAAACGAACCACATTCCTAGAATTCCTTATCTAGAAATTGTGAATAAACTTTGTGAGGTACAGTAAAATTTCTACTAAATCTAAGAAAAATAAACAAAAAAAACGTACAAAACGCGGTTCCGCCAAATCTAAAATGTGGACGGCAGTAAAATTATTTTTAATTGCTTTCTTTTCTTTAATTATCCTAGCCTTAGCCGCTGGGGGCGCCGTTTTCGTTTATTATGCTAAGGATGCACCTGCACTCACTTTGGACAAACTTGAATCTAAACCTTCTACTAAAGTTTATGACTCTAGCGAAAAAGTGGTGGCAACTTTAGGAGCTGAACAAAGAAATCTGGTTAAAACTGATAATATTCCAGTAATGTTGGTTAATGCGGTTACTTCTATTGAAGACCATCGTTTCTTCAATACTCGTGGAATTGACCCCATTCGGATTGCTGGGGCTTTTGTTAATAATTTAAAAGGTGGTTCTTTAAACGGTGGTTCTACGCTTGACATGCAACTCATTAAGCTTTCATTCTTCTCAACCGATGAATCAGACCAAACTTTGAGTGTTAAAATTCAAGAAGCTTGGATGGCCTTAAAATTAGACCAAAAATGGACTAAGGAGCAAATTTTTACAGCTTATGTTAATAAGGTTAATATGGCAAATGGTTATTATGGAATGGGAACCGCTTCCCAAGCCTATTATGGTAAAGATTTAACTCAGCTTTCAATCGCTCAACTTGCCCTACTTGCAGGAATGCCTCAAGCTCCTAATACTTACAATCCATATACTAATCCTACTTCTGCTAAATGGCGCCGAGATATGGTTATCCGTGCAATGCGTCGCTATGATAAAATTACAGCGGAAGAAGAAAAGAAAGCACTGGCTACCCCAATTGATGATGGACTTCAACCTTTAAAACAAAGTGTAACTATTCCAAGTTATGCTGATAATTTCCTCAAACAGGCAATTGCTCAAGCTAAAACTTTGGCTGGAGATGATATTTTGACTGAGGGAGCTAAAATTTATACTACTCTTGATACAACGGCCCAACAAAATCTATATAATATTGTTAACACTGGCAACTATATCACTTATCCAGATGATACAATGCAAGTTGCTTCAACTGTTACCGATGTCAAAACAGGTGCTGTAATTGCACAAATTGGTGGTCGTAATCAACCAAGCAATGTTACTTTTGGCTTTAACCAAGCCGTGCAAACAGACCGAGATTGGGGTTCGACCATGAAGCCAATTGTCGACTACGGTCCAGCTTTTGAAAATAATATTTATACTTCAACTAATAATTATGTTTCCGATTCCCCAACTACTTATCCAAATGGAACGCCTTTAAAAAACTGGGATAATACTTATTTTGGTTCAATGACTGTCAAAAGTGCCTTAGCACTTTCACGTAACATCCCAGCTGTTAAAACTTTAATCAATGTTGGACTAGATAATTCTAGCAAATTTGTTAATGGTCTAGGAATTACTTTAGATCCTCTGGAATACTCTAATGCCATCTCTAGTAACTCTAAAAATGGTGGAGCAAGTTCTGAAAAAATGGCTGCTGCTTATGCTGCCTTCTCAAATGGTGGGATTTACACTAAACCTTATTATGTTTCCAAAGTTGTCTTCCCCGATGGTCGTACAGTTGAATACAAACCGGTCCGCTCACGAGCAATGCAAGCCTCAACCGCTTATATCATGACCAATATTCTTCAAAGTGTTTTAACATTGCCACTTTCTGAATCTGTTGGTTCATACGCTGCTGTTCCCGGCTTGGCAGCCGCTGGTAAAACTGGTACATCTAACTATACAGATAGTGAAATGGATCAAATCACTGAGAAATACGGTTCCCTTCCAGGTATGGTTTCTCCAGACGAAAACTTTGTTGGTTATACTCCTCAGTATTCAATGGCTGTTTGGACCGGTTATTCAAATCGAATGACGCCAATTTATGGTACAAGTACTCAGATTGCAACCAAAGTTTTCTCATCTATGATGACTCAACTTACTCCTGATCCTTCATCTGTTGCGACATGGACAATGCCTGAGGGTGTTAGTCAAGAAGGAACTGCTCTTGTTAAAACAGATAGTTCTGGTCAAACAATAAGTCAATCCTCCGCTAATGGTAGTTAAATGAAAATTGAAAAAATTGTTAATAAAATTGCTCAAGAGAATACATATCTCCTGAGCAATTCTACTTCACATCTCATTATTGATCCTGGAAGTGATTCGTCAGCACTTCTTGAACGTCTTAAAATTACTGACAAAACAATCTCCGCTATTTTACTGACACACGCTCATTTCGACCACATTATAGGGCTGAATGAACTAAGGAAACATTTTCCTGATGTTCCTATCTACCTTCATTCAGCTGAAAAAGAATGGATGAAAAATCCTAAATTAAATGCATCACTCTTTTTCCTAGGAACTGCTGTGACTGGCCCTGAAGCTGATTATTTTTATGAAATTAATCAGTTTTACGATATTGATGCTTTCAAGTTTCAAGTGCTCGAAACGCCGGGACATTCTATTGGTGGAGTAAGTCTGCTTTTTACATTGGAAAATGAGTCTTTTGTATTTAGTGGAGATGCACTTTTTAAGAATGCTATAGGACGCTGGGATTTACCTACTGGAAATCAAGCGCAACTTTTAAAATCAATTCGTGAGCAGCTCTTCACACTTGATGAAAATACTCAAGTCTTTCCTGGTCATGGTCCCAAAACAAGTATTGGTACTGAAAAACAAAATAATCCTTTTTTCCAATAAAAAAAGTTACTGATTCTATTGTCAGTAACTTTTTTATTTAAATTCTAATTGTTTGTCCTGGATGAATCATGTCATTAATTCCAAATCCATTGAGGGCTGCTAATTGGTCAGCTGTCATACCATTTGCTGTGGCAATTGAATAAATGCTATCACCATTTTGAATTGTATAACTGTTTGAAGTCGTTGTGTTTGAAGTTGTTGCACTAGTACCTACAGTTACTTGCAATACTTGTCCTACTTGAAGCATTGAATTAACATCATAAATTCCATTGGCTGACATCAGTGATGAAACAGTCATTCCATATTGTTCCGCAATCGAATATAAACTATCTCCTGATTTGACGGTATAAGTAGAACTTGACGATACATTGGAAGTTGTATTGGTACTTGTTGTAGTTGTGCTAGTACCAGCAACTTGCAAAACTTCTCCTACATGAATATCGTTTGCATTTTCTAAACTATTTGCTGACACAAGTGCATCAACAGTTGTACCATATTGAGCAGCGATTGCTGATAATGAATCTCCCTCTTGTACTTTGTATGTGCCAGCTGAATTTGTTGAGGCTGATGAACTAGTTGTAACAGCAGTTCCTCCTGATATTTCTCCTCCTTGGTCATAAACACTTAAACCAAGTTCAGAAATCACGCTATTCAATTTAGAAGCATAAGTTGGATCTGTGGCATAACGTCCTTCAAGCCAAGCTGTCGCATCTAGGTAAGAACTTGTATTTTCACGCCAAGCCCCAGAATAATATGATGAAGCACGTAACATTTTAGCTTGGGCAACACATGCGTCATAAACTGAGCTATAAGCTTGGAAGGGTTCAACAACATTTGTCATTGTTCCATTCAAATACTCTTGTGTTGGTAGATAAACAGGTGTACCAGAAGTGTATTTAACTCCAAAAATATTATTATAATTGCTTGCTAAGGCACTTTGTCCACCACTTGATTCTAAAATCCCTTGGGCAATCATTACTGATGGATAAAGTCCGTAGTCATTTGCCACTGGTACCGCAGCATTAATAATTTCTTGAACAGATGCAGCTTGTGCTTTAATCCCACCAAGACTTGCCAAAGCAACAATTGACGCACCAAGCGCTAATTTATGTTTCTGTTTCATCGAGTCTCCTCTTTAATATTAGATAATTTTTTGACTAAAATATGCCAATTGTATTTTTATTGTTACTTACTAGTATAAAAATTTTCTGGCGATTTGTAAAGTCTTTTCTTTATTATTTTTTAAATTTCACATCATAAATTTTTTTTAGAGCCATGATTATAATATTAGGAGGCAAATCTTTTTATTTGAGCTATAATAAAGTAAAAGGAGCGAAAAAATGACTAAAATTTATGATAACATTACTGAATTAATCGGACAAACTCCAATTGTTAAACTTCAACATGTTCCAGCAGAGAGTGCTGATGTCTATGTCAAACTTGAAGCTTTCAATCCTGGTGGTTCTGTGAAAGACCGGATTGCCCTTGCAATGATTCGGGCGGCTGAGGCCGACGGACGTTTAAAACCTGGTGGAACAATCGTTGAACCGACTTCTGGAAATACAGGAATTGGACTCGCCTTCGTTGGCTCTGCTTTGGGTTACAAAGTTGTCATTGTCATGCCAGAGTCATTCTCACTTGAACGTCGCAAATTGATTCAAGCTTACGGGGCTCAATTAGTTTTAACACCCGCTAGTGGTGGAATGAAAGCAGCAATTGCTAAGGCAAAAGAACTCTCAGAAACAGAAGGTTATTTTCTTGCCATGCAATTTGAAAATCCCGCAAATCCTGAAATTCATGAAAAAACAACAGGAGCTGAGATTATTGATGCTTTTGGGCCAACTGGACTTGATGCCTTTGTGGCAGGTGCAGGGACTGGTGGAACGATAACAGGAGTTTCGCATGCCCTCAAAAAAGCAAATCCAACTATCAAAACTTATGTTGTCGAAGCTGATGAATCTGCTATTCTCTCGGGTGAGGCTGCTGGCCCACATAAAATCCAAGGTATTTCTGCTGGTTTTATTCCTGGGAATCTTGACACTAAATCTTATGATGAAATCATTCGGGTCAAAGGAGATGATGCCATTTTAACGGCTCGTCATCTTGGAGGAAAAGAAGGATTTTTAGTTGGAATTTCTTCGGGCGCAGCCATTTATGCTGCCCTTGAAGTAGCTAAAAAATTAGGTAAGGGTAAAAAAGTGTTAGCGATTGCTCCTGATAATGGAGAACGCTACTTATCAACGGCTCTTTATGATTTTGAGTCTGAAAAATAACTAATTTTCACTGACAGAAAGTAAAAAAGTTACTGACAGAAATTTGAGAAGATAAATCAGCTAAAAAGGTTGACAAAATTTTCTGATTTTCCTGTCAGTATTTTTTATCTAAAATCCAAACAACATATTTTTATATTTCACTATTTTAGGGTAAAGTTATTTTGGGAGCGCTTTGCTCTTGGAAAATTTTAATAAGGAAAAAACAATTTCATGAATAAATCAAAAATTTTTGCTTTCTCTGCAATTTCACTTTCTGCTGCCCTTTTACTGACAGCTTGTGGAAATTCTGTCAGTAAATCTGAAGATTCCGCTCAGGAAGCCAAATACAGCTTTGCAAGCAATATTTTAACCCTTGACACTAGCATGGCTGCTGACGTAAATTCCATTGATGTTCTTCTCAATGTTGATGCTGGACTTGTCCGTTGGAATCCCAAAGCGCAAGTTGTCAACGATTTGGCAAAATCAATTGACATTTCAAAAGATGGCAAAACTTATAATGTAACTTTGCGTGACGGTTTAAAGTGGTCAAACGGTGCTAAATTAAGAGCTGCTGATTTTGTTTATGGTTGGCAAAGAACCGTTGACCCAAAAACTGGTTCACAATACGCATATGCCTTAACACCTGTTGCTAATGCCAGCGAAATAATGACTGGCAAAAAACCAGTTGATACCCTTGGAATTAAAGCTGAATCTGATACGAAATTAGTCATCACTTTAGCAACACCTACTCCTTACTTCAATAAATTGCTGACACTTCCAGCTTATTATCCTGTCAATGAAGCTTTCGTTAAAAAAATGGGAAATAAATATGGAACAAGTTCAGACACCAGTCTTTATAATGGTGCTTTCAAATTTGTCAAAGGAAAAAATAATTGGACTGGTTCAAATGAAACTTTTTCAATTGTAAAAAATGATCAATTCTATGACGCCAAAAATGTTAAGCTTTCTGGAGCAACTTATCAAATTGTAAATAATCCTAACACCGCTGTTAATCTTTTCAAATCTGGAAAACTTGATGTCGCTAATTTGGCCACTCCGGAATTAGTTTCTGCAAATAAGAAAAATAAAGATTACAAAGCACTAACTTCACCAAGAATTGATGTTTTAGAATACAATCAATCTGGTAAAGTTCCCGAACTTTCAAACTTAAAAATTCGTCAAGCTTTAAACTTAGCGACAAATAGAAAAAACTTGTTAGAAATTGCGGCGCCAAGTTTTTCAATTACGAATACAGTGACTCCTAAAAAATTAGATCAAGCACCAAATGGAGAAGATTTCGCAACTTACGCTGCCCAACCTTATAAATATGATGCCACAAAAGCCGCTGAACTTTTTAAAGAAGGTCTAAAAGAATTAGGAAAAACATCAATTACTCTTGAACTTGAAGGAGCAAATGACAATTCCTTTGCCAAGGCAGCGGTTGACTATCTTAAAGGCAATCTCGAAAAAGATTTACCAGGTTTAACCATTAATGAGAAACTCGTTTCTTCAGCTCAACGTCAAAAAGATGCTCAAAATAATAATTTCCAAATTCTGCTGACAAGTTGGGGTGCAGATTACAATGAACCCTCTGATTTCTTGATGAATTTTGTATCAGGAAGTACAATGAATCATGGATTAGTCAAAAACCCTAACTTTGATAAAGCCTATCAAGCAGCGACTACAGCTCCTGACGTTCTGTCAGCTGATAAACGTTATGCTCATTATAAAGATGCTGAGAATGCACTATATGAGGCCGCTAATGTCAATCCCTTAGCCACTGAATCTGTTTCTTTATTATTAAATCCAAAACTTAAAGGAATTTCAACTTATAACTCAGCCATGATTTTTGATTTACGTCATGCTGAAATCGCTAAATAATAAAAAAATTTACTGACAGATTTTTGTCAGTAATTTTTTTATTCTGTCAGTAAATTTTAAACTTCACGACGAACATGTCCTGGCTCAAAAAGTTGTCCCCAAGTCATTGTCCCTAAAACTTTCTTATTGATGACCTGATTTAAACGACTAATGCTCACTCCATCAGTACTTGTTGAGTCATGTAGAATAAATCCTCCGCCAAGATAGATAGCCGCATGTTGCTCATCCTCACTTGCATCGTCAGCTGTAATTAATAAATCACCACGCGCCTTATCTGACCAATCTTCAGCCTCGCCAGTTTGAGCTAGCAAAGAGGTTGAAGCCGCAAATTGATAAACCAAAGATTGACCGCCTAACCGGAACATTTGAGCAATAAAACTCGAACAATCAAATTCATTGGCAGCTACCGAATCATCAGTACGCCCTCCACCATAAACATATGGACTTTTCCCAACCAGTTTCATTCCTGATGAAATTGTTTTTTCAATCACTGAATTATCAGATTTCAATTGGCTGGCCACCGCTTCATAAGCTTTAACCACATCATCTTTACCCGTCTTTTTTGTGAAATAGTAATAATAACCATTAATTTTTTGTAATCCATAAACCATTTTCCCCGTTTGTGGACTGAAATAAACCGTTCCACCATCCAAAGTCATCAAACCTGTCTTCATCACACCTGTTGTTGAATCAAAATAATAATTATTCCCATTAATTTTTTGAAGACCCGTTAATTTTTTTGACCCAGAGTAAGCATAAGTCTCATTTGATTTATTAACCAATTTAATCGTTGAAGCCTGAACATCTTTACTATGATATATTTTAAAGCCAACAAAGAAAATTAGAAATGCTAATAAAGCTAGAATAAGTACTTTCCCTTGTTTACTCATTTTTTTAGAGCCATTTTTTTTATAATCTCTTGTTCTTTTTTCCATATCTAGTTATAC
>ERZ794960.148-NODE-148-length-14103-cov-53.358343_pt1 | contig 14103 bp, 20 predicted proteins | sample MGYA00375737_ERZ794960 | MGnify/ENA primary metagenome ERZ794960 (study PRJEB30138, sample SAMN05968709) | food fermentation metagenome | isolation source: fermented_meat | host: spontaneous_fermented_meat_time_3_second_replicate;sponta... | place: Italy... | reverse complement strand
AATTATGGCACAACTGTTCAGAAATTTATGTACCAAATACTAGGATAGGAGCACCTTGCTGATTGCTGCTTCACATTCACCATTAAATGAACGGATTAGTTGTTTGCAATTCTTTTTTTGCATTGATCGGCCTTTTGAGTTGGAACCATCAAGTGACATCGGACGGAATATTTCACAAGCTATTTCAGTTCGAATCATCTCTTTTTGATTTTTTCGTACTGTATCTAATTTATCTTTGTAATCCAAAGCTGATGCAAAATTGTATCTAGGTTTGTATAATCCAAAATCTTCCATAGACACATCGTCTTTAACGCTAGTTAATTGCCCCTCACATTCACTAATTTCTTGTTGTAATCGTGTGATTTTTGATTGTAAAAGTGTCTGTTGGTTTGTTAATTCGTCTATTTTGGTTGTTGACTCATTTTTACGATTAGAAAATACCTTTTCAAGAGAAACAAGTTCATCTTTCTTTTGATTAATTAATTCTTGAAGAGTTCCCGGTTCCATTTGTTGCATAGTTAGAGCAATACTAGCTTTTTCTTGTAGCTGCTTGTTTTCTATTTCAAGCTTACTGATTTGTTCTTTGTAATCTTTAATTTTAAAAGCATCAAAAATACCCATTTGTTTTATCCCCCAATTTAAAAGTTTCTAAATATTTATGAATTTAATTATATCAGTAAACTATTGTGAAAGGCACTGCCACAATAGTTTATTTTCTACTGTTACATCCTACAGCACATCATTCGCCGCCGAAAATATAATATGTGTCGATGGCGTTCCGAATCGCATTGTTTCGTCAACTAAGACTTCTAGGACGACCATGTTTTCGGCAACGACTTTAACCAGGTAACTGTATTGGTCGGCGATGCGATAATATTTTAAGACCATCTTTTATTCTGCGCAGAATTTGTAATTAACTGTATCAAACATAATGGATGCCCCGATGTTTTTGCCAATCTTTTCATAGTTAATGTTATATTTATCGATAATGCCAAATTCACAACGATTTGCGGTTACTTATCTGCAAGTATGATCTTAATTTAAGTAATTTAAAGAGCCTAAATACAATAGAATGAATCTCACACGTTAGGCTTTTTCTTATTTATTTTACCTAAGGCTAGTGACCTAAAACTTTTAAATATAGCCATCAAAAAAGCCCTCAAGTGAGGGCTTTTTTCAGGTTATTAACGTGCCATGTTATTGATATTAGCAAATAATTTAATACAGTATAGCGCACTTAGTCCAACTAGGACATAAACAATTCGTGAAATAATAGCTGCTTGGCCGCCAAATAGCATAGCCACAAGGTCAAATTTAAATAAACCAACAAGTAGCCAGTTTAAACCACCTACAATTAATAAGGCAAGAGCGATATTGTCTAAAGTCTTCATATTCAACACCTCCTTCTTTAACTTAAAAATAACATCTTCAAGAAGTTGGGACAATGTAATTGCTCACAATGTTTATTGGAGCGATTTTAGAAATCTCGTGTGATTAAGGTGCATGTCAAGAATGTTATTTAATTTTTTTCTGTTGTAAGATATTAGTAGTAATAAAATGTCAGGAGCGAGTTGAATGAAACAATTTGAACCAGCACGGATTAATGATCAGTATTCTTTAACGCTAAATGAGACAGGCAATGTCATGTTGTCTAAAGTAGGCGTTGGTATTGTGGGACAGATGAGTTATTATTACACGCGTAACGATTTACCGTTGTTTATTTGTCGTCACGAACCACGTGCGGATCTAAGAACAATTCATGATGTGATGGTTCAATTGGACGCACAGCTGGCAGAAATGGTCGGTTGTGGCTGTTTAATGGTTGGTGGTCAGAACGTGGCACAACAATGTAAAATGGTCTAATTAAAAGAGGACACACTATCTAATGGATAGTGTGTCCTCTTTTGTAGAAAGCTATTTATCTTGTCAAATGTAAAATCGGATATGGTTTATCAAAGCCATCTCGCTGACTTCGTGATGCAACTGTAAAACCGTGCTTTAAGTAGAACGCTTTGGCGCGCTGATTTTGTTCGTTCACATCAATTTTATTAATCTGTTGATTATTGATTAGCCAGTTTAAGATTTGATGGCCATACCCGCCACCAATGTAATGAGGGTCGAGAAATAGCATCTCTAATTCTTGACCGTTGGTACCACTAAAACCAATAGGTTGGTTATCTAGTGACCAGATTCTGAGAACCGTTTGAGCCAGAAATTGGGGGATTTGTGTTTTATAAAAGGTTACGTCTTCAGGTTGCAGAAAATCGTGTGTCGCTAAAACGGACCGTTCCCAAATATCGAGAACTAGCGCATAGTCAGAGGTGGTTGCTAATTGATTTGATAGCATTTTATAACCTACTTTCAGTTTATTGATAGATTAAATTAAATGGTTCTAGAAGTCAATTGTGTGACTAATAATGTCCTTTTTAGTCATTTTTAAAGATATGAATGCTGTTTAACCCTTTCGGTTAGGCAGTATTTTTTTATTGGGGAAATGCGCTGATATATAATGATGAGAGAACGACATCATTTTATGCAGTTTTATTTAAGATTGTCAACTTTATGAATTGTGAGAGAATGATGAAAATTATGAACGAAATCTCGTCAATTTAAATATTTAGCGTCATTATCCGAATGAATTCCGTATATTTGTGATAAAATATTAGCCAATGAACGGTTATTAGGAGGCGGACTGATGTATCATATTAAAATTAATAATATGCAGTTTCATTCGCATATTGGTGTTTTTCAAGCTGAGAAGGATCTAGGTCAGCGTATTGAAATTGATTTAAAGGTGGCAATTATGACGCCTTATCAAGGAGACGAATTAACGGATACGGTCAGTTATGCTGATTTTTATGAAGTGATTGCCCAATTAATTGCCAAATCACGCGCTAATTTGGTCGAAACAATCGCTCATGAGATTATCCAGGCAATTCATGCCCTTGATCCTGATCGGATTGGCTTAGTTGTGGTTAAGGTGCGCAAGATTGCGGTGCCAATTGAAGGTATTTTTGACCATGTCGAAATTGAGATGGAGGGTTGAGTTTGAGCAATCAAGTTTATATTAGTTACGGCAGTAATATGGGTGATTTAAAGGCGAATATTAACCAGGCGCTAGCCCTTTTGACAGCCGATTCGAAAATTCAAATTGAACGGCAGTCGGCCTTTTACCAAACCGCGCCGGTGGGTCCAGTTGAACAGGCCGATTTTATCAACGGCGCTTTAAAAATTAGTACCGATTATACGCCGGATCAGTTGTTGGTTGTCTTACATCAAATTGAGCAGGCGTGTCGGCGGGAACGAACAATTCACTGGGGACCGCGGACGTTGGACCTAGATATTATTTTCTTTAATGAGCTGGTCTTACAAAGTGATACGTTAGTAATTCCCCATCCAGAAGCCTTCAAGCGGTTATTTGTGTTAGTGCCAATCTTAGAAATCTGTGGGGCCGACTTTTATCAAAAAGCTGCGATTGAAATCCAGATTGATGTCTTGAAGCAGGATCAAACCCAGACGATTAAACGAATAGAAGAGGTAAACGATGACAGAACAAACAAATCAGCAAATTGAAAAAGATGTACGCGATATTTTGAAGCAAGTTGGCGATGATCCTGAGCGTGCTGGCGTGTTAGAAACCCCACAACGAGTCGCTAAAATGTACGGAGAAGTTTTGGCGTATCAAGGAGAAACCATCTTTAAAGACTATAAGTTGTTCGAAACTGAAGAGACCGACGATGATCAGATGGTGATGATGCAAGACATTCCGTTTTATTCGATGTGTGAGCACCACATGTTGCCCTTTTTTGGTCAGGTCAGTGTGGCGTATTTACCAGCCAACGGGCAGATTATCGGCTTGAGTAAAATTCCCCGGTTAGTGGATTTCGTTTCAAAACGCTTGAGTGTTCAGGAAAATTTAACGCGTGATATCGGACAAGTTTTAAATCAAATATTAAAGCCACACGGGGTTGCGGTTCAAGTGACAGCGCGCCATATGTGTGTTGAGATGCGCGGCATTAAGAAGGCCAATAGTCAGACCCATACCACTTTTTACAGTGGTAGTTTTAAAACCGACCGCCAATTACGCAGCGAATTTCTACAACTATTGAAATAGGGGATTTTAGTATGCAAGATGAGGAAATGGTCACGCAATTACCAGGGATGTTATATGGTGAAGACGAACGGGTGACGCTCTTGCGTCAGATTTTAAAGGCGATGGGGCATCCAGATCATGCTTTTTCGATTATTCATGTGTGCGGAACGAATGGCAAGGGCTCAACGAGTGCGATGATTGCGGCAATTCTGCAAGCATCCGGCTACTCCGTGGGGTTATTTACGAGCCCCCACATTATGGCTGTCGAAGAAAGCATTCAGATTAACCGGCAGTTGATTTCAAAGGCGCAGTTTGCGCGATTATTGACGACGGTCCAAACTGTTTTGAAAAAACTCGGCTTTGATCCAACGACGGACTTATCGTACTTTGAAACTTTGGTATTGGTGGCCTTAGTCTATTTTAAGCAACAACAAGTCGATTACGTCCTGTGGGAATGTGGCTTGGGTGGTGCGTTAGATGCAACCAATGCGGTTGATCGAGTGGCCTACACGCTATTTACGAAGATTAGTCTCGATCACATGGCGTTATTGGGCGATACGATTGAAGCAATCGCTACGACCAAATCTAAAATTATTCGGCCACAAACGCCAGTTATTGTGGCCCCTGAACAAACAAAAACGACCTTGCACGTTTTACAGGCCGAAGCTGGGCGACAATCAGCACCGCTGCAGATTGCTTCCCGTGATTGGTTAGTCACAAGTCATCCAACCAGTGCGGGCCAAGCGGTGACGATTAAATTACCCGAGCGTGCACCATTAACGGTTTCTTTGGCCTTGGCGGGGACCTATCAATTAGAGAACCTGCTAACGGCATTGACATGGTATCAGCAGTTTTGTCGTGATCAAGGGCAAGTGGTAGACGAAGCCGTTTTACAACGCGCTTTGGGGCAGGTTCGCTTACCAGGCCGCTTTGAGCGCTTGGCAACAGAGCCGCTAGTTGTGATTGATGGTGCCCATAATCCGGATGGCATTCAGCAGTTTGTCCGGAGTGTTCAAGAACGCTACAGTGATTACGACTTAACGATTGTGACCGGTTTTTTAAAAGATAAGGCGGTTGCTGAATGTTTACAGCTTTTAACACAGCTACCAGCGAACTTTATTTTAACGACCCCCATCAATCCGGATGACCGCCAATTACCAGTTGCTGAATTAGGGGCGCTATACACGCAGATAACGGGCCAAACAGCGCCTGAATATCCAGCAATTGAAGCCGCTTTAAAGGCGGCTAATCAATCAGTAAGGGGCCCTAAACCGCAAGTTATTTTAGTTGTAGGCTCATTTTATTTATTAAAAACAGTTCGGCAACACTTTTTGAATTAGGAAGGATCACATGCAAATTAGCGAAGCGCAATCCAGTCAAGGGAATGATACGCTGTTAAGCTTTAGTGGGGATGCAGCTGAAATCGAAAAATTACAGCGCCTTTGTTTAGCCAGTCATTGTTTAATTCAGCAGTTGGATCAACAATGGCTCGGGCAATTTAGTCTTTTTCAACTAGCGGCGTTACAACGAAAATGGCCACAATATTTTGGCCAGTCAAACGCGCAATTGACACAAATCTGGCAGGCCAAGCAAATTTTATGGACCGGGCCGGGTTTTAAGTTCGATTTAACGGTTGACCCGGTTGTCTATGCGATTATTAACTGTACACCGGATTCTTTTTACGATGGGCAACCGAGCCAAGCGCTGGGCCAGATTATGACGAAAATTGAGGCTGATTTAGCCAATGGTGCCGCGGTGATTGAAGTTGGGGGCAAATCAACGCGCCCAGGTTATCAAGAAATTACACCGGATGAAGAATGGCAACGAATCGCGCCCGTGATTGCGGCAGTGCAACAGGAATGGCCCAACGCGGTGTTGGCAGTTGATACCAATAATGCGGATGTTATGCAGCGGGCAGTCACAAGCGGGGTACCAATTCTGAATGATATCGATGGTTTTAATAAAGCGGCTAAGCTCGAAGTTGTCGCCAACCATCGGCCCGCAGTGGTCACGATGTATAATGGCCGCCATTATCAAAATGACGTTTTTGAAACGCTTGATCAATTTTACCAAGAAACATTAGCGAGCCTCGAGGCGGCCGGATTAACACGTCAACAAATTGCTTTGGATCCTGGTGTTGGGTTTTCACACGCTAAAAATACAGCGTCATTGGATTTGTTTAAGCTCAATAGCATTCAACCAACAATGCAGTATCGTGCGCCAATCATGGCCGGGATTTCTCGGAAAAGTTTTATGGAAAGTAATTTTGATTATCCGATGGCAGAACGCTTAACCGCAACGCTGTTATTGGAACAACTAATGGTTGAGCAGGGGGCCCGTATTCTGCGCGTGCACGATGTTTTGGCAACGCATAAAATGATCAATTTATTCAAAGGTTATCAGCAAGCCGATTTGTTAATGGCGGCGCGCTCATGAATGACTTGTTAGCACAAATTCAGCGGCTAGCTGAGCAATCGGCAGCGTTTAATGATCCGCAAAAATATCAGATGATTAACGAATTGATTGCCCAACAAAAACGCCCCCTTTATCGGGGAGTCAACGATCAATATCATTTATCGGCTAGTGCCCTCGTATTTAAAAATAATCAGTTGTTGATGGTACGCCATCCATACTTGCAGCAATGGTTATTACCAGCGGGGCATGTTGAACTGTCTGAAACGCCTGGTCAAACCGCTCTGCGGGAATTACTAGAGGAAACCGGGCTAGTCGGGGAACAAGCGCAGTTGGTGGATGCTAATTTAATTGCGATTCCGGAGAATCCTGTGAAAAAGCAAGCAGCCCACATGCACATTGATTGCCGTTATTTAATCACTGCAAAAGAGCAGCCAAGCACATCAGCCGAGCTCCCTAATCGATGGGTTGCGCAAGATGCAGCACCAGTGGAATTTCAACCCTATTTTAAACTTCAATAAACCAGATATTTTTTAAAAATTAAAAGCATTATTACTAGGAGAAACAAATGGCGATTACAATAAGACATGAAGAAGAAAAAGATTATAGAATCGTGGAAGAAATCACACGAGAAGCCTTTTGGAATTTATATTTTCCAGGAGCAGTCGAACATTTACTAGTGCACAACATCAGAAAACATCCTGACTATATTCCCGAACTGTCGTATGTTATTGAATTAGATGATCAAATTATCGGTAGCATTTTCTACACAAAGGCTAAAGTGATCGATAAAGAAGGGGTGGCGCATCCGATTATTACTTTCGGACCAGTTAGTATTTCACCGGCGTATCATCGATAGGGATTTGGGCGTATGTTGATTGAGCACTCACTTGCTGAAGCGAAAAGACTGGGCTTTAACGCAATTATTCTTGGCGGTTTTACGTATCACTACCATCCTTATGGATTTGTGGGGACTAAGAAATACAATATATCGATGCCTGATGGTAAATTTTATACGGGGGTAATGGCCTTACCGTTATTTGAAGGTGCATTAGATGGTATTAGCGGCAGCGTTCATTTTTCAGAAGCGATGTATCCAGATGAATCGTTCTTAGATGATTTTGATCAAACATTTCCACCAAAAGAAAAGCAAATTCTCCCACATCAAGCAGACTTTGAAAAAGCGGTTAGCGAAATTGACAACCATGACTATGATTAAATAAAAACTGATGAACAAATTATTTTAGTGGTAAAAATTGAGGTATAAAGATGAAAATTGAAGTGGTGGCTTACCGCAAAGAATGGGTAGCTCAATTCACTAGTGAACGAGAGCGCTTAAAAGCAGCTTTGCCGATAGCTTTTTTACAAATTTTTCATATTGGTAGTACGTCTGTAAAAGGGCTTGCTGCTAAACCAATCATCGATCTTTTATTAGTGGTTGATAACTTGCAGGATTTAGATGATCATCAGGTGATCTTTGAACAGCTGGGTTATGAAGTATGTGGTGAGTTTGGGGTTCCTGGGCGGCGTTACTATCGCAAAGGTGGCGACCAAAGAACGCATCAAATTCATGCTTTCGCGTATAATAACTTATATGAGATTGAGCGGCATTTAGCCGTTAGGGACTATTTAAGAACCCATACTAATGCAGTAGCGCGTTATGCAGCGGTTAAGCGGGCGGTTGCAGAGTTTTCAGGAAACGATATCGAAAAATATGGTGATTTTAAAGAAACGTTTGTGAAACAGTTAGAAGAAGCCGCCATCAAATGGCGCCTACAAATTAAAGCAAACAATGAAGGTCATCAGCTGTAGCGTAACTCCAAAATTGGCAAAGGCGGTGCAAGCTGATTTTACGCAAGCATATCAGAATTAAGTTTGATTAATAATGATGTGAAAATCTTTAAAAGAGGGGCTAAATAAGTGGAGATTAGACGCTATCAGCCGGGGGATTGTCAAGCAGTCGCAGAGTTGTTTTATAAGACAGTGCATACAGTGAATGCTGGCGATTATACGAAAGCGCAGTTGGCTGTATGGGCCACTGGTGAGCCTGATTTAAAGCAGTGGGATCAATCGCTGCAATCACATTTCAGTGTTGTTGCACTTGAAAATGATAACCTGATTGGTTTTGGAGATATTGATCAAGCTGGCTACCTCGATCGGTTATTTGTCCATGCCGATTATCAAAGAAGAGGCGTAGCGACTGCTATCTGTCATCAGCTCGAGCAGGCTGTTGCAGGCCGAGTTATCACGCATGCTTCGATTACAGCCAGACCGTTTTTCGAAAGTCGGGGCTATCAGGTGATTCGAGAACAACAAGTAGCACGGCAAGGTGTTTTATTGACCAACTTTGTTATGGAGAAAGAGCAATCATCAGTAGACTGAGTCACTTGATGATGATTTTAGTGAATAACCGCTTCCATCCGTGCTATAATGAAGCCATAATTGAATAACGCATCTGGGGTGCCTAAGAGCTGAGATTATACCCATTGAACCTGATATAGTTAGGACTAGCGCAGGGAAATGTCGTGTCGTTTGTTGATTAAACGTGCTTATTTTGGTACCCGTCAATTTTTAATTGGCGGGTATTTTGAGTGCTTGTCAAGTGGCCCCAGAAGTGAATTGATTTCAATTCGTACAGGAGGGGCAACATGTCATTTACAAGTATTGTTCGTAAGGAAGCTGCACCATATTGGCAAGGTAGTTTACGTCATCCGTTTATCGTTCAATTGCAAGCGGGGACGCTGCCAGAAGAAATATTTCGGTATTATTTGATTCAAGATCATTATTATCTTCGTCATTTCAGAAAGTTACATCAAATCGTCGCCGATCACTGTCAGGATCAAGAATTAAAAGCGTTGATGACACTAAGCGCAACTGGTTTGAAAGATGGTGAAATGATCGTTCGGGAACAATTCTTTGAAGCTTTAAAAATAACGGCTGCTGAGGTTCGAGCGACGCCCATTGCGCCGACAACTGATCACTATGTTGCTCATATGTATCGGCAATTATTTGCGGATAACCCCGCCATCGCGGCGGCTGGTTTATACCCATGTGCTTGGTTATACGGTGATATCGGAATGGCTTTAAGTCAACAGCCGGCTTCACCTAATCCATATTATCAACGCTGGATTGAAACCTACACGATGGCTGAATTGCAGGATGAAATTCAAATGATGGGCACTGTTTTAAATCGCTTGTATGCAGCCAGTTCAGCGGAAGATCAGGTTAAAATGGTGCAGGCGTTTGTTCGTAGCAGCCAATTGGAATATCATTTTTGGGAGATGGCTTATCGTAAGGAACAATGGTTGCGTGGGGACGAATACGATGAATAATAGACGAACGAAACGATTAACCATCCTTGCGATGATGATTGCACTAGATGTCGTCTTATCGCCGTTATTTCGCATTGAAGGCATGGCACCGATGTCGAGTGTTCTGAACGTTACAGCGGCAGTGTTGATGGGGCCAATTTATGCAACCGTGATGGCGTTAGTGACGGCCGTTTTAAGAATGATGTTACTGGGGATTCCACCTTTAGCCTTAACGGGGGCTTTTTTTGGCGCTTTATTAGCTGGCCTTGGTTATCGCTATGGCGGGCATATTGGCTGGGCAATTGCAGGCGAAATTTTAGGAACGGGTTTAATCGGCTCGTTACTTTCTTATCCCGTTATGATTTGGTTTACCGGTAGTGCTAGTGGTTTATTTTGGTTTGTTTACACACCACGCTTTTTTGGCGGCGCCATTTCGGGCAGCCTAATTGCTGGGTTATTCTGGCTTAAATTAAAGGAAACCACGATTTTTATAGGTAATAAAAAAGAAGAACAACGTTAAATGGCGTTGTTCTTCTTTAATTTGTAAAAGCTTATTTGAATTGTTCTGTTTTAGTTGTTGTTAGCCAGAAGGGTTGGGATGTGACCTTGAAGTGCATATCAAATGCGCGACTACCCATTTCTTCGCCATCGACTTGGCCAAATTCTAACGTTTGGGTTCGAATGACAAGATCATCAGTTCTAAAATGATGAACCGTCTTATAGCGGGTGTGTTTGCCCGTTAGCATCATGATGAATAGGTAGCAGAAGAAGAAGAAAACGTTCAACTTTTCAATCACCACGAGGTCGAGTTTTTGATCATCGACGCGGGCAGAAGGCATGATGGGAACACCACTGCCAAAGTAAGGATGATTCGTGGTTGTGACAAGAAAACCACGGCTAAAGTTTTTAACGGATCCGTTGGCCTTGACGGTCACTTGGAAAGCATCTTGCGATGTAAAGGCCTGGATTAGCGAGAAGACGTAAGATAAGGAGCCGAGATGGCATTTATTTAAGAAGCGTTTGCTTTTAGAGTTGTTAGTGATACTGACGACGGAAGCGTCAAAACCAATACCGACATTGTTGACGAAATAACCAGTCTCGTTCTTGAGAGCATCGTGATAGACACCCAAATCGATATTGACGGGGGCGGTAGCTGCAAGAATCTGTTCGAGCGCTTGTAGTGGATCGCTATTTAAGCCAATCCCACGCGCGAAATCATTACCAGAGCCACAAGGTAAATATGCGATGGGGATATCATGTTTACCGGCACTTTGGACCCCATTAATGGCTTGGTTTAAAGTACCATCACCGCCGACAATCAACAAAACTTGATTCGTTCGTTTAAAACGGGCAAATTGGTAGGCAATCCGAGTGGTATGACCGGGATAGCTAGAAATTTGTAATTCATATGAAATACCGCGTTGCTTGAGGGCAGTTTCGATTTGCGGCCAAATCTTCTGAGCTTGGCCAGTACCAGCAACTTGATTTAAAATAATATAAAAATGTGGCGTATCAGCCATTCGGATACCCCCTTTCAGAAAAGATATTCGGTGTATATTATAGCGGGAAATGACAAGTTTTACTACCTAAATTTTTGATAAGAATTAAAAAAAAGGGCGATACAAACGTGAGTTTGTATCGCCCTTAAAGGTTTTATTCATTACTTTGAATGATCATTGGTAAAATCATCGGATGGCGTTCCGTCTTTTCAAATAAGAAATCTTGAAGGCCATCGATGATTGCTTCTCGGACTTGGTTTTCAGTGACCTTGTCGTTAGCATTGAACGTGTTGACGATCATTCTGAAAACCCGTCGTTGGGCTTCGCTGATCAATTCACCAGATTCACGCATATAGACAAACCCCCGTGAAAGGATATCAGGACCGGCAAGAATGTTTTTCTCACCGAAGTTAATCGTTGCGACAACCACGACCAAGCCTTCTTCAGAAAGCATTTTACGATCGCGAAGGACAACGTTACCGATATCACCAATCCCGTTACCATCTACATAAACATCGTCGGCACTGAAATGGCCAGCAACATGTGCTGAGTCAGCGGTTAAGGCTAAGACATCACCATTTTCAAGGATGAAACAATTATCCGGTTCAACGCCACATTGTTGGGCGAGTTCGGTATGAATCTTTTGCATCCGGTATTCACCATGACAAGGCATGAAGAACTTAGGTTTCATTAAACGCAACATTAATTTTTGTTCTTCTTGGCCACCATGACCAGAAGTATGAATGTTGTTGACCTTACCATGAATAACTTCAGCGCCTGCTTCAGAAAGCTTATTGATAACGTGGTTAACGCTCGTTGTATTCCCAGGAATTGGATTACTTGAGAAAACAACTGTATCGCCAGGTTGGATTGAAATCTGACGGTGAGTACCGTTAGCAATCCGGCTCAAAGCGGCCATTGGTTCGCCTTGAGAACCCGTACAGATAATCATCACTTTATCAGCAGGTAATGAGTTAAGTTGACTTGCATCAACCAGTGCTTCATCAGGAATATTTAAATAACCTAATTCACGACCATTAACAACGGCAGCTTCCATGCTACGTCCGAAGACCGCAATCTTTCGACCGTTAGCAATCGCTGCATCGGTTGCTTGTGAGACCCGTGAAATATTAGAAGCGAAAGTTGCGAAGATAATCCGGCCTTCAATCCGTTCCACAATGTGGCGGATTGAATCGCCAACAAAACGTTCTGATTTCGTGAAGTTAGGCACTTCAGCATTGGTACTATCAGACATTAAGCAAAGAACGCCTTCTTCGCCAAGACGTGCCATCTTTTGAAGGTTAGGGGAAGGTTGATTACCAACTGGTGTTAAGTCAAACTTGAAATCACCAGTTTCAACAACGACCCCTTGAGGTGTATGAATCGCAACCCCTAATGTATCAGGAATTGAATGGGTTGTCCGGAAGAAATCAACACTGGTTTTGCGGAATTTAAGGACGGTATCTTCGTTTATTTCATGTAATTCAGTAGACCGCAAAAGGCCATGTTCTTCTAACTTACCGCGAATTAAAGCAAGAGCTAAAGGACCTGCATAAACAGGAACGTTTGGCACTTGTTGTAAAAAGAAAGGTAACCCACCAATATGATCTTCATGACCATGAGTAATCACAAGGGCTTTGATTTTTTGTTGGTTCTTTTGAAGATATTGATAATCGGAAATGACATAGTCAATCCCTAATAATTCATCTTCTGGAAACTTGATGCCGGCGTCAATAACGATAATTTCATCTTGGAATTGAACACCGTACATGTTCTTACCAATTTCGCCAAGACCCCCTACGGCAAAAACGGCTGTTTCATTGTTTTTTATATTGAGTTTCATTTATTTAGAACTCCGTTAATTTGAAGTCTTCTGATTCTTGTTCGTAAGCTAAGTGTTCACCAGTAAGCTCTTGTACAAATTCAATATTGTAGGGTGTATTGTCTTCAACAAGTTGACGTGCTTCAACGGCACTGTTAGCTTCAAGATAGAGGGATTTAGTTGCCTCGCGTAGAGGGCTTTGTGTTTTGTCTGCTTGGAAAAGTACTTTATAAATCAATTGTAAAACTCCTTTGATATTCATCTTATTTTTAAACGAAAGTTTAACCGTCCAGAGGTTGATTACTCAACATTTAAGAATATTTTAGCATATCTTTTGTTTAAAGTATACATTGAGCAATGGCCTCGTAATAGCGAGTTTACTCTAATTCGGTTATAATTATGACAACCGTTACAAATAGAAAGAGGGGGTTGCCATGTTGATTTGGTTATTACTACTAGTCTTAATTGGATTGGTGGGCGGTCTAGCTTGGTTCATTCATCGTATTCGTCGACAAAGAGCCATGCGGATTTTACAAAGTAGTAGTCAAGAAACGGTAGACGAGATTGTCAATATTGCGTATCAAAGATTATTGAGCGTCCAACCGCAATTTTATACGAAACAAGCAACTTTGACTGCCAATTTACCAACAGAAGTTTGGGGCGGGAATGTGATGTTGTTTGAGTATCGCGTAAATGTTTTACAAACGGATGTGTCGTTAAAACCGATTACAGAAACGTTAGCGCAGACTTTAAATGAGGTTGCAGATGAGCGACGAATTGCCTCCGTTAATCCTAAATATCCAGCGTTAGTGATTACGGATGCTTGGTTATTGGACCAGGAGTACCATTTTGATGTGGCGTTTATTGTCAATCGGGAAACGATTGAATACGTCAAGGATATGGCACGTGTGATGGACTAAATTTGAAACAAGAAGGAGTTAGCACCTATGAAATTAATGTGGCGCT
>ERZ794960.146-NODE-146-length-14456-cov-22.020762_pt1 | contig 14456 bp, 18 predicted proteins | sample MGYA00375737_ERZ794960 | MGnify/ENA primary metagenome ERZ794960 (study PRJEB30138, sample SAMN05968709) | food fermentation metagenome | isolation source: fermented_meat | host: spontaneous_fermented_meat_time_3_second_replicate;sponta... | place: Italy... | reverse complement strand
CATAAGTCCACAAATAACAAGTGCTGGAGGGGCTGTGGAGAAAAGGGAACCCTCCCGCCCTGTTGGTGGGAATGGAAACTGGTACAGCCGCTATGGAGAACAGTTTGGAGATACCTTAGAAATCTATACATAGAATTTCCATATGACCCCACAATCCCACTCTTGGGCATATAATCGGACAAAACTCTACTTAAAAGAGACACATGCACCCGCATGCTCATTGCAGCACTATTCACAATAGTCAGGACATGGAAACAACCCACATGTTCATCAACAGATGATTGGATTTGGAAGAGGTGGTATATATACACAATAGAATACTACTCAGCCATAAAAAAGAATGACATAATGCCATTTGCAGCAACATGGATGGAACTAGAGATTCATACTGAGTGAAATGAGCCAGAAAGACAAAGACAAATACCATATGATATCACGTATAACTGGAATCTAATATCCAGCACAAATGAACATCTCCACAGAAAAGAGAATCATGGACTTGGAGAATAGACTTGTGGGGCTGCTTGATGCGAGAGGGAGGGAGTGGGAGGGATGGGGAGCTTGGGGTTATCAGATACAACTTAGAACAGATTTACAAGCAGATCCTGCTGAGTAGCATTGAGAACTATGTCTAGATACTCATATTGCAACAGAACCAAGGGTGGCAAAAAATTGTATACATGTAAGAGTAACTTGCTCCCCGTGCTGTACAGTGGAAGAAAAAATTTAAAAAAATTTAATTAATTAAAAAAAGAAAGAAAAATGGGAAAGGGAGAGGCAAAGGGCCAACAAAGTCTCTTTTCCCTCTACCTGGTCAGGGCCCTCTGGCCAGTTCTCCATGTCAGGAGGAGCCCAGAAATTAAATGGCCCCAGTTGTGGCTGATGGGTCTGCTCCACTGGTGGGTGAGTTGGCCCTCCAGTGCCCTGAGTGGTTACGATCTGTGGCTGAGGGTTAGCCAAAGAAATGTGGGCTGTCTCTAAAACCCTGAGGAAGGACTGTCCAGGTTAACTGAGGGTCTGAAAGAATATTGTGGTCAGTCCATGTGAATGGAAATAATTCCTGGCATGAAGGGTGTAGAGGAAGGGTAAAAAGGGCATCTTTTAGGTCAAGAACTGAGAAATGAGGAGTGTTAGGAGGTATACAAGACAGAAGAGTATAGGGATTTGGGACCACTGTGTTAATGGGAAGGAGTACCAGATTGATGAGGCCAAGATCCTGAACTAATCGGAAGCATCTGTCTAGTTTTTTTACAGGAAGGATAGGAATATTGAACAGAAAGTGAGTAGGTTTGAGGACGTTGGCCTTGAGGAGAAGCTGAATTATAGGCTTTCATTCTCTCTGTGCTTCTAGGCTAATAGGATATTGAGATTGGATAGGAAATTTAGGAAGATCATTTAGTCTTATGAGAATTGGAGAATGATGTCTAGCAATGGAGGGTATATGGGTGTCCCAAACAATGGGATTGACATCCGAGGGGAGGTGGGAATGACTGGGGGAGTGGGCCCCAAATCTGACTGGCCCAGATATAGGAAGTTTGTGTTTGGTTGTATAGGAAATTCAATGTATCCCTGGAACTTAGTCAAAATATTCATCCCTATTATAAGCATAGCACATGTGGGAATACCTAGGAATTAGGTGGCAGAAAGTGGTGTTTACAAGTGTGCAAAGTAAAGGTCCAGTCTGTTGGGGTGTAGTGGGCAACCACTTTACCCCCATGATAGAAGTAGGGGAGGTGTAGGTAAGACCCTGTAAAATAGGTAATACCGAGTATAATGCCCCCAAGTCCAATAAGAACAAAATAATCTTATCTGCTCCTGCCAGAGCTCCCTGAGGCTCCAGAGTGGTGGTAGGAAGCTGGGGCCTGGTGGCCTCAGGCCCCACCCATCCTCCATGGCCAGGCCCAACAGGTTGTTCATGTTGATGGTCTCCAAGGTAGGTTTTGTGGAGGAGATGGTGGGCTGTCCTGGCTTCCCACAGTCCACTTTCCAATGTCCATTCTGACTGAATTTTGGAGAAGGGCCTGGCAGGGTTTTGGGTTATGGCATTTATTTGCCCAATGCCCCTCTAAGCCACCTTTGAAATAGGCCCTGGGAGGGGAGGTTGTTCTGTAAGTTTGTATGCCTCAGGGGGTCCATGGTTTGTTTTTGAGGATTTCCCTATATGGCAGAAGCAAGAAGCTGATATTCAGTCATGGACTTCTTTAGTTTAGGGGCCTTATGTTCTTCCTCGGCATTATTAAAGACCATTAAAGGCAGCTTTAATGAGATCCCTTGGTGGGAACAAAAGACCGTCCTCTAGTTTCCACATATTTTTTTAATATCTTGTGCTGATTGGGAGGTGAAATGCATATGCAAATGAATTTATCTCTCTTGACTTTCTAGATTTAGGGTAGGATACTTAGGGTAGTATACTATAAGCCTTGACATAAAAATGGCTGGATTTTCTTGGGGTTCCTGTATTATTTCTCTAATTTTATCCTAAGTAACTATTTTTAATGAGGACTTCATTCTTTCTATTAGGCAAGAGTTAAGGTGGCCTCTCGAGCCTCTGTCCTGGGAGTCTATCTGATAGTTCCAATTAGGATCCACACAAGGGATAGCTAGAGTTCCAACAGGACTGTTAGCAGGATCTTGGTATGTAAGGTGTCTGCATGGGCTTGGGCTGCCAGACAAATTCATTCCCTTTCTTCAGGGGACAGAAAACAGCTAAGGATAACACAAATGTCTTTCCAAGTGAAGTCGTAGGAGTGAATAAGATACTGGAGCTCTTTTGTGTAGGTAGTTGAGTCTGAGGTGAAGGAACCTAAACATTTTCCCTATTTGGGATAAGTCTCCCAAAGACAAAGGCACATGAACCCTGACTCTTCCTTCAACTCCAGCAACCTCTCTTAAAGGAAGGTTTGGGGCCTCAGGGGGGATTGCTGATCAAGATCTTGTCAAGGGGGTCATAAAAGGGGTTGTTGTTATGGGAGGGGGCTGCATGTTGGGAGTGGGAATTAGGATTCTTGGGGCATGGAAGAAGAGGAGGAAGAACAATGGTGGGAGGGAGAGAAGAAGGTGTAGGGGCTGTAGTACTTGGGTGCATGGAATTGGTGGGAGGGGGAGGAGGAGGCTTATGGTTGTGCAGGATTGAAGGAGGTGCTGAGGCATCACTAGGATTAAAGTCAGAGTTTGAAGAAACATAAGGGGGAGGCTGTTTAGTTTTTGCCTGCAGGTGAGGTGAAATGGGAGGAGGGCATTCATTTAACAGAAGAACCTGATATGAGCTACAGTCAGAGCAAAGAGAGGGTTGAGATCTTAAAGAGATAAAAGCTTGGAATTCCTGTCTTGGCTCAGAAGGAACAAATCTGACTAGGATCCATGTGGACACAGGTTTGAACACTGGTCTTCCTCAGAGGCTTAAGGATCTGGCATTGCTATGACCTGTGTTGTAGGTTGCAGACATGGCTCAGATCTGGCATTGCTGTGGCTATGGCCCAACTGCCACACCTCCAGTTCAACCCGTAGCCTGGGAACCTCCAAGTGCCATGAGCACAGCCCTAAAAAGACACACACACACACACACACATAAAATAGATAAAAGCTTTAATGTAGGGAACATCTGACCATTTCCCATTGTGCTGGAAAAAAAATTCTCAAGATCTCCTGGGATTTTGAAATTGAATGGACCAGTCTCAGGCCATTGGCTCCCATTATCTAATTTATGTTTGGGCCAAGCCACGTGACAGAAGGAAATGAGACACTTGTGCTTAACATCTGGTGGAGTCTCAGAGATGAAAGATTGTCCAAAATCACCCTAAAGCTGTATCTTGTGGAGGTTGACAGGAGGAGGCCCCCGTGGTGTTAATTTGGGAATAGAGGAGTCTAAAAACCCATACAGGTGCTCAGAGAGGTATCCCCCTGAGAGGGCCTAAGATCTAAACGAGATAGACCACCTAGATGGTCAGAGGGGTTCTCCCTGTGAAGTCTATGATCTGAACGATGATTGTGCCTGATCAGGAAATGTCTTTGCTGAGAAGGGGGAGTACCTGTTCCCTGCGACCACATGGAAACCCAGCTGACTCAACATCCAGATTTTAAAGAGGAAATAAAAAATGGCAATGAGGGGAGTTTCCATCATGACTCAGCAGCTAACAAATCTCACTAGCATCCAGGAGGGCACAGGTTTGAACCCTGAACTTGTTCAGTGAGTTAAGGATCTGGCATTGCCATGAGCTGTGGTGTAGGTTGCAGATGTGGCTTAGATCCTGTGTTGCTATGGCTGTGGTGTAGGCCAGCAGCTAAAGCTGCATTAGACCCCTAGCCTGGGAACCTCCTACATGCCATGGGTGTCACCCTAAAAAGCAAAAAAGAAAAAGGAAAAGAAAAATGGCAATGACATCAGACCGGGTTTGGGGAGAGAGTGGTGGAGGAGAAATCCAGTATTTACTCAACTTCCAATGGCCTTGAAGTGGAGGCCAGTGTGGGGTGCCATGTGATGGGAATCATCAGAAGGCACTTGAGATCCCAGTGCTCAACAGTCACAAGGAAGAGGACACTTCCACTCATCTGAGCAGTAGTAACTGGGAGAGAGGGCCAGAGAAATCAGAGGTCACCGTGGAGTAGCCCTGGACTAAATCTTCAATTGTCCCAATAGTCTCACTCTGTTCACTGAAAGACTCAGGCTTAGGAGATGGAAAGCAGGGAAAGAGTTTAGAAACAGAGGAGGCATCCACTCTTTCAGACTAGAGCTACTTGCCCCTAGAACCTACAGGGACCTGCAGAACACCCCAGAGTGTAGCCCTGGCTGGTGTTTCAGCTATCCCTCCAAGTCTTGGAGCATTTGTGGAAGCCTGGACATTGGAAAGGGGTGGGTGTGTATCCCTCCAGGGTTTGGCACCAAAATGTTAGAGAACTGGAGAAAGACAGTTGACCAGAGCAGTGACATATCAGGCAAGATTTATGAACCAGCAGAGAGGTTGGGAGCACTGAGCAAAAGGAACACAGGACCCCTCAGCCTTGGGAAAGAATCAGGATTTATAGGCAGGGGATCATGTGCTAAGTCCTATACGTTTGGGACAGCAGTTAAGATCCTGGTATAAAACTTAACATTCTCCTTGGGGCAGTCTTTGTCCTTGGGAAGTCAGCCACTTCATGGGCTTTGTTGTGCTGCCAGTGGAGGTCCAATAAAGTGGAGACTGCAGGTCCGGGTCTGAGAGTGTCAATGAGTCATGGGACTTACCATTTCTTAGGCCTTCATTATGTATATATAATTATTTTTTCCCATTCTTCCTAGTTTACAGTGTTCTGTCAAATTTCTACTGTTTAGGCCTTCATTTTAGTTTATGACTAAGAGGTTCCATGTGGCCATTAATACTTATGTGTTTATCAGATGATAAAATGTCAATTTTGTTCAGAAAGCCTAGGCTGTTTTGAAGTAAGTCAAGAGCCAGGACAGAAGCAGAGCGGGTTTAGGGTAAAGAAGTGAAAAAGAAAAACTATGCTGATGAATAAAAAAGTGAAAGGGAAGATCAAGTCAAAACTCATGCTATGACTTTGAAAACCAATTTGTAAATTGCCCAAAGAGGCATACACCAACTATCCTGCCACTGTGTAATGTGGAAGAAACTTCTGGTTCTTGCCTACCTGCCAGAGGCCAACACGGAGTGTCACCCCAAACCCAACCAGGCCCATCTTCCCTCAGCCCTTACCCCACTGCAGAATGACTTGAGTCCCCCCTTTGAAGGTTGAGACTCAAACTTGGCCTCCTTTACTTGAATCCTGAGCATCTGCTGAAGCAGGTCACTCTCTGGGTCCTGGTCTTGACTTTTTGCTTTGAGGCTACCAGGCAGCAGTGGTCTAGGCCCAAGCCTGTGTGAATGGTTTCACAAGGAGGTAAGCCAATAGACTTGGGATGGGTTCCCAAAGACCCTGCCATCCCTCAAATCCCTGGGGTTCACATGTGATACTTCACTGTGGACACATAGTTGGATGGAAGGACAGGAAGGAGAGAGAACTGCACCCCAGGGACCCCTCACACTGGGGGGCCTAGAGGGGCCTGTAGAAACCTCAGCCTACCCGTGGGAGGACAGATGCTTGGAGGTGGAAAAAGAGGACATGCTCTGGGTTTGGAGGAAGGATTGCATCAGGAAGGTTGACTTTTTCTAGAAGGGAGACAAGGCACTTTGAAATGTGTGTGTAGGGAATGTGGCTTGATATCTGCTCTTGGCAGAGGGAGGGTCATGGGGAAAGCCTAGCCCTGTCTTGTGTTCCTTAGGCATCTGAAGCTTGCCTCATTAGATCTTTCTAAGGGATGTGAATGGGTGCATACTGTATCTAATGGGAGCATGGGGTGAGATGGTCAGTCAGAAAACTATTCAATGGGGTGGGTGACTGTGGCCACATGTGCATTGAAGTGGTCCTCTCTAAGCTGGGCCCAAAGTTACTCTGCCACAGCCCAGGCCTCTTCCACTCCTTCCAGCCCAGAGCTCACTCCTCAGGTCAGGGAACTGTTGCCTTGGATTCCACAAGGGAGGGGCAACCATGTGACTTCAACCAAGCTAAGACTCCTGTTTCTGAGTTGTTCTGTATTTTTTTCCCTTTCGTGGAAACACATTTCTTCAGACCTACTTCATCCTGTCTGGTATCTCACAGCAGATGCTCAGGCCTGACTTTGAGATGAAGAGTATGTTCCTATTTCACGTCACCATTTCATGGACAGGGATCACATGTGTGGAGGGGGGATGGTTGCGATGGAATGTCTATGAAGGCTGATTCCTTGTTAAAGAGGGGATGTGTTGTAGCCCAGAAGAGGAAGACGATCTTCTGTGCTACCATGAAACCTCCTTTTCCCCTGTTGAGATTAATTAGGTGCATAGTGGTGGGTACCTCCCTCTGCTGAACAGACAGCTTTACCACAATGGCACCTGACTCATGCCTGCTTCTCAGTTTGTCTTCACCTTCCATTGTTGGGATCTGGAAGGGGAAGGACCTCAGGCAGCCTGTACTCCCACGATCTATGCAACACGACACTCCCTCAGCCTGTGCTAATCCTCTGCAGCCAATAGTGGCTGTGAAATGACAGAATCCAGGGGATACATGCTTAATTCTTAGACTCCTCTCCTAGGAACACAACTGCATGATGGCAGTGACTCAGGGTCCTGGGGATGGGATGGTGGAAACTCTCCCCTGTTCAAAGTCCAATATGGGTGGTTCTGTGAGGCAGGTGCATGATGGGCAGGTGCGTTATGCGATTGTATCAAGGTTCTGTGTGCAGAGTGACTTTCTCAGCCTTTCAGTTTTGTTAGGAGAGGTCATGAAAGAAAGGAAGAGCAGATTTATATTGGCAAGTGCAAAGGAACTGCTTATCAGAAGGTGTGGCCCTAAGACTTTATACACTGCCTGTCCAAAAATGGACTTACAGTGAGTGGATACTGGCTTGGAGAGGGTCCCTATATGCTAATGACCTTGCTGAGGAGCATTGTTCAGAGTAGATGTGCTCCAAGCTCCAGGACTTGGGGACAGTCTGTGAGGGCTGAGTGTTGGAGTTCCTTAGTGAGGCTCTCTGAGTGAGTGCTGCTGTGCCTAACCTCTTCTCAGCAGACAGGAGGCAGGGAACTTGGTGCATGGGAACAAATTCACCAGTGGAATAATTCTCAACTGGAGATGAGAACATGAAAAACCCTCCAAGACTGCACAGTTTCCCCTGTTCAAATGCCCTTGCCTGTTGAGATGTACAGTCTGATTCACCAGGAAACTCCCTTCCCAGTTGCCCATTCTCCTCCATTCACCACTTTCCTTTGTCTCAAGAGCATCTCCACAGCATGCTCAGCACAGCAGCCATCATTAAGCCTCATGCCTCCCTGTCCCATTTCATAGCACTCCACTTTTCTCCATCCACTCCTGGCCCCCCATTGAAGCCACCCTTGGAGCTGCACCTGCCACCACCCATGACCCCATTACTCCCACCTGGCAGCACCTTATTCCTGCCAGCCTTCACCAGGACATCTCTGGTGGCTAATACTGACCATGACCTCAGTGCCCCAGGGGTTTGCAAAATCACTGTCTAAGTCAGATCAGAAGGAAAGCCAGCATTGCCCCACCAGACTCAGATCTTTGGCCTTACCCAGGTACCCCCAAAGGGAGCTCCTGGGGCCCTCAGTGGGAGGGCTTGTTGCTTGTCCTGTAACCCTATTCCTAGAAACCCCTGCAGTGGAGAGTGTTGTGGCCACACTGGCTGTTGCAGTAGCTCAGGCTTGCAAGGGAGAGTGGGTCACAGGCCTTCCTCCTCAAGCTGCACAATCAGCTGCCCAGCTGGCCCCAGTCTGCCCCCAGTGAGCTCTGGCCCATGGCCACATGGTGCATCCAGGGCAGACAGCCTATCCTCCTCCAAGAATGGGGTCCCTCAGGATGACTCTTTGAACAGCAAGAGCTGAGAACTCCCAAGGCTGGCAGTGCCTAAAATCTCTGGCCCAGAAGCACCTGCCCCAGAGCCCTAATGCAGAACTTTTCTCTTGCTTCCTCATTTGAGTGCATTCTGGAGAGCTCATGAGCTCACCTGGAGCCTTCACTAAAGAGGAACTGGCCATGGACTCACTGGCTAGCTTTCTAGGAATCCTTCAGCCTAGACAGAAGGAAGGTTGAGGGTGATGTCCATGCCATGAAGAGGCATGTTGTCACTCACATGTGTCACATGTCCAGTCCATGACATCCTTTCAGTGTCTTCTCTCAGCTGACCCCCACCCTGTGGGTCCAGCCACATTACCTTCTGTGTTTCCATGGTAAATTTAACACAGACTAGCAGTCAGAGAGGGTCCTTCTGTAATGTCAGGAGCCAAGAGGTGAATGGCACCATCTTCTGTGCTGCTGCATCCTTTCAACAAGAAGTTGGGTGTATGGTGGCCAGGGACTGTCACTTCAGAGGAGGCATAGGACAGGCAGGCTCAGGAGAGAGTTTTATGCATATGTGGTCCTTGTTGTTCTGGAGACTTCCAGTTACAACAAGGAGGTGGTAGTGCTCTCTTAAGGCAAGGTTCTTTCCTACTAGAGCTGTGAGCCTGGAAGGAATCTCCCTCCTAGACTTAAGGTCCTTCATAAAAGGGGCACAATGACACCTAGTTGAGAGGACCAGGCAGAAGAGTCCTTGGGCTTATCTGACCTGTTAGCAGCTATCCTGGCACATGCCCTCCCTCATTGATGATGCTGAATTTTATATGAAACTGCAGTCCTGGAGAGGAAAGAGTTCCCCAAGGCACAGCATTCCAGCTATGGCCTGGGAGTGGATGCTCATCCTCTGGGGAGTGTGAGGTGGTGGCAACAGCAACCAGGAAGGCCTGTCTTGCTCTACAGACACCCACCCCTCACACTACTGACCCTCAGTCAGGCTGTGGTGGGGAACATGGAGGAGAAGGAATGGAGGTGCTCAGGCAGCTGGAGGTGGGGCTGTAAGAGGAGACTGACCCTGAGGGCTTGCAGCCCAGTGCTTCACTCTCTGGCCCACTGAAACCAACCATGACATTGGAGAAGGGACAGTGTTGGGCCATGAAGGAATGGCAGCACACAAGCAGCTTTGACAGGATGAACTTCTATGAGATGGTGGCAAAGTGAGTCAGCATCCCGGGCTGTGGGGTACATGGTGGACGAGGGGGTGGGTGAGGGCCAGACCGCAGGGCAGGATATGACTGTGATGGTGACCAGCAGAGAGAACAGAGGAGGCTGGCACCCAACACATACTGTTCCCTGCATCCCAGAGGCCTTACTCCCCTCACCTGGAGACCTTGGCTATTCTGTCCTTCTTCCACCAGGAGCACTGCCCCCACATGAGGCTGACCTGTCCCTGTCCTGACATAAGGCCTCAGGATGGTCTTGGGAACCCTAGGAGCCCAGGAAGGGTCCACTCTGGGCACAGGGACTGTGCAGGGAAATGCACTCCACCCCAAGCTGTGTGCTGGGTGGCCAGTGATCACTGATCTAACACTTGGAACCCCTCTCCTCATCAGCAGTGGACTGGCCTTCCCTGTGTTTTCTGCATGGGAATCCCCTAGTTTCAAAACCAAAACCAAACAAATAAGCACCTCTCAGAGGAACGTGAGGCCTGTCTGCTAAGTTTAGCATCCCATCTCCAGCCTCTCCTGAGCCCTGTGTCAGGTGTGTGTTCCAGAACTCTCACTTCCAGACCCAGGACCTAGATTTGGGCAAGGCTACTGTGGGGATACCTGCCTGACAAGGCTGCTGGCCATCACCATTCCTGTGGGACACACAAGGATGGGGGGGCATGAGCAGGGGCCCCCATGGGCCACCATATGTCCAGTAGTCCTGGTTCAATTAAGCAACCTGGGTCTCTGCTGGGCCATGCCCTCCAGGGCTGGTAAAGCAGGAGGTGGCCCAGATCATGTACTTGCCCTAGAGTGGCTCCCTGCTGGAATAGCACCTCACAGGCCCTGACAGCCCCAAGGACACCCTCTCCTCATCCCCTCAGTCCTGCTGCCCTCAGTGGGCTCCAGAGCCCAGGCCTTTTTCTCACTGAGGCCTGTCCCTCAACACCCCCAAGGTTCATGGAATTTGAAGTGGAGGATGAGTTCCAGATTCAGAACTTGCAGTGGATGAAGGGGGAACAGGGTCTGCTTACTCCAGCTCTAGTGAGTCCAGCTCCTCAGGGACTTCAGCCCCCAAAGTGGGGCCTTGGTCAGTTACCCACCTGCCCAATGGAGGTAAAGACAAAGTTAATAGGGGCCTAGGGGTAGAGGCAAGATGGCACAAGGGTAAGAGGACATGCTCACCCTCTCCCACAAACACATCAAAAAAAAAAAAACACATCTCCATCTAAAAGGATTCACACAGGACATCAACTGAATGCTGGCAGAAAATCTTAAACCTCCAAAAAGGGCAAGAAACTCCTGACATAACCAGGTAGAACAAAAGAAAAAAAGAGAGAGAAAAGGAATCAGGACAGGACTCGCTTTCCTGAGAGGGAGCTGTGAAGGAGAAAGGGAACCCACACCCTGAGAAGCAACCTAACAAACAGAAAGATCAGCTGAGTCAGAGGGATCTCCAACATACTGAAGAAAGCACAGCAGCAGGCCTGAGAACTGAAAAGCAGAGTGAGAGAAGCACAGATCATCTGAACTGCTGGCACAGACACCACAGCCTGAGATTCACGGGGAGGGGGTGATGGACACTGAGACTTAGGCTCTGGAGCAGTGAGAAGCTGCTTGCTAGCCCATGGTGGACCAGACCTGTGGGTGGCAGGAGCAAACCACTGCAATTATCCCTGACTCCAGAGGTGGTGTGGCCTACCACAGCTGGGGATATCTGAACAAAAATTACTTGCAGACCCAACCATTTCAGAGGGTATCACAGAAAAGGACACTACAATGGAACCTCACCTGATGGTGCTCTCACTCCTCTGGGGGCACACTCACCCTGCAGCCACCACTGCCAAACATTCCAAGAGGTGCCCATATGCTTGATCACTGTCCCTTCCTAGGAACCTGCAACTAAGAGCACCTTGTTCCCACATCCTGTCAGGGCTAAGCAGGACCAGGTGCTTCTTGCATGATTTTACAGGTGATGGGGCAAACCACCAAAGTTATCTCTAGCTCCAGCGGTGGCAGTGAGCTGACACCATTAGGGGTTGGGGAACAGGCACCTACTGCAGCCCCATTCACCTCAAGGGCATCACAGAGGAAGGCATTGTGACCGAATCAACTCTTGGTTCTCTTGCACCCTTGGGAACACACTGGCCCTGCTGCTGCCACTACTGAATGTTCAGGGCAGTACCCATAGGCCAGATCTCTGGCACTTCCCAGGATCCTGCAACTCGGAGCAGCCTGAGCAGCACCTCCTATGTGGGCTAAGACAGACAGATCACCTCATGCATGGTCTACAGGTGGTGGATGCAAACCAACACAGTTACCACTGAAGCTAGATGGTCATGGCCCACTCCCACTAGGGATCCCTGAACAGGCACCACCTGCCATTCCAATCATCTCAGAGGAGGACACTGCAATCAAACACAAGCTGTTGATGTTCTCACATCCCTGGGAACTCACACACCCTGCTGCAGCTACAGCCAAATTCTCTGGCCACCTTGAAGGTACTTTTGAGCTCATTACTGCTTCCCAGGGCCCTGTAAATAGGAGTAACCTGTGCCGCCTTCCTGCAGGTCTTTGCTTCTGTTGAGAGCCCAATGACCAGGCCCTGAATGCTGGCCCTACTCATTGCCCTCTTCTCCCTGAAAACATACTGAGCATCATGGGGATAACAGACTTCTCATGCAGAAGAAAGAGACAGCAAAGATCCAAACCCCCACACCAATAATAAAGAGTAACCCCCCAAAAAAGATACAAAGGGGTATTCTTGCATAGACACAGACTTACAAAAATACAGTTTGGCTTCCCCAAATTCACACAAAAAGAAAAACACAAGCAAGATGAAGAACCTCAGAAATGAATTCCCAGTTAAAACAACAGGAGAATTCACCCAAAGCAGTCAACAAGGAAACAGACCTCTGCAGTCTGACAGACTTGGAGTTCAAAAGAGACATAGTGAAAATACGGAAGGAATTAAGAGAGGATAGGAACAGGAATGCAGATTCCCTTAGAAAGGAATGAGAACATATAAGGAGGAGCCAAGAAAACTAGAAAATTCATTTGCAGAGATACAAACTGAAGGAAAGGCAATAAAGACCTGAATGAATAATGCAGAGGAAAGAATTAGTGATGTGGAACAGAGAATAATGGAAATCACCCAATCAGGACAGCAGACAGAAAACCAAATGGAAAAAGATGAAAGAAATATGAGACCTATGGGATAATATAAAGCAGGCAAATTTATGCATAATACGGATTCTAGAGGGAGAAGAAAAAGAAAAGCAGACTGAAAATACATTTGAAGAAATCCTGGCTGAAAATTTTCCAAATCTAATGGATACTGATAACAAGATATAGGAAACACAGAGGGCCCCAAACAAGTGGAACCCAAACAGGCCCACACCAAGACATATTATAATAAAAATGGCAAAAAGTTAAAGATAAAGCGAAGATTCCAAAGGCAGCAAGAGAAAAGCAAAGCGTTAATTACAAGGGAACCCAAATAAGGCAATCAGCTGATATCGCTACAGGTACACTAAAGGCCAGGAGGGAGTGGCAAGATATAATTAAACCACTGAAAGGAAAAAATCTGCAAACTAGAATATTCTATCCAGCAAGAAAATCATTTAAAATAGATGGAGAAATAAAGAATTTCTCCAACAATCAAAAGCTGAAAGAGTACAGCAACACGAAACCCATTCTAAAAGAAATACTTAAAGGGCTTCTGTAATTAAAAAAAAAGGAAGATATAGGATGGAGGAAACCACAATTGGAAAGCCATCACTTAAATAAGTCAGCATACAGACCTAAACATGAAGATGTTAAAAAAAGAAAAGGCATCCAAATCAAACACTGTGGGAAAGGGAAGTAAGAAGAAATAGATTCTTTTTTAATTTTTTAATGATGTGTTTAGCCTATATGACTATCAGGCTAAAGTAAGCAGATATAGGAAGGGGTTAACATACTTAAAGAAACAGGGCAACCACAAATCAAAACCGAACACTACATTCACAAAAACTGAAAAGAAAATACTCAAGCATAAAATAAATGGAAATCACCCAACCAAACAAGGAAAGGAAGAAAAGAGAAACATAGAATCAACTGGAAAATAAGGCTTAAAATGGAAATAAATACATATCTATCAATAATCACCTGAAATGTCAATGGACTGAATGCTCCAATCAAAAGACACAGAGTGGCAGATTGGGATAAAAAAGCAAAATCCTTCAATCTGCTGCCTACCATACACTCACCTTGGGGCAAAGGACACTTCCAGATTGAAAGTGAGGGGTGGGAAAAGAGATTTCATGCCAACGGACAAGACAGGAAAGCAGGAGTTGCAGTACTCATATCAGACAAAAGAGACTTTAAAATCAAGGCCATCAAGAAAGACAAAGAAGGATAGCATTGAATAGTTAAAGGATCCATTCAAGAAGAGGATATTACAATCATCAATATATATGCCCCTAATATTGGAGGACCCAGATACCTCCAACAAATATAACAGAGATAAAAGGAGAAATTGATGGGAATACAATCATAGTAGGAGAATTAACACCCCACCCACATCAATGGACAGATCCTCTGGACAGAAAATCAATAAGGCAACAGAGATCCTAAAGGAAATACCAGAAAAGTTAGACTTAATGGACATTTTGAGGACATTACATCCAAAACAACAGAATACACATTCTTCTTAAGTGCACATGGAACATTCTCAAGAATTGATCACATCTTGGGGCACAAAGCTAACCTCAACAAATTTAGGAGTATAGAAATTATTTCAAATACCTTCTCTGACCACAATGGCATGAAACTAGAACTCAGTCACAGGAAAGGAAGTGAGAAAAAAACCTACTACATGGAGACTAAATAACATGCTACTAA
>ERZ794960.141-NODE-141-length-14875-cov-9.080702_pt1 | contig 14875 bp, 14 predicted proteins | sample MGYA00375737_ERZ794960 | MGnify/ENA primary metagenome ERZ794960 (study PRJEB30138, sample SAMN05968709) | food fermentation metagenome | isolation source: fermented_meat | host: spontaneous_fermented_meat_time_3_second_replicate;sponta... | place: Italy... | reverse complement strand
ATGCATAAGACTGACTAATCCAGTTTTGCTGAATAAGTCAGTCTTTAAAGTCATAAAATGACAAAGCTAAATAGAGGTTCGCCTGAGCAAAAGCTCATGCATAAAAGCACCTAAGTCATAAAATGACTAAGGTGCTTTAATAATTACTTTTTCGAGTTCTAATATTTTTAAAAATTCGCTTGTTGCGTATTTCATCGCTTGTTCATCAATATTAAAACATGGGCTATGATGTGGATGTATAGCGTCAATTTCAGGATTGCCGCACCCAGTTAAAAAGAATGCGCCTGGACGTACTCTTAAATAGTGCGAGAAATCTTCTCCAATCATCATTAAGTCTGATTCATTGAATCTTAAGTTCATGTCATTAGCGGCCTGTTTAACTATTTCATAGTTATCTTGATGGTTGTGTACAGGTAAATATCCTTTAATATAGTCGAAGTCATACGTTATGTCATTAGCCACGGCTAAGCCTTGAAGTAATTTCTCCATTTTAGTCATAACATGAGTTTGAATTTCTGTATCAAATGTACGTACAGTCCCTTTACAAAATGCAGAATCTGGAATAATGTTATCCGCAGAACCTGCTTGTACCATGCCAAAACTAATTACAGCTTGTTTTACAGGGTCAATCGTACGAGACACAATCTTTTGTGCGCTCATAATGAATTCTGCCATAATTACGACAGGATCTATCGTTTCTTGCGGTTTAGCACCATGTCCACCTTTACCTTGGATTGTAATCCTAAACTCATCAGGGGAAGCCATTAATGCACCAGGACGTGAATAAATAGTACCCGTGGGATATCCAGACCATAAATGGTTTCCGTATATCTTATCAACATCTTGTAGACAGCCATCATCAATCATCTCTTGAGAGCCACCAGGCATAATTTCTTCGCCATATTGAAAGATTAATACGACATCACCATTTAAAGAGGATAAGTGATTTTCAATGATTTCTGCAACGCCTAATAAAATGGCCGTATGACCATCATGACCACATGCATGCATAACACCAGGATTTTTAGATTTATAGTCTACTTCTGTTAATTCATCTATAGGTAGTGCATCAAAGTCTGCACGAAGCGCAACAGTAGGCCCATCACCATGACCTTTAAATGTAGCTACGATACCATTACGCCCTACAGGAGTACGAATTTCGCATGATAATTGACTTAATTGATTTAGTATAAAGTCATGTGTGTGATATTCCTCAAATGATAATTCGGGGTATTGGTGGAGGTAACGTCGAACTTGTACCATCCTACTTTCTTTTTGTTGTGCTAGTTGAAACCAATCAAACAACTTCAACCCTTCTTCCTTGAACATTTTTCACTATTATACCACTTAATAATGCACAACTGTAGGTACAATTGATATTTGGTAATTTATGTTGTGAGAGTTGCATTGTGACGTGTGCTTATAATACTTTCCACTTTTATTAAAATAGGTTATGATTGATTTGAAAAACTAAGATAATTCAAAGGGGGACTTGCAGTGGTTCAGTCACTACATGGCTTTTTAGATGAAAATATTCAATATTTGAAAGATAACGGATTATATAATGAAATAGACACAATTGAAGGTGCAAATGGCCCTGAAATTACTATTAACGGGAAAACTTATGTAAATCTATCTTCAAATAACTATTTAGGACTAGCAACAGACGAAGACTTAAAGCAAGCAGCAAAAGATGCAATCGATTCACATGGCGTTGGTGCTGGTGCGGTACGTTCAATCAATGGTACCTTAGACGTGCATGATGAATTAGAACAAACACTTGCAGAATTCAAAGGAACTGAAGCAGCCGTTGCGTATCAATCAGGATTCAATTGTAATATGGCAGCTATTTCAGCGGTTATGAACAAAAATGACGCAATTCTTTCAGATGAATTAAACCATGCTTCTATTATTGATGGTTGTCGTTTATCTAAAGCGAAGATTATTCGCGTAAACCATTCAGATATGGAAGATTTACGAGCAAAAGCGAAAGAAGCTGTAGAATCTGGTCAATATAATAAAGTAATGTATATTACTGATGGCGTATTTAGCATGGACGGTGACGTAGCTAAGTTACCAGAAATCGTAGAAATCGCTGAAGAATTTGGTCTGATTACTTATGTCGATGATGCACATGGTTCAGGCGTAATGGGTAAAGGTGCGGGAACAGTTAAGCACTTCGGATTACAAGATAAGATTGATTTTCAAATTGGTACGTTATCAAAAGCAATAGGTGTTGTAGGTGGTTATGTAGCAGGTACTCAATCTTTAATTGATTGGTTAAAAGCACAATCTAGACCATTTTTATTCTCAACATCATTAGCTCCTGGCGATACAAAAGCGATTACAGAGGCCGTGAAGAAATTAATGGCATCTACAGAATTGCATGATAAACTTTGGGAAAACGGTAATTATTTAAAAGAAGGCTTACAAAAATTAGGTTTCGATATTGGTAACTCAGAATCACCAATTACACCTGTAATTATTGGTGATGAAAAGGAAACACAAGCGTTTAGTAGTCGCTTAAAAGATGAAGGCGTTTATGTGAAATCAATCGTCTTCCCAACAGTTCCTAAAGGTACTGGACGTGTACGTAATATGCCTACAGCAGCTCATACAAAAGAAATGTTAGATCAAGCTTTGGCAGCTTTTGAAAAAGTTGGTAAAGAACTAGGCACAATTAAATAGTAATCGAACAAGCCACATATGGGACATGTGCTTGATTGTATTAATGAGAACAGGCAGTATTCTAGTTGGAGAACTTAGAATGCTGTCTCATTTTATATTAATATATAATAACCAAATAAATGTAACGATATGAGATTAAGTGGAACACCTGAGCAAATGCTCATGTGTAAGAACCACTAACTAACGAGAGCGGAACACCTGAGCAAAAGCTCATGTGTAAGAACCACTACCTAAATAAATATAGCAGTGGTTCTTTATAGGAGTGTTTCTTTAGAGAGGTGAAAATAACGGTGCACCTTATTATTATTAGAGGAAATTCTGGTAGTGGTAAATCAACCATTGCTAAACGTATACAACAGCATTTAGGAGAAGGTGTGATGTTAATAGGTCAAGATGAAGTACGTAGACAGATGCTCAACGTTCATGATCGACCTGGTAATTTAGCAATTCAATTGATAAAAGAAATCGTAGATTATGGTATAAATCATTGTGACTATGTCATATTAGAAGGTATTTTAAATAGACATAAGTATGGAACGATGCTCAATGAATTTTTTAAAAAGTCTAACGCCAATGTGCACGTATATTATTTTGATCTTTCATTTCAAGAAACAGTCCGTAGACATTATACTAAACAACAAACAGACTTTGATGAAACGGCAATGTCTAAGTGGTTTGTTCCGGCAGATATGCTAAATGTACAAGGAGAAAAATATATTACTGAATCAATGACTGAAGATTATATTATAAATATGATATTTAAGGATATAGGCGTATTATAATTCAATGCATTGTGACAACTTCATCTACTAAAAAAGGCAATTATATGAATTTACTTATGATAAAATCATTTAGTTGTCTTAATTACTTTTTGACAAGGATGCAAATCCTGAAAATAATATAGGCATGAGTTATATGACCCATACCTTAAAATAGTTAATTTATTGAGTGTATTACAAAAGAAAAAGATTTGTATAAATACTTTTAATCTGCGAAAGCGGAACACCTGAGCAAAAGCTCATGTGTAAGAACCACTACCTAAATAAATATAGCAGTGGTTCTTTATAGCAGTGGTTCTTTATAGTAGTTCTTTAGAGGTTATTATTGTTTAAATGGATTTGTTTTAGGCTTAGTTTTATCTCGGTTTTCTTTATTTTGCATAAAGGGAATTGCAAACCACAAAATATGGAGCATACTTGCTAATATTACAATTATAATTGGAATAAATATTTCAATGATACTAATATTTATAACAAAAGATGCTAAGATAAATGCTGTTATTGAAGGTACAGCACAGACAATAACGACTGTTAATAATACAAATTGAACCACTTGTGTAGCAATCGGACTATAAATATCCAGAATTAAAATGGCAATGTAAAATAGTGTGATAAATACAAGTAACAAAATAATCCATCCTGTTGCCATACCGCCTTGAGTTTTAATGTAATCTTCGTAAGGTGGGAGTATAGGTAAAATAAATAGAATCATCGCTGATAACCATGACAAAATACCGAAAAATATAAAGAATATTTTTGAAGTGTCTGTTTTATTCATAATAACGACCTCCTAAGATATCAAATCTCTATTGGCATATATTAAGTAAATACTTGAAAATACTATATCTAATGTTGATGGCGCTTTCATTAACTTATATACCCTTTAAAGAAAGTTTTAACGCACAGTAAAAAGGTAATATATTAATAATACTATGTTGTCATATTCAATTTTTGATTAATAAATGAATAACTACAATTCCACCTATTTAAATGGTATGTTTATGTTAAAGAATCGTGTAGTAAGGGGCTAGGGTATGGATAAAAATTTATGGTTGCATTTCACAACACAACGTCTTATCATTAGACCGTTGGAAGAAAATGATTACAAATCATGGTTACAAGGTTTTATAAATAGAAAACCATCTCAATATAAACATGACAAGGGTCAATTAGATATGTCAGATGCTACCGAACCTTGGTTTGCAGCTTTAATAACAAGACATCAAGAGGCAATTGAATCGGATGATTTATATATCTTTGGGATTTTTGATAAGGCACATAATCATTTAGGTATGCTTAATATTAAAAATTTAAGTCGTGATAATTTTCAGTGGGCGGAGATCGGCTATTTTATTCATAACCAACATTGGCACAAAGGATATGCTTATGAAGCATTAACAGAATTGATTAAACAATGCCGCGATACACTCAAATTTCATAGAGTTGAGGCCCATATCAATATCGATAACCCAAGGTCTGTGAATTTAATTGAAAAAGTAGGATTCCAATATGAATGTGTCCGTAAGGGATTTATATTTGAAAATGGTCAATGGACAGACCATTACGTTTATTATTTAAATACACATAATGAAATATTAAAAACATAAATCAAGAAAGGAAGGAGTGTCAACATGGAGTTTAGAGAGTTAACAATGGGAGACGAAATGATGTATTGTGATTATATGAGAGAGTGGATTGATCACGATGAGAAAGTTGTACCTGAAATCACTAATATTACAAAATATAATAACTTTGAAGATTTAGTACATGAATTAGCAGATAATAAATCACATGATGCATCAGTAGATAATACGACGCTATTTCTGATTGATGATGATGAGATTATTGGTGCTGCAAATATTCGTCATAATTTAAATGAGCAACTTAAAACAGTTGGTGGCCATGTTGGCTACGGCATCCGGAAGAAACACCGCGGCAAAGGTTTTGGTAATAAATTATTGAAAAAATCTTTAGATTATTTATCAAGAATTGGTGTACAAGAAGCATTGATAACATGCGATAAGGATAACGATGCCTCAGTGGCAGTCATCCAACACAACGGTGGAGAAGAAATCGAAGCTTCAACATTAGATGATGGAACAGTGATACGTCGTTTCCAAATTGAAATCGCCTAATAATTATAAAATATAAAGTATGATTTAATTGTGTATTTGTAAAAACACCGGCAAGAGTCTTATGACTTTTGTCGGTGTTTTAGTTTTAACTGTTGAAAGTTACGAGGTTTTGTAAATAATTACACATTTATAGTAGGGGGAAAACTTTAAAAAATATGAAAAAAATAGAGATTAATTAGAATCTAATAAATTATAATTCTTGTTCTCAATAAATTTTTAATCTAAAAGAGAATGTATACTTATTGTAAAATATATAGATTTTAATAAAATTATCCAGTATAATATAACTCAAATGATTTTTTTGGTATTTTTTTTATTATAAGAGTGAAATGTTCATAAGGGCGAAATAATAAATGAATGGAGGATGCGTTTATGAATATCAATATTTTGGGATTTAATATTTTTGCTAAAGGTGGAACTTCAAGAAGTAATATTAATTTGATTAAATCGTTTCTAAAGCAAGGATATACAGTTAATTACTTTAATAATTTAGACTTTGATCAAGATGCTATTACACGATTATTTATTCATGAAGACATTGATAATGAAAATCTAAAGATATATAAATTTAGAGATATAAAACTATTATCTAAATGCGACGTATTGATTATAACAAGAGAAGATTTATTTCATTACGCCAAAGATGTCAAAGCTATCAATAACTCAATTAAGGTCATTGGAGAAATACACGGCCCATTGGAATATATAGATGATTCAATAGACCTTTGCTTAGAAGCTATCGATGGGGTAAGAGTTAGTACAGAAGGTATTAAACAGAGGTTTATTTGTAAATATAACTATAAATCAGTATTTAACAAATACGTTAATGCAGAACATATTAAAATTAAAAAAGAACCGATAAATACGAAAAGAAATCTTCTAATAAAAGCACGATTTGAAGATGGCGTCAAAGATATCTCATATGTAATTAAATTGGTTAATTATATTATTAAAAACACTAAAAGAGACGACATTCAACTTTATATTGTTGGTTATGGTCCATCAGAAGCCTTATATAAGAACCTCGTGAATTATTACAACTTACAAGATAATATACATATAAATGAGAAAGAACCATTAAATTATATTTATATTTCCTCATCACCTTATGAAACTTTAGGATATTCAATTTTAGAAACATTAGCGAGAGGAAATAGGGCACTTATCTATCCAGGTAATGATAATGTACTTAAAGAAGTTTATGATAAATACTATGGTATTCAATTTTTAGAAAAAAACCTTTCCAAAGATAGTAAATTATTACTTTCAATGTTAAATAATAAATATTCAAAAGAAAATAGACTAACAGATGTTGAAAATTTAAATACAGAATTTCTTGATAGTGAATATAGTAACCAATATTTAAAACAATTTAAAAAAGCGTCTCAAAACAAACGTCCTCTTGTTCCTACAAAATATAGAAAAAGAGTACGTCTTCAACCTAAAAATAAAATTGAAAAATTAGATAGTGGTAGGGTTTTATATAAAGATTTAAAAGAGAAACCTTTTTTAAGTAAGGTGTTAAAAAATAATATTTTCTTCGAAGGGTTTAAAAAATATTATAATAATCGTAAAGAAAGACTTAGTAAGAAAATATTAGATAATATAGAACCAAAAGAGAGTAATGTATTTATTGAATCGTTCCACGGTAATAATTTTAGTGGGGATCCTAAATATATCGCACTTAGTATTCAAAAAAACTATCCAAAAAAAAATATTTTTGTTAGTTCAGCTAATTCTTTAGTAGACATTGAAATTAGAAACTACGGTTTTAAACCTATACGCTTTGGAACTGAGGAATACAAAAATAAATTTAGGCAATGTAAGTATGTCTTTATGAATAGTAATTCATGGGATAAAGTATATAAGCATCCGGATCAAGTATTTGTACAAACTTGGCATGGCTTCCCGTTGAAAAAAATGGTGAATGATTTAGAAGACGAAAAAGAACGAAAAGATCAATTAAAACAATTCAGACCACGTATGAAAAGGTGGGATTATTTATTAACATCTTCAAAAATGAATACGATGTTACTTGAATCGGCATTTAATTTAAAAGATAATGAAAACCTGCAAATATTAGACTACGGTGCTCCTAGAAATGAATATTTACTCAACCAAGTAACTGACGAAGAGCGTAAGAAATTACAAAGAAAATATTTATTTACGACGAATGAAAATAAGAAATATATTTTGTTCTGTCCAACGTGGAGAAAAAAAGAAAGAGAAGATTTAACAAGTGTTGATTTAGTGAAATTATTAGAATATCTTCCTAAGGAATATGAAATCATTGTTAAATTACATCCAAACGAAGGCATGCTTAGAAGTAAATATAATAGTTTAGATGCTAGAATACATTGTTTTTATAATGAATTTGTAGATATTCAAGAATTATATATTCTTTGTGAAACGATGATTACTGATTATTCATCAACTATCTTTGATTTTGCACATTTAAATAAGCCTATTTTGTTATTACAAGAAGATGTAGAAATGTACCAGAAGGATATTGGCTTCTACTTTAATATTTTTGAATTAGGACACTTCCCAATCGTTTCTTTAGATGAAGAAAAGCTCGCGCTGCAACTTAAAGGTATGAATTATATGGATTATTCAAAAATCGTGAACCGACTGATTTCAAAAGATAGTAAAGAAAGTTCGCAACAAATCTTAAACACTGTTTTTGAAGAAACTAATAGTAATGGGATGGATAAATAAAATGAGTACAGAAATGATTTATAGGATCAATGAGCCAATTGACTTTAATAATGATAAAAGAATATTGATAGATACTGAAAGTAACTTAAATTATTTAGAAATGGTAAGAAAAAATCCTGAGCTTCATGAACAATATAAGACGTTATTGAAAAATGATTATATTCTTTATTTTCACCAGGGGACTATTTCCAAATTTTATAAAAGAAAACATGTCAAAGAGCTATTTCAAAGAAAAGATTTGAAACAATTTCGTGATATCTTCTATACTTTGGACGAACCGGAAGGCAGAAAAGTAAATGAAAATGTACCTAAGAAATTGTTAGTTATTTTCACATGTATGCCTAATCTACAAGAGTATGATAGTGCATTAATGCCTAAGCGCATGTTTCCTAAATTTTTTGATGGTATTGAAAGAAGTTTAGTGAAAAACGTTTATACGATGCGTATTATGGACTTAAATGTTTCTCATGGATCTCATTATATTAGTACGACAAATTATCCAGAATATGAAGAAGATGTTCAAGACGCGATCAGATATGCAGCGAGTAATTTAGGTGTCGAAGATGAGAACGTGGTACTCTACGGTGGGTCAAAGGGTGGAACGGGCGCGCTATATCATGGTGCAGCATTAGACTTTAAGACAGTAGCCGTTGATCCAATCGTTAATATAGGCGGCAATTTAGCTCAAAATGATAGACGTTTTATGAAAGGAATCAGAAAAGAAGACTTAGTTCCCTCAATTGAACAACATTTGAAGCAATCAAATTATGCAAAAAAATACGTTATTTGTTGCGATAATGTTAAATATTATTTTGATGAAACAAATCGTATTGATAATAGATTAATTAATAAAATTAACCTAGATGATGATATGGTTGTGAATCACCCAGACGTTTCACGCAACAGTGTCCCAGAGCAACTTATGCTGTTAAACGGCTTATTACTAGGTAAATAAAAATTTATAAATTATAGGAGGAATTGTAGAATTACTACAGTTTCTCTTTTTTTATTAGCTCAATAATATCTGCTAAAATGTAAGCGTAAACATAAATAAAAGACTTCACTTAAATTTTCACGTATAATTGCTTTAGTACTAGGTATTAAAAGTAAACTTAGAAGTGAGGTTAATATATGTCGAAAGTAATTAAAGAAATACATAAAGCTTTTGAAGGTTTAGAGGATGGTATGACAGTACTTGCGGGAGGTTTTGGATTGTGTGGTATTCCAGAACATAGTATTGAAGCGATTCGTGACAAAGGTACGAAGGCATTAACGGTAGTTAGTAATAATTGTGGCGTCGATGATTTTGGTCTAGGTCGTTTACTAGAGCATAAACAAATTGATAAAATGATTAGCTCTTATGTTGGGGAAAATAAAATTTTTGAACAGCAACTGATTAGTGGAGAATTAGATGTTGAATTAACCCCTCAAGGAACACTAGCAGAAAAATTACGTGCTGGTGGGGCAGGAATTCCTGCATTTTATACTAAAACAGGTGTTGGTACAAGAATTGCTGAAGGTAAGGAAACACGCGATTTTGATGGTGAAACATATTTAATGGAACGTGCAATTAAAGGTGATTTTGGTATTGTGAAAGCACGAAAAGCAGATACTTTTGGAAATCTCGTCTTTGAAAAGACAGCTCGAAATTTTAACCCTCTATGTGCGATGGCAGCCGCAACAACTGTAGTTGAGGTCGAAGAATTAGTTGAAGTAGGTGAAATTGATCCAGATGAGGTTCACATGTCTGGAGTGTATGTTGATTACATTTATTTAGGGTCTCATTTTGAAAAAAGGATTGAGAAACGTACGTTTAAGGAGGCTAACCATGGATAAGCAATTACAACGACAAAAGATTATTCAACGTGCAGCACAAGAAATTAAAAGTGATATGGTCATTAACTTAGGTATTGGGATGCCTACATTAGTAGCAAATGAAATTAATGATCACGTAAAGAATGTTTATTTTCAATCAGAAAATGGATTGCTCGGTATTGGTCCGTATCCTACAGAAGCAGAAATTGATCCAGATTTAATCAACGCAGGGAAAGAGACAGTAACTGCTGCAAAAGGGGCATCTTATTTTGATAATGCAGAATCGTTTGCCATGATCCGCGGAGGTCATATTGACTTAGCCATTCTCGGTGGCATGGAAGTTTCGGAATCAGGAGACCTAGCAAATTATATGATTCCTGGAAAGTTAGTAAAAGGAATGGGAGGCGCAATGGATTTAGTCGTCGGTGCAAAAAAGGTCGTCGTCATTATGGACCACATGAATAAACATGGAGACTCTAAGATTAAGTCACAGTGTGAACTACCACTGACAGGTGCCGGTGTGGTGAATACATTAATTACTGATTTAGCTGTATTTAAGTTTGAGAATGGTGTTATGAAACTGATTGAATTACAACATGGTACAACATTGGAACAAGTGGAAGCTAGTACCGAGGCACATTTTGAAAATGAATTAAAGTAGGTGACACAAGTGGTAAAAGATAAAGTGACGATTATTACAGGTGCAGCTAGTGGTATAGGATTAGGTATTGCCAAAGTATTTTTGGAAAATGGAGCAAAAGTAGTATTAGCTGATTTAAATCAAGATAAGCTCATTGAAGAAAGAGACAAATTGAAAGCACAAGGCTATGACTGCATAGCTATACAAGTGGATGTTACAGACGAAACGGCTATGAAATCAATGATTGAGGAAACTGTCTCTTATTATGGACGGTTAGATATCTTGTTCAATAATGCTGGTTTGCAACATGTTGAAAGTATTGAGTCATTTCCTACAGAAAAATTCAGACAGATGATAGATATCATGTTAACAGGGAGCTTTATCGGAACTAAATATGCTTTGCCTATTATGAAACAACAAAAATTTGGTCGTATTTTAAACATGGCTTCGATCAATGGTGTGATAGGTTTTGCAGGGAAAGCAGCATATAATAGTGCGAAACATGGAATCATCGGTTTAACAAAAGTATCGGCATTAGAAACAGCGACTGCAGGTATAACAGTCAATGCAATTTGTCCCGGCTATATAGACACACCCTTAGTACGTAATCAAATGGCAGATTTAGCAAAAGAGAGGGGCGTGGAAGTAGAGCAAGTGTTAGAAGAGGTATTGTATCCATTAATTCCACAAAAACGTTTGTTAGATATTAAAGATATTGCAAATTATGCTTTATTCCTATGTAGCGATAGCGGTAAAAGTGTAACAGGACAAGCAATTCTTATAGATGGAGGCTACACAGTACAATAATTTAAAATTAAAACAAATTATTGTTAAATCAATGATAATTTCCAATTAAAATATGTTACGTTAAAGTTAACAGCGCAACGTTTAATTGGAGGTAAGAGTTTGATGAAAAATCCAGAGGCAAATGATACAAATTGGTTTACGATTATTTTTTCTGCGAGTTGTGCTATTATGTCTAATTTTATGGATAACCACTTATTCAGAAAAATAATCCTTGCATTGATGATTTTATCATTTATTTATACAACTATTAAAAATTTGAAAATCACTTTATATGGTATAAAAACCGAAGATGTTAATGTTCGTACATGGATTGGCATCAAAGTGGATTATTGGATTATTTTTGTTAAAAATATGATTGCATTTTGTCTTATGCTTGGATTAGGTATTAGTTTTTTACTTATAGAAGGAAAGATATTATTGATAGCGATACTTACCATTGCAGCTACATACACACTATTATTATTTTTCGAGCATTTCATTGAATCTAAAACTGACATATTTGAAGAAAATTATACAAAGTAGAGGTGGCTTATGCGTTATATAGATGCACAGGAACAGGCAAAATTGTTAGATATGAAAGAGATTATTGATGAAGTGGCTGAATCACTAAAAGCATATTCTGAAGGAAAGACTGATACGCCATTACGTTATTCATTACCTTTTAACGAAGATAATCGCTATCTCGTCATGCCAGCACTTTCAGATGAGTTAAAGATTGTAGGCCTTAAGACTGTCACAGTAGCTCCTAATAATACAAAAATCGGCAAAAATACTATTGTCGGCTCTGTTATTCTATCGGATTATGAAACCGGGGAGACGTTAGCTGTTTTAGAAGGTTCGTATTTAACTAAGATTAGGACAGGTGCCATTTCTGGTGTGGCTACGCAGTATCTTGCGCGAGAAAATGCGAAAACACTTTGTGTAATCGGTACAGGTGACCAAGCACAAGGGCTTATCGAAGCGGTGTTAGCTGTTAGAGATATTGAGCGAATACAATTTTATAATCGCACATATGATAAAGCAGTTAACTTTTCTAACAGGGTTCAACAAGACCATGAACATTTAAAGCTAGTTGTTTGTGATGATGTTGAAACAGCTATAGCAGGTTCAGATATTATCGTAACAGCGACTAATTCAAAAACACCTGTGTTCAAACAACGCTTAGCACATGGGGTGCACGTGAATGCGGTTGGCTCATTTAAACCAGACATGCAAGAATTGCCCTCCGAAGCAGTTGAAGATGCAGACAAAGTCGTTGTTGAAGCGGTAGAAGCAGCAATGGAAGAAACGGGAGACTTAATCAATCCAGTATCAGAAGGTATGTTTGCACAAGATTACCTATACGGTGAACTTGGACATATCGTTGCTTCTAAGTTAGCTGGGCGCGTGTCTGAAGACGAAATCACAATATTTAAATCTGTAGGTGTTGCTATTGTAGATATTGTGGTAGCAAATTACTTTTATCAAAAAGCCATAAAATCATAATTAAAGTTTAAGAAACGAGCTAAGGCAAACATTGTTGTCTTAGCTCATTTTAATATATTTAATAGTTTACTGAATTTCAAGATTTCGTAAGAGCACCTTTTAACAAAAAGCACTTTTACCTAACTAGATTATATAAAGAATTCAAAAAATATCTATGAAATGTAAAAAAACAATATACTAACCTTTAATGAAACATAGTATATTATAGTAAATATTTTAAATCTATGAAGGAGGCTAAAGTGAAAAAAACATTATTTGTATTATTCATTTTTATTTTAGTGTTATCGCAACCTAGTTACATATTTGCAGAGTCGTCTATTGATGTAACAAGAGCACATGGTAATAACGTGAGTGATTTTTATCAACCTAAAGGTAGCATTATAGCAGATAGTCATACCGGTAGAATATTATGGGAAGAGCATATTGATAAACCATGGCGGCCTGCAAGCATGTCGAAACTAATGACCTTATCAATTGTGTTAGAAAGAATTCAAGATGGTACGCTATCTATGGATAAATCGGTGACCGTGACTGCAGATGATGAACGTTTTAGTCACCATCCTTTACTAAGCAATAATATTATGCGTAAGGGAACGCAATATACTATTAAAGAACTTATTAATTTACTGATTGTACCTAGTTCTAATGTTGCAACACGTATGCTCATGCAACAGGTAGAACCTGATACAGGTAAATTTGTAACAATGATGAATCAAAAAGCTAAAAAGCTGAAGATGGAACACACACATTTTACCAATCCATTTGGTGCTGAAAATCGTAGTGTCGGAAATGAATATTTACCACCAGGTAGTAACTTAGATGAGGATAATTCATCGACACCACGAGATTTTGCCAAACTGGCTTTTTATTTAAAAAATACATACCCATATTTAACGTCTTTTACAAAATATATTACATACACTAGTAAACCCAATACTCCATATGAAGAACATTTCCATACGTATCATCATTCATTGGAAGGCGATGTTCATGAATATAAAGGTACAAACGGGTTGAAGACTGGATCTAGTGATAAAGCAGCATACAACTATACTGCTACAATAGATAGGGGGAACTTTGGACTCGTACAAGTTGTTATGGGAGTAGGGCATTGGGACGTTGATGATTCAGAGTACAAACGACATGTTATCGGTAATGCGCTATTAGATAAGGTATATACTCAGTTTGAATATAAAGAAGTTATGCCTAAAGGTAAACAATATATCAATGGTAAATGGTATAACGTCGAGACACCTTTACGTGACGTAGTAGAAAAAGGACAACAAATTAAGTTTGAAGTTAAAAACAATCAATTATTAGTTTCGGATACGAAGCGACAATATCTCACAAGTGATATGAAACAACCAAGTGTTATGGTGACGCCGCTTAAACAGAATTATGTCTATATGGTAAGCCAATATGGATGGTATTTATTAATTGCGCTGTTTGTAATATCTGTTATATATATAATTATTAGAAATAGAAAAAACTCAGATCTATCGTAATAGTAAAAGACTCCTAGAGTTAAACTTTAGGAGTCTTTTACTATTTTTATTATTTAATTGGCTCCATAATTTGCTTTCAGGAAGGATAAATTAGTTTGCCATCTTGGTTGTGGAATTTAGCATGATTAGCACCACGTTCATGTAATTCTGAAGTTTGAATGTGGGTTTTTGGGTTCCCATTAATAAGCCATGATACCATTGCTCCTATAAAATCTTTGATTGATTCATCATCCACGATATTATAAATACCTGACTCAAAGTTTAATGCTTGAATTGCAGCTACTACTTTATCATATTTTAAAA
>ERZ794960.121-NODE-121-length-16065-cov-25.025921_pt1 | contig 16065 bp, 18 predicted proteins | sample MGYA00375737_ERZ794960 | MGnify/ENA primary metagenome ERZ794960 (study PRJEB30138, sample SAMN05968709) | food fermentation metagenome | isolation source: fermented_meat | host: spontaneous_fermented_meat_time_3_second_replicate;sponta... | place: Italy... | reverse complement strand
GAACAACTCTCCCCACTTGAAACAGCCTCGACTGATCAAGTTGACACGGGTATCTGGATTACCATGGATCCTGAGTGGACTGAACAAATTGGCTACGTAGGGCAGCTATTAGCCGAACAAAATCAACCACCGATAACGAGCACCTCGCTTCCGTCCAACGTCCCTCAAAATTTCCGAACAACCTTAGCTCCAGCCGTTGAAGCCATCATCTTGGTCCTCAGCCGCTTTGGTTATCCCCTGACCAAAAGCGCACCAGTCAAAGCAAAACCGGCTAAAACACGTCATCGATGGACAAAAGCCGTCAGCCAAATCGAATTCACTGTTGCTACGCGCGAAGCACAAGGAACAGCCATCTGGCAAAAGCGCAAAGAGATGTTATTGAAAGCGGGGGCACAATTGTGGCCAACCGCGCCACTTAATAAGGATGGCTCGTTTGGCTTTGCTGCTAAAATGGGCACTCACTTGCGCAACGAACATGCAGCGCAAATTCAAGACAATCAAACGACTGAAGACATTATTTTCAAGAGCGTGAATGAAATCGGCCTCTTCTTGTACTTTGGTGGCACCAATAGTTGGCTCGAACTATGCGACACAAATGGTCGCTCAATTGACGACTGGACTAAAATCTAAAACAGAAAAGAGATTCAACATGCAAATTATCAGTTCTGGCATTCATCACGGCTACTTCGACGACCTCTACGGCGGTCATGGCACTCAATTTAACGCGGAAGGCGTGCCAACTTATTCCATACCGTTTGACATTCAAGACGCACCTAGCGATACAGTCAGTTATGCTGCCGTTTTCTACGACCTAGATGCCTACGAAGTGACACAAGGGTTTCCTTGGATTCACTGGACACTTGCCAATTTAAAAACGACCACTGTCGCGGCTAATGCTAGCCAACAAGCGCCCGATTTCATCCAAGGTGTTAATACTTGGCACAGTCCCAAAACAGACCATTTATCAACAGAAGCAAGTGCTTGCTACGGCGGGATGACACCCCCTAACCGCGATCACACTTATACACTTAAAGTATTTGCACTTGATACCACGCTCGATTTACAGCCTGGCTTTTACCTAAATCAAATGACAGCGGCAATGCGCGGTCACATCTTAGATAGCGCTGTTTTAGAAGCACAATACCGCCAATTTAAACATTAGGTGACAATGGCCTTAACTCGGCTAACACTTTTGTCATCTGATCTTAAAATCGTCGCTTTTTTACGCTTAACATCGTATGATAACTTTATCAATTCGGAATAAGGAGTTCTCATTCAATGAAAAAAACAATTAGCATTATTGCGGTAATCGCCCTCATCATCGTCGGATTTGCTGGCTACCGTTAATACAAAAATACGTATGTCGGCGAAGTAGGCTACGCCAAAGTTGCTGCTCAATCTCCAGCTCAAAGATGATTCAGGTAAAACAGTGACTAATATGTATAGCTATCACTACCAACTAAATGTGGTGAAAGAAGATGGTAGCCACCAAGTGGTCCCTGTCGAAGTTACTGGCGAAAATCCAACGCCACTCACTCCCAACAGCTATGTCAAAGTTGAATTTAATTCAAAACGCGTCTTAAAAGGGCCTAATACTGTGTCCAAGAATCAAATTCCGGCTAAAGTTCTGGCGGGTTTAGATAAATAATAAATTAGCTTATCCTAGTACCATTAATACTTGTTATTAGCTGTTACCCTCTTAAATTAAGTTATTAAAAAGCAGTACCCTTGATTAGTTATCATGGGTGCTGCTTTTTGTATGTTTCCTGTGAAACATTTTGTTTTGTTTGATTTTCTTTAAGGCTTCACGTTGGGCGAAGATTGTTAGTTCGTGTTCTTCAACAAACGTCATCACCCACTCAGGGTTTTCCTTACTATAGTTACGTAAAGCCCAGCCAATTGCTTTTTGGATAAAGAACTCATCTGTGTCAATATCTGCCAGAATGGCTTCTTCCAAAAACGCCACATTCGTTTTTTCGTAAAAACTGAGTTGTAGCGTAATCGCAATCCGGCGCAGCCAGAAATTCTCAGCACCTATAAAATGCTGTGCAACCCAATCAAACTGTTCAGGATGCAGTCTGATGTACTCTCCAAATACTTTTCGCCAAGCATCGATGCTGTCCCACCAAACTTTTTCCAACACCAACGTTAATAAATGTTCCATATCAGCCGGTTCCCACCAACGTACTGAACGCAATGCCATCTCGATGGCAACATATTGATACTCACGCGTTGGTCGAGCATATAAGGTCTCAATGAACTGCATCATTTCTGCTGGTGGCAATTGTTTCACAGACTGCCACAATTCGCGTTCAATTAAATGGCGGTCCGGTGCTTTAACACCGTTAAATTCAAATTGACTCTGCATGTATTTCTTCATTGCCGCCTGATTTTCTGGATATATCGGTAATTCAAAATCCATGGTTATCCCTCCACTATATCGCCTCTAAAAAACTTGTGCCGTTTGTTTAGCTGTTTCAATAGCTTCCTGCATAATCACGTTAGCTTTTTCTGGCGAATGATCAATTCCTTCGATACTAATTTTAATGACTTCGTCAACACCGGCGAAGCCAAGAATTGTTTTAACGTATTGTGTTGCAAAATCTTGGCCAGCATAAACGCTTCCGGCTGACTGAATATGAACTGCTTTTTTCCCAGTTACTAAGGGCTGCGGAGCTGTTTCAGTATGTCTAAATGTTTTTCCAGCCACCATCACTGTGTCAATCCACGCTTTAAGTTTCGTCGGTACATTTAAATTCCAAAGCGGATTAACAATCACAAACTTATCGGTTGCTAAGAACTGGTCGGTATAGCGATTAAACCGAGCGACCTTCTCTTGCTGACTAGCGCTTAAGGTGGCCATAGCTTGCCCTTTTTTAACGCCGCCCATGCCGTCATTAGTTCTTGATCAATTTCTGGTAAGTCAGATTGGTACAAGTCCAACCAACTGATTTCATCAGCTGGATTTTGTTTTTGATAAACTTGCATGAACTGCGCCAAAATCGTTAACGTCCGTGACTGTTCTGTAGCAAGTGGATGCGCCTTAACAACTAATACTTTACTCATTAATTTCCGCCCCTTAGTATTTAAACTTTATACACTATCGTTTTAGTATACTATCTGCGGCGTTGTCCATAAGCTTTACATCATTTAATAAACCAACCACCTATTAATGACCTTTTACAACGTTTTATACAGCAACAAACAACCAAAAACGATTAATAAGTCATAAATATACCGCACCATCGTTCGACTATCAATTCGAGTGCTCACCCAATTGCCCAACGGAATCACAACTAACAATAATGGTAAGCTAAGTCCCAATAGTTGCAATACTTGGATGGTCCAAAAGCCCGCTAGAATATGACTGATTACAACGATTGTCCCAACACAAATAAAATGGGCCTGTAGAATGCCCCTTAACGATGCTACTGGCCATTTTTTTAATGTCCCATAAATCACCACCGGCACACCATGACTATTGTAGGCACTGCCCATCACGCCTGATATTATCCCAGCTAAATAATCCCAATGATGTGACTGTAAATGTTGCTGCTGCACGTGATGTCGGTGTAACTGATAGCGATTATAGCTGCCATAAAGGATTAAAAACCCAGCTAACGTTCTCAACACAATCGTCGTTGGCACATACGTCATCAGCGCTATCCCGACTGGCACACCCAATAATGAACCAATCACTAGTCGTCTGACAACCGCTATATCAATCTGTTGGCGGTGGCGAATCACAGCCGGAATCGCCACAATTAGTCCCAGCGCGCCAATCAAAGCCGTTGCCGCTTTTAAATCAATCGCTATTAGGGCCAATAATGGCATCGTTACTAATGCCTCACCAAACCCAAAAACCGTTCTGGTAAAAGCGCCCAACGCAACGATCAAAAGAATCATAATTATCGTCATCCAAAAACCCTTCCTAAACCGTTTTGTTCCACACAACCTTTTCAAACTGCGTGCCGTTACTTTTTAGTACGGATAGACTTGCATTAGCAACCATTTTTTGTGATCGAATTTCCTCAAACGGAATCCCTAGTAGTGTGTTGATAACAAACAATAAAATAATCCCATGCGCAACAACTAATACATCACCATCAGGATACGTCGTTTGAGCAGTCTTAATCGCGAGCATCCCACGTTCTAAGACCGCCTGGTAGGACTCCGCGTGAATCTGTTTGGCATCAAACAACTCTGGATGATGGAAGTAATTTTCATATTGTGGATGGTTCGTCAAACTAGCACCAGGTTGGCCTTCCCAATCACCAAGTGCCATTTCTTTTAAATCATCCACGACCATGATTGCCGGTTGTGATTGATTAGTCTGCGACACTATCGCATCCATTGTTTCAACGGCACGTGTTAATGGTGACGTCAGTAACGCATCAAAAGACTGGTCCGCTAATAAACTACCTAGTCGTTTAGCAGCCGCTTGCCCCGCCTCAGTTAATGTTGAATTCGTCCCACCACCATTGAAACACTGTGCTCGATTAACCATCGTTTCACCATGCCGTACAAAATAAAAAGTTGTCATGTTGATCCCGCCTTTATAGGATCTATCATACTATAAAATGCAAAAAAAGACGCAGTTCAAATTGAACTGCGCCTTCATTGAGCCTCGTTTTATTTACCTTCCGGCGTGTTTTCTGCCACGACTTGGTCATAGGCCTTTGTACCAGCATAGACTTCGTCAGTTAGGATGTTGCGTTTATACTTCATGACACGGTAAATGTGGAGAATTAAAACTACCACATTAATGGCCAGTGCTAAACCACTGATTGTCATCAAAGCGGCACTACTGTGCGTACTTTGCACTGAGAATTGTGAATCCGTTACAAAAGCAGGATAACTCATTGTAAACATCATCCAAAAAGCCAATGTTTGCGCACGTGCTTGGAGCCAGCTCCCTTTTTTAACCAGGAATGCTGCTAATGTACATGAAATTAATAATGCAGCGCCCGCATAGAATGAGTGATCACCAACACAATTGTAAACATAGGCGAAGTTCCAAACATCATAGGCGATAATCCAAGGCCAGATTTGATCGGGCCAGATCATGTCTTTTTGTTTGTCATGACTGATAATAATGCCGAACCAGCCTGAGATTGTGATGATGTTAATAATTCCGGCAATCCCGTTCATGATATTCCACGCGCCACCATTCATGATCACGCCGTCGACTAAGCCATGTAGGTGTGAAACTTGAAAATCACGAATCACAGCTTCCATAATATTAAACGCTAAAATTGCGGGTGGGAAAATCAATGCCCACTTGTTATGTTGTAACTTAGGGATAAAGCGCAGCGCCATAAACCCTAAACAACCTGCTAATGCTGAGTACACTTTAACCCAGTGGAACCAAGTCCCGGTACTGCTACCAGGACCAGCCGTCGTTGGCCAAACAAAGAGCGTTAAAACGACTGGCAACCCAACAAAGAGAATTAATCCAATCCACTTGTTAGCCCGAGCTGCTTCATTTAAAACCATTAATGCAATAACCACTAGTCCCCAAACTAGCCAATCCATTCCTGAAATATTTTGAAATAAAAACATATCAGTCACCTCCAAAGAAATAATTGCTAATTACATTCTTACTTTAACTGCAAGCTGGCGGTTTCTGTATGGTCAATTCAGGGTAAATGTCCAAATCTAATGATTATTTTGTAAAACATGGTTCACAGTACCATTTAACATGCGATGCATGCGCTGATAAAATTCCTCTTTAGATTCTTGTAGATTTGTTACAAGCCATTGCGTAATCTGTGTCGCCAATGCCCAACCATAAAATTGGCAATTTCATCTCGGAAAGTCGCTGGACAATCCACCTTTAAATCTTGAACAACCCCTGCAACCATGTTAAAAGCAACTCGATACAAAAAACGACTTAGTAAATCTCGATTAAGTGAATGAAACGTATTTAAACAGAAATGCCGATTGTTTTCAATATAAGTTACCAAGACACCTAGACCGACGACCCAATCCCGTTCACGTTGATACACTGCCAGTTGCGTAACAATTTCACGATTATAAATCCAAGCAACCAACTCATTAATATCGGCGAAATGGTAATAAAACGTATTGCGCGCAACGTCAGCACTGCTCGTCAATTGATTGACCGTAATGTGATCGACCGGAGTTGTTTTCATCAATTCTTTTAAGGTATCTGCTAGCTTTTGCTTGGTATCCATCGTATTGCCCTCCAAAAATTATCTATGATTAGCATCCCATAGATAGTTCCGAACTGCAATCACTAACCCGATTTGCACCCCAGGATAAATTGTTCTATCGTTAGAGAGTACAATTAACGGAGGCGACTTATAATATGCACGAAACTGACGACGCTTTTAGGGCGATGACCAATGGGGAATGGTACTTTGATTCAGCGGTCACTATTCAAAAACGGGATGCAACCCGCCTTGCCTTACAAAAGGCCAGCCAAATCTTAGATAACGATGCACGGATGGCCACTATCCAAAAATTACTCGGTCATACCGGTAGCGACTTTTTCATCGAAACCGGTTTTGAATTTAGCTTCGGTGAAAACATTACGATTGGCGATCATTTTTACGCCAATCGTAACGTCGTTATTTGTGACGAAGCACCAGTCACCATTGGTGACTACTGTAAATTTGGCCCAGGAGTATCACTCTTAACCCCTTACCACCCAATTGACCCCTTAGAACGTGCGACAAAAAAAGAAATTTCTAGTCCCATTACTATCGGCAATCACGTCTGGCTCGGTGCAAATGTCACAATTCTGCCAGGAATCACGCTCGGCAATAACGTTGTCGTTGGTGCCGGCAGTGTCGTGACCAAATCCTATCCGGATAACGTAATTTTAGTTGGTAATCCAGCACGGGTATTACGTAAAATTCCCGCTAAATAATCAAAAAGGACTGACAAATGTCAGTCCTTTTTTAGGCTTCAATTGCATAATATTCAATAATCGTTTGTAAAGCCTCCGCTGCGCGTTGATCTCCAATTAACTTAGTGTAGTATGCTGTAAATCGTTCATCTGCTACATACATGGCTGCTAAACCGCGGTGCATTGCTAGACTATACCGGGGAGTCGCTGTTTGTAACCACGTTTGATGGGCTTCAAAGGCTGTTTGCGCCGCTTCTGATGGCAATTGCGGCTGGTCCAAGTAAGTTTGTAATGCCGTCTTCAATCGGGCTTCAGCCGCCTGCATCGTTGCATATTGGGCCTCACTTAGCCCTAAAAAGTGCTGATCGGCTTCTTGCTTGGCTTGTTTCCCATAGTTAGTCGTCACTTCTTGCCCGTAGCGTTGCTCATTTTCAGCCACCGCCTGTTGTTTAAACTGTTCGAATTTAGTTTGATCTGTCATTTGAATCCCTCCGGTTTGATTTTGAAGGGTCGCATCTAGCTGTGCTAACGTTGCCGTTAGCGCAGCTTGTTGTTTAACCAGTTGTTCCCGCTGATTTGCTAAGCGTTCCAGACGCTCGGCCGGTGGTAACGCCAACAGCTGCTGAATCTCAGCCAGACTAAACTGTAGTTGACGGTACATTAAGATTAACTGCAGTCGATCTGCATCCTGGCTCGAATACGTTCGATAACCATTACTAGCAACCGCTGGCACCAGTAAACCGTGCTCGTGATAATAACGTAGCGTACGCTCAGAAACCCCGGTCAATTCAGCGAAAGTTTTAATCTGATAATCCATTTGCCTTCCCTCCTTCAAAACCCACTATAAGGCCTGACGTGACGTGAAGGTCAAGCATTGTTCGTTAGTGCCTGATTATTTTCTGTTTAACCAAGTAATCGTGGGCCACATCGCGTGCTTTGCGGTGTTTGACCTGTACTTGGTAGTTCATCTCTTGCATTTGGCTCTCAGTAATCTGACCTGCCAAGCGATTCAATGCTTTGACGACTTCCGGATGCGCCTTGGCAAAGCCGGCTTTCATAATCGGTGCCCCTTGATAAGGCGGGAAGAAGTGACGATCATCTTCTAAAACAACTAGTTTGTACCGTGCGACTTCCGCATCGGTTGTATAACCATCGACCACATCGACCTTGCCGTCCGCAATCGCTTTATAGCGAATACTTGGCTCCATAATTTTAGCATTTAAATTTAATTGATAGGTGTCCTTTAACCCTTGATACCCATCTTTTTGGTGATAAAAATCAGGATCAAAGCCAGCCGTAAATGGTTGGTTCAAAGCCGCTAAATCTGAAATTGTTTTGACATTATATTTCTTGGCAAAGGCCGCAGTAACCGCCAAGTCATAACCGTTTTGATAGCGCATTGGCGGTAAGTACGTCATATTGAACTGTTCTTGTAGCGATTTTTTTGCAAGTTGATACGTTTTAGTTGGATCCTGGTTTGTCTTAGTTGGCGACTTCACCAACGTTTGTAAAACCGTTCCTGTGAATTCAGGATAAATATCAATCTTATCAGCCTTCAAGGCGTTAAATAAGAATGTGGTCCCACCGAAATTAGGTTTAACCGTTACTTTGTAGTTAGGCTGGTCTTCTAAAATTAGATCACGATACATATTCATCAAGATTTCGGGTTCACTACCCAATTTCCCAGCAATCGTGATGGTGGTCTGCGGCGCTTGAAACCGTGTCATTCCTTCGATCACACCGAAAAGGCCAACAAAAATGGCTAAACTGACTGTGATTTTTTTAAAGGATAATGTCCCTAACCAGCGAATTAATGCACTGACCACTAACGCTAAAACCGCTGAAAGTGTCGCTCCAACCAGTAATAGTGCGTTATTATTTGACTGAATCCCAACAAGAATAAACGTCCCGAGGCCGCCCGCACCAATCAAGGCCGCCAAGGTAGCTGTCCCGATAATCATCACGAGTGCAATCCGCAAACCCGAGATAATCAACGGCATCGCAAGTGGCAGTTCAATCCGTAGTAGCCGTTTAGCGCGCGGCAACCCGAAGGCTATTTCTGCCTCTTTTAATGCTGGATCAATTCCGATCAAACCAGTGTATGTATTTTGAAAAATCGGCATTAAGGCATAAAGTACTAACGTAATCACAGCCGGAATCGTCCCAATTCCGACAAGCGGGATCAATAATCCTAAGAGCGCCAAAGACGGAATTGTCTGTAAGACACTCGTGACTTGCAGCATTGCTTCAGCTAATTTCTGATGAGCTGTTAAAACAATCGCCAACGGAATCCCGATAGCCGCCGCAATTAATAACGCCAATAACGAAATCTCCAAATGTTGCCCAAGTGCTTGTAGCAACTCACCGGATTGGGTCGTTAAAATTTGTTCAATCTGTTGCATCATCGTCATACCCCCCGTTTCGCAATGAGCGTTGTTAAATCGGTCATCGTCAATTGCCGTTGTTCTTGACCATCAGTGGCAACTACGCCCCCATCTGGATGGTCTACTAATTGTTGCGCTAATTCAGCTAATGTTGCACTGGACGTAATCGTTATCGGCTGATTATTAACAACAGTTCCTAAATCGGCCGCCAATAAATCTTGAACTGTCAACGATGCTTGTTGGCGTTCAATGTCAAAAAATTCGCGGACAAATTCATTTTTTGGTTGATTAAAAATCGCTTTTGCTGTCCCGACTTGCTGAATACTGCCTTGGCGCATTACCGCAATTTCATCGCCCAAGCGCAACGCTTCTTTCATATCGTGGGTCACAAATACAATTGTATTATGCAGCTGCTTTTGTAAACTCAAAACGAGATCTTGTAATTGTGTACGGGTCACCGGATCAAGTGCACTAAAGGGTTCATCCATCAAAATCACCTTAGGACTAGTTGCTAACGCACGAATAATCCCAATCCGCTGCTGCTGTCCCCCTGATAATTCACTTGGATAACGGCTAGCATACTGATCCGGATCTAAATGGACCATTTCCAAAAGTTCGCGTGCCCGTTTTTGACGATCAGCTTTGGTCCATTTCAATACCTCTAATTGAATGGTAATATTTTCCTCAATTGTGAGATGTGGAAACAACGCAATGTTTTGTAGAACGTAACCAATATTGAGCCGTAACGTTTGGAGATCCATTTGATTGATGGGTTGGCCGTCAATCTTAATTGTGCCACTCGTGGGTTCAATTAACCGATTAATCATTTTAACCGTTGTTGTCTTTCCGCTACCACTCGGTCCAACCAAAACAAATAGACCATTGTCTGGAATGGTTAACGTCAAGCCATCTAATGCTAAGCTTTGTTCATATTGCTTAGTGACACCTTCAAATTCAATCATGTGCTACTCCTTTTGCCGGTTAACGATTTGTTACCTTATTGTACCACTTAGCAATCAGCCCACCAATTGACGTGCTTAAACGCCCAATCCAATTTTTTTGATTCGCTTTGTGACTATGCTAAGATGAACCCGAATTGAAATCTGAGGAGGTCTTAATATGCAAACACATTTTGATACAATCATTATTGGTGGCGGTCCTGGCGGCTTAGCGGCGGCTTACAGTCTCGCTGAACAACAGTCCGTCTTAGTCGTTGAAAATGATTTATGGGGCGGCACTTGCCCCAACCGTGGCTGTGATCCTAAAAAAATGCTTTATTCAGCTGTCGAAGCACTCGACAATCAACAAGCACTCCAAACAAATGGCTTAGTCGGAACTAGCGCTATTAACTGGTCTGAACTGATGGCCTTTAAGCGATCTTATACGCAACAAATCCCGACTGGTACCCTCAACGGTCTACAACATGCCGGCATCCAAACCGTCACGGGCACCGCCCACTTCAGTGATACTCAAACCTTGCAGATTAATGGTGGCACTTACACTGCCAACCATTTCATCATTGCGACCGGTCAAACACCAACGCTCCCTACAATCGAGGGTCACGATTTACTACAAACCAGTAATGAATTTTTAGACCTCGATCGTTTACCAGAAAAGGTTGCCTTTATTGGTGGCGGGTATATCGCCATTGAACTGGCAAATATTGCAGTTACTGCTGGTGCAGAAGTCCATATTATTCAACATAACGAGCGTATTTTACGCGACTTCCCTGAAGTTTTAACACATAAACTCGTCACCAGTCTTCAGGAAAAAGGCATTCACTTTCATTTTGACACTGACGTCACAACAATTACGCAAACCAGCAATCAGCTAACTCTCAGTAATCAAGCTAATTTTAAACTGACAGTCGACGCCGCTTTTGCCGCAATGGGCCGCAAACCCAATATCGACCAACTGGCATTGGAAAAAGCTGGGGTAACAGCGAACCAGCATGGCATTCAAGTCAATGACCATTTAATGAGTAGTAATCCCCGCGTCTTCGCCATTGGTGACGTCGTAGATCGTGTCCAACCCAAATTAACACCAGTTGCTGGTTTTGAAGGCCGCTATGTCGCCAACCAACTGCTCGCTAAAAAGACAACACCCATTACTTACCCACTCATTCCACATACGGTATATGCAAGCCCACAAATATCACAAGTAGGCGTTTCTGTTGCAACTGCACAAGCTGCTCCTAGTCAATACCGCATTAATCAACAAACCGTCACAAATTGGTATACCTTCAATCGTATTCAAGAATCCGACGCAATGGTCATCACCATTTTTGACAATCAAACTAACCAACTCGTCGGTGCTGCGGCTTACACCAAAATTGCTGAAGAACTCATTAATTACTTTACCAACCTGATTAAACATCAGACAACCGCAACGGAACTCACCGATACCATCTATAACTACCCAAGCCCGGCGAGTGATTTAAAATATTATTATTAAAAAAAGTGTTGAGGGCCAACCTACTCATGACCTTCAACACTTTTTTTAATTTTCTTTTTTCGCTTTCATCTGTAACCAAATATTAAACGCGAGCACAATCACCAATAGGACTGTCGCAATCAGCATGATGTTATGCAAGCCTTGGTACATAATCGCGCGCATCGCTGGTAATAAGTGCGCTGGTAATTCGTGAACGCGTTGGAGATTGCTTAACTTATTCATCATCGCCATCGTAATTTGACCGTGCGATTCGGCAATGCCGCGTGTTAAGGCATGGTTTAAAATCACACCGTAAATCGATGACATGAATGTTTGACTGAGAATTCGCAAGAGATAGGCAAACGACGTCGCAATGGGGACATCGCGTTCTTCGGCATCTTCTTGAACACTGATTTGTAGGACGTTAAAACTCATCCCGAGCCCGAAACCTTCAAAGGCCCCCATCAACAGTAAGAACCAAAACGATGCTTGGTCGCCCATCATCAACATACCGCTAAACGCAATTAAAAACGCAACTGTTCCCAATGTCACAACGCGGTGTTTACCCAATTTAGGCTGAATTGCGGGACCCGCCAATGAGCCAATTAAGTTGGTCACCGCACCTGGAATCTGCGTCATTCCACCGAGTAGCGCACTTAATCCAAGTAAACCTTGCGCCCACATTGGAATATAGATATTAAACGCGATAAATGCGCCCCATAAAACAACAAATAAAATAAAGTCGGTCACCAATTGCGGATTTTTAAATAAGCGGTTCGGCACAATCGGATCAACTGCCCGGTCTTCAACTCTAAACAAGACAACTAATAAAGCTAAACCAGCAAATACCAATCCTAAAACGAGTGCTAGCGAACCCGTCCCAATCATTTGAATCCCCGTCAATAAAGTCACCAAACTGGTAATCATAATCCCAGCACCTAAATAATCGACGTTTCCGGTTTGATGTGATTTAAGCGTTTCTTTAAAGAAATAACGAACACAAACAATTGATACTAGGGCAATTGGTACATTGATATAAAAGACCCAATGCCAACTAAACGTATCGACAATCCAGCCACCAATTAGGGGACCTACAATTGAAGCCGCACTATAACTCGCAGTCGCATAACCAATCACCTGCGCGCGTTTGCGTAAATTTTTGTATAAGTCGGCATAGATAATGAATGGTAAAGTATTCATCCCGCCAGCACCGATGCCCATCACCGTTCGTGCAATCAGAAAGAAGACGATATTCCCCGAAACCGCCTGAAAAATCGAACCAACCGCAAATAATAATGTCGCCAGCTGGTAAGCCCCACGATTTCCAATCCGTTCGCCTAATTTACTCCATAAGGGGGTCGCAACCGCCATCCCCAAAAGGAAAACCGCCACAATCCAGCCCATATATTGAATCCCGTGTAAATCACTGATAATAGCGGGCAAAGCCGTGTTGATAATTGTCCCATCGAGTCCCGCCATTGTGTTGGATAATAATAATGCTAATGTTACCAAAAGTGTATTTTTCTTACTCACGATTGCGTGCCCCATGTATTTTTCTTTTATATTTATTATAGTATAAGTTATTTCGTTTAACGAGCTTACTTCAGTATATCAATCACTTTTAATATCATACCTTATCATATACATTTTCACACAAATAAAAAAGACGCCCTCCTCAGGACGTCCTCTAACTTTAATTTAATGCGTCAAACTGTTCGACTTTTTGGCGAGCTTTATCACTCCGCCGCATCCGGATACCATATTCCGTTAAACCAATCACAACAGCGACTATCAAGAGAATCAATAAACTCTTCCAATCTTGCTTCAAAATAAGCAAATCGCCCGCAAAGGCGTAGATAAACGCGACAATCGTTGAACCCCCAAAGCACGCCAGGCCCTGTGCTCGGGGGGTGAGGTGGGTGTCTCCAGCCGCCAAGTTGACAAAGGCCGTAGGAATCATCGGCACTGCATAGCCAATTAATACACCAAGCGCTGGATGTTGCATCTTAATTAATGCGCGGTAAACACGCGAATCCGGCTTTTTACTGCGATGATTTCTGACACGGGCAAATAATTGGACTTGCAACAAGTTCCCGATCGTCAAGCCAATCGCATTGACCACGAAACCACCCCAATGACCCAAACACGCGCCAATAATCAATGCCACCGCTGATGTTGGCGCACCCGGAATTAAGGTGACCCCAATCATTAACAGACCAAACACCAAGAAAGCATACGGCCCCAGATGACGAATCTCAAGCACATATTGGCGGTAATTTTGCCATTGATCCAAGAAAGCAAAAACGGCGGTCTGGTGTTGCCATCCAATTAGAAGAATCACTAATCCTAGTAAAATCACACCGCTTGCTAGCCAAAGTCGTTTCCGTTGTCTCTTCGTCATCTGATTCCCCTCATTTCTACTTAACAAATAGTCCTAGTTCCTCTAGTATAAACAACCTGCAAAGGGGACAACAAGTTTATTTTCTATTTTGATTCAATTCGTTCACTAAGCGCTTATTTTGATAGCGCGTGTAGTAATAAAAAATAATCACGTGCATTACGAATGTTAATAACGACGTCCCTAATAAATACGGTGAAACAACATCAAATAACGTTGTCGAATAGAGCCTCAAAGCGAGTATTTGAAACCCAATATTACTAATAGTACTAATCAAAACATTCCACGGCGCACCGAACGTCGAATAGCGCCATAAGTATGAATAAATGACGCCAAACACAACGCCAATCAACACGCCTAGGCTAACTAATCGCCAAGCAGCCAGCGCTTCGCCCCGCGTTAGCGTTGTGACAACAGTGAGCCACATAATCGCCATTAATGCCACTTGATTAAAGTCTTTGCGGATTTGCTTCATCATTTTAACCACTCCTTTATTTGCTTGGCATAATACCGACTAACAATATACTGTCTTCCAGATTGCGTATAGACCACCAATCGCGCATTTGAACCCACCGCAAAATTGGCAACTTGCTGCAGATTTAAAATCGTTGTGTTATTAATTCTCAGAAAACCGTTCTGCGAAAACGGGGCTAATTGTTTTAAATTACTAGGGTAGTAATAGCTATTGCCATCGATTGTCGCCACCTTCGCCAAATGTCCAAAGGCCGTAAAACTTTCAATTGCCGTTAATGATCTGTTTTGTAATCGATCTGTTCGCGCATCTCGCACCTGAATCGATTGATCAAAGGTTAGCTTCTTAAAAGCAGATTCAACCGTTGCTTGATTCTGTGGTTGACTGTGAACGACAATCGTATCTTGTGCACACTTTGAATCCCAATTAAATATAATTTTCATTAACTCGCCTCCTCTACAAACCTAAAGATAGCAGAAGATCTCGCTTAATTCGATGACTATTTGTTTTGTTGCAAGCTGCTCTCTCTTGTTGCATATAAAAAAGCCTCATTCAACAATGAGGCCTTTTATGCCTATCTCTATTTGTGATACGGACTTCCTTGATTAATCATAAACGCCCGGTAAATCTGTTCTGTCAATACTAAGCGCATCAATTGGTGGGGTAGTGTGAGCTTGCCAAATGAAAGTGCATCATTGGCGCGTTTGTTAACCGCATCGCTAGTCCCGAGTGACCCGCCGATGACAAATGTGATATCTGATTTACCATAGGTCGCCAAATCTTGAATTTCCTTTGCGAATTCTTCTGAGGCACGTTGTTTGCCTTGAATCGCCAGGACAATCACATGTTCCTTATCTTTAATCTTGTTGAGAATTCGTTCGCCTTCTTTGTCTTTGACGTTAGTCATTTCAGCGTCACTTAATGATTCGGGCGCTTTTTCATCCGCGACTTCAATCATTTCGAACTTACAGAACTTACTGAGCCGTTTCGCATATTCCGCGATCCCCGCTTTTAAATACTTTTCCTTTAATTTACCAACTGTGATTACTTTAATGTTCATAAATAGCCTCCTACTGTTACTTACATTTTAGGGGAAAACAATGCAGAAAAAAAGCTATTCACAGTAATTCACCGGAAAGTACTGCTTATCCACAAAAGTTGTCCACATATGCACAAGTGTTCGTCCCAAATATGGTATCTCGAATTTTTCTTGATACTAAATAACCGACACCTAAATTTTTTCGTTAAATTTAATAAAAAAGTTATCCACCCTTTTTTGATTGTTCGTTCTTCAAATTATCCGGTTACAAATCCTTTTATATCAGCGTTATTCTGGTGTTATAATAATTTTAAAAAAGTTATCCACCGCCTGTTAATTTTTTTGTGGATAACTAAAAAGACCTTTTAACCGTGTTATACCCACAATCCACAGACTTATCCACAGACGCTCGGATTTCTTCCCAGGTTACTATCCACATTGACATTTTTAAAACTTAACATTCCT
>ERZ794960.112-NODE-112-length-16926-cov-109.732559_pt1 | contig 16926 bp, 16 predicted proteins | sample MGYA00375737_ERZ794960 | MGnify/ENA primary metagenome ERZ794960 (study PRJEB30138, sample SAMN05968709) | food fermentation metagenome | isolation source: fermented_meat | host: spontaneous_fermented_meat_time_3_second_replicate;sponta... | place: Italy... | reverse complement strand
TTTATTTTATCAATTAGCTAAAAGTATTTGGCTAACTTGATTATAAAACGCGCGTGCCCATTCTATATTCAAATAATAAATCTACTAATTCATCACCATCAACTAAGGTAATTAAATTAGCTCCTTGACGCGATCTACTGACAGCATCATTTGTATAGGTAGAAGTCGTTGAAAAATTAAAATCATTTAATTGGGTAGATTTAACCCATTCATTTGGGCCGGAAAGCCCTCGTTTTCCTTCCTTTGCACGCCCAGAATTTAAAACCATTTTTACACATTCTGATGGTTTTTACGTCAAAGAATATACTTTTCCAGGGCAGTTTGGAACTCACATTGATCCACCAATTCATTTTGATGAACACCAAGATAAGTATGTCGAAAACTTTTCTCTCAAAGAATTAGTTCTCCCACTAGTTGCTATTGATCATTCTAATGAAGCTAAAAATAATGCAGATTCTTCTCTTTCCGTAAATGATATTAAAGAATGGGAAAATTCCTGAAAATTCGTTTGTTGCTTTACGAACTGATTGGTCAAAACGTTGGCCTAGTCAAGAAAAATTTGAAAACCTAGATGACAAGAAGCAAGCTCATTATCCTGGATGGGATTTAGATGCTTTGAAATTCATCTATGAACAACGGGGTGCCTCAGCAAATGGGCATGAAACTTTTGATACGGATACTGCTGTAAAGCAAGAACATGGCTTGATTGGTGAATATTATGTTCTTTCCCATAATCATTATCAGGTTGAATTATTAGCTAATTTGGATTTAGTTCCTGCTACTGGTAGTTATATTTTCATTTCTGTTCCAAAGGCTGAAAAGGCCCCTGGTTTTCCAGTTAGGGCGTTTGCAGTTTTACCTGACTGACTTAATAGGACTTTTGGTTCGGATACAAAACTAAAATAGCTCGTTCAATATTCTGGAATAATCATTGAACAGATTATTGTGCCAATAATTATGTTAGTAATTGTAATGACAAATAACCGGTTATCTGTTAACCGTTGTTGGTAACTTTTTTATGGGTGCTTAGCCGCGCAACGGCTAGGTACCTTTTTTAATTCGAACATTAGAGATATACATAATCTGAAGTTATTGAAGCTTCTTAAGGGCCTCTGCTTACTAGTTGATTGATAATTATCATCTAATTTGGACAATGCTATTGAACTTTTTTAGGCATCCTCATTTCATGAAGATAAGTCAAACCATTAGGGTATACCCTAGTGGCCTGAAAATGAAAAACAAATTTATTTTTCAAACATAATACTTACAAAACTGGTTTCTAGGTCTGTTAATTGCTGCTTAATGTTTTTTTCTAGTCTTTGACTTTTTTGGTTATAGAAGTCAATAGATGACCCTTCAATATGAGGCGTGGTCTCATAGATGGCGCTAAGGAGGTTCATAGACTTCTGAACACTTTTTATATTTTTGTATAGGGGTTCAGTTAAAAATAGTCGTTGTGATTCAATATAATTATTGACGTTTCTTTGTATTTCTTTCTTCTTAGAATTTTCCTTTGATGTGCCATCGGAATTGAAAGCATTGAGTTACAAAACTCTTTCCAATCATACACCGGCCGATTGTCCTTTTCTCGTTGCCAACGAAATGCAAAGTCTGTATTAAATTGATCATCCGTTGTATTAGCCATGTACCTAACATCATGTGGCGCAATAGCTACCAAAATTTGTAATGTAGAATAGAACCCAGTATATTGCTGTTCAGCAATATACTGGTGCATTTGATTTAAGCCAGTTTTAGCATCAACGCCATCAGCTTTTTCCTCTATTTGAATGATTGGTAGTCCGTTAACCAGCAAAGTTGTATCAAAACGCCGGGATTTACGTCCCGCCAATACTGGCTCTCGCTGAATTTGATTGACAATTTGATAAACTGTATTTCCTGCCCCAATCTCATCTTGATCAAAAACAGTCAAGAATACATGATGGTTGTCATCCAAGTCAACTTCAACTTGTGATTTTCCGTTCAAACCATACAGAAACTGCCCTGCATGGTATGGTGTGTCAAGGTTAGAGATCTCCTCTTCCACTTGTGCAAATTCGGTTTTAGATAAGGGACGAGTTAACTTGTCAGGGTTATTAATTTCCAAAATGTGCTTAAAATTTGCCCAAAGTTGATCAGTCGTTTGAATTTCGGGTAAATATTCCCATTGCTTGGTACCACCAATATTGACCAAATAATGGATAAGTTGATCTTCAAAATTTAATTCATTTGTTTCTACTGTCATTTTAGGATAACCTCCGATGAATGAGTTCCATTTATTTTCAATGACCTACTTTCTAATATCAACAAATGCTGTAATAGAACTAGAAAGGGGTAGCATCCTTTTCCTTAAGCAAGTATTGAACAATTGATCTTGCAACTTCACTTTGTTCCTTTTTTCCAACTTGACTTATATCAAATCCATTAAGAACTGTGTCTCTAATTATCATGGCTCCTTGATTGGCATATTCATTGAATAAAAGTTTTGCATCGTTAATTAACTCAGGGTCTTTAAAGTCAGCTTCCTTTTTAAAAAGTCTATCTCTAAAAGCTAAACCGTAGAGAACCCCTTGTTGTTTCTTGCTCAAGTACGATGGACGAAATTCTTTCCCTTGATAGTTTCGAGCACTTTCCTTTTTACCTGAACGAACACCAAGATACACAGCAATCATAAAAATATCATGATTACGAAGTCCCAAGGAGTTTGCCAAGGCATTATAAACATCCTCATATTGGGTTGCCGTTCGAAACAATTGATTACCACTATTTAAAAAATCAATATCTGCCATTTGCGTTATACCTCCTCTTAATCTTCAAAAGTACTTTTTAGAATACTGGTTTGGCCATCCGAATCCTTTTGAAGCTTATATACATAACCAACCCCATTGCTTTTAATAAAACTGGTCTTCTCGCGACTGGTAAATTCTGTATCTGTTAATAACAGTACCCATTGGCTTGACAAGCCTGGGGTCTTTTGAATAATATGGTCGCGAATTTGACTATCAAGTCTTGCAAATGGTGTATCCACGAATAATGGAAAGTCGATTTCATCTCTACCTTTGGACGCCAGTTTGGCTAATGCAAAAATGAACGCAAGAGAGAGGACCTGACTTTGCCCCATAGAAATATCGTTTAATAAGTTGATGCCATTTTCACCAAGAATTTCCATTTCGTAGTTCTTTGAGATATTTACTTCTTTGATTAAGTTTTGATCTTGCTCAGTAATAAGTTGGTTGAACATGTATTTGACTTGCTGAGATAACTCTGATCTTGCCTCATCGTCATATTCTGAAACAATGGTCTGCAATTCTTTCAAAATTGAGATTGTCTTATCGGCAACGCTTCTCTGAATTGTCAACTCGCTTTGTTCATTAAGTTTGACTTCCCGATTTTTTTGATTTTCATTAATTTGGTCCGATAATTGTTCAAGCTTATCTTCGTTTGAAATAATTTTAGCTTTATTGTCATTTACCGTAGCGTGTAGTTCAGGAAGGGTTGTATGTTCCTTTTCCTCCAAGTTACGTGCCATATCCATGTTAGCGTCCAAAGAAACTGATTTTCTGTCAATAATAGCTTGGGCTTTTTCAGCTTCTTCCGTACTTTTAACCAGACTTTGATAATTGTTGTTCATTTTATCAGGTAATATTTGCAAATCCTCATTAATTCGCTCATTAGCACGTTCAACCAGATCCAGAATACCCGATAGTTCTGAACTCTGATAGTTTTCTAATAACTTATTAATATGTCGTTCAGCTTCTGGGTGATTACCCAAGTCATTTCCACACAACATACATACACCATTTTGAAGTGACTGAGTTAAAACTTGTTTTGAAAACAAATCTCGTTGATCTTCCCGCATGTCCTTTATCTGTGGCATAATCTGGGGAAACATATCTCGAGCTAAGATTGAACTACATGGTTCAATATCACCAATCATGTTTTTTAAGGTAGTAACAACCGCATTATCAGCGGTCTCCTTAATCTTTTTTTGGGCATCAACGTCTTTTTTATCCTGTTGTAGCTGTTTATTATCAGCTAATTGTTTTTCCACATTCTGAATTTCAGCTTGCGCCGCTTGAACCTTTTGCTGATAATACGTATTTTCTTTTTGAATCTCATTAACCCTAGACTGATCCTTATCGATTTGCTGAGATAACCGTTCGATCTCAGGATCCCCTGATGCTGCAGAAATAGATCTCATTTCAGTGTCATGGAGTCTCTTTAGAATATTTAGGGATCTTTGAAGATTAGATACCTGCAGAATATCTTGAACACCTTGTTTGATATTTGTTGACGAAGAATTTGAAGACAAATCCGTCAGCAACTGTAATCTTTCAGCATCGAAGAAAAAGAAATTTCTAACTCGAGCGGGTAAAATTTGAGAAATAAAATCCGTTACAGAGTTTGCATCATGAATAACTTCATTGGTCTCACCATCATCCGAAATAAGACTTAATGATGCGTCCTGTGAAATCTCTTGAATTTCGCCATTTTGTTCTGATTCAGCAATCTTACGAACAAGAATGTATTGCTTGTTATCATACTCAAATTGTAACGTAACAGTGGCAATGACAGGCTTTTCAGAATTCTCTCTTAATTTCTGAAAGTTAACTAAGTGAACTTTTTCTCCCGTTGTATCTTGCTGCAATCTTTGTTCCCCATATAAGGCAAATATTATCGCCCTAAAAATACCAGTTTTACCAGTACCATTAACACCAATAATTAACGTGACGTTCTTATCGTTGGCTGCAAAATCGATTTCTTGGGGATTATAAAATTGTCTAAAATTTTCTAGTTTGAGATTTTGTAATTTCATTTAGCGCGCTCCTTCATTACAACTTGTTCAATTTCTTCTTGAATTCGATCTCTAATTGCACGATCTGTTTTTGAACTGTCCTCCGTCATGTTGACTAATTCAAGAATAATTTGACGATTATCCTCTGGGAGTTGGTCCAATCGATCCATAATATCCTTTTGTAGCATCATGGTTCCTCCATTTCTTCCTGGTTTTCTTGATAAACGTCCCATGCGCTCTTATCCATATAACTATCTAGGTCAAAATTCTCCAAGATAGGCCGGATAATGTTACGAGCATCGAACTCGTTATCCGCGTATTGTGAAAATTCATGAAACCTCGGCATTTCTCGCTTAACCATGCTGCGTGCCATCTCGGTATCCATTTCCTGCCTGTCCGGAACAACAATCAAGTCATAAATATAAGCCATTTTCTTCCCTGACCTGTGATCTGGTCGCAGGATTCGACCCCTTCTCTGAATAAACTGTCTTGGGTTCGTGGTACTGGAAATGAAATAAGCTATTTTTGTTGCAGGTACATCAACCCCCTCATCAAAGCATCGAATAGCAGTAAGCGTTTGAATCCTGTTTTCTGAAAACTGTCTCAGAATCTGAGTTCGTTCTTTATAACTAATTTCAGAGTCAAATCGATGTACTCGAACACCCAGTTCATTACCGATAAGAGAAGTGTACTTCTTAATCTCACCATCTGGACAATAGACCAAACTGTAATCATGTTTGTGTTTCTTGAATACGTCCTTAAATTTAGCAATTTTATTATCAGCAGATTGAATAATTCTTGACCGTTTTAGGAGATTTCGTTTCAAGGCTTCCTTTGCATCTTGGTTTCCATTCCGGGCCTGAACAGCGAGCCTTGAAATCAGTTGAGAAACTTTTACATACTTATCCGTTTCATCTAAAGTTAATTTTAAAGGAACGGGAAAGTACTTATAGTGAGTTAAAAAGTGATTATCTATTGCATTCTGAAGAGAATATTCAAATACAACTTTCCCAAATAAGTTAAAAATCCTCGTTGTCCCATCTTCATCCCACCATCTACGGGGGGTTGCGGAAAGGCCCAATTTTGCCTGTAATTTTTTATATATACTTAGGTTGTTCGAGCTTCCAGATCCCAAATAGTGGCATTCATCTGCAATAAGAAAGCCATATTTCTTCAACTGAATACTGTTGATCAGATTACCAAATAACTCAGAATTAGTACTTTTGTATGAACCAATGACAACGACACGATCTCGATAGCCATGATCAAAGTCAAATACAAGACTTTTTAACTTTTGAACCCAACTTTTACGACTGTTGGCAATTTCAACTTGGGTCGTAATCCCCAGTGAGTTCAAATTTTCTTTCCATTGGGGAATCAAGTGTAAATACGGTACGAGAACAATCAAAAATTGCTTTTGATTGCTCTCAAAGAAATTATTGGCACAAACAATACTAGTAAATGTTTTTCCAGTCCCTGTGGCCATATCAAATATGCCAGAATCATTATTCCGGTGGAAGGCCTCAACGGCTGCTTTTTGATAATCGCGTAGTTGTATCATGATTCATTCACCTCTTTTAAGTGAACAACGTTATCAGTATCAACAGAGATTATTGAGTCGAATATCTTAGGCAGCTCGTTAGTTGATGATTTTCCAATCAAAATATGTTTTTCTTCAAAAAACTTCTTAACATTGGTTTCTGACAAATTCCCTTGATATGTTCCTAACAACCTTTGAGCAAGCTCCAATACTGATTTAATATTGCTATCTTGTTTCACAATAATTTCGGGGTCAAAAGGAAGTGTTGTATGGTTATCGAGCCTAGTCCATGGTAAGGTTCTTACGACTTTAGAATGTCGAGCTAAGCTAAACAACAAATCTTTAGTCCAAGTTAATTCATGGATATTTGGCAATGCCGGGCCATTAACTATGATATTATCAAGGGAGACAAACGATTTACTTTTTTTGAATAGGCTCAGTAAATATGAATTAATGGCATTCCACTCGTCATCAGATATTTTTAGATATTTTGAAAAAACAAACTTGTCTACTCCAACCTGTAAAAGGTCGTCGTCTTCTTGTAGCCGTTGCAACTTCATATAACCAGTAGTATTACTATATCCAAGGGATTTTAAAAAGCTAGAGTAGTCTTCTCGATCGAATGCTTTGTCACCAAAATGGTCGTCAATTACATCTTTAAGATCAACCGACTCATTGGAATACATTATTTGAGGAAACCCTTTCCACTTGCCGTCTACGCTGACAATCAACTCTCCAAATGCGTTCAAGCTTTGTATCATTTCAGTTGGCACATCATTAATTAAAGAGAAATCCTTTTTAAGCCGGTCTTGAATCGGTTTGGCCAATAAATATTGGGAATGTATCCGCGTTTGAAAATTAATTTGCTGTATGAGAAATTTCCGTACATTTTCGGGAATTGATATGTTTCTATAAATTACCACTCCGTTTCGTATGGCTAAATATGGTGATTTACTTGACGTCTGTTCAACCGAAGTTTCCGCCCAACCTAGTTTCTTTGCAATAACTGACTTATCCATCTTCCCTTGATTTTGAGAAAGCAACTCAATCAATACATAATCATTGGGCAACTTTTGAGCATTTTTGGGCCAAATGCTATAATCGTTCCCCTCGGCAAAAGCAAACGTGTCTGCCAAGATTTGCTTAAAGACGAAATAAAGTTCATTAGGAGAATCAATTCCAACGCTTGTAAGTTGATTCTCAAAGTTCGAAAACACCTTATGAATCTTAATACTTGGTATACTCAACAAGGCTTCATTGATAAAATCGACCATTTGATTCTTAAGGCCATTCCCTATTCTGTCACTAGGGTCATCTTCGTATTTCCCATTGCCTATATATAGCAGTCCAGGCTGATTTTCAGAAAATCGTAGAAGAGAATTGTTCAAAAGACGTCTCTTATCACTTGAGATACCATTTGAAAAAATAGTCTCACCAGTAATCTGGTTATACTGCGTTTCTAACTTTTGAATATCTAATTCATCTATGGAAAAATTATTTCCAAACTTTGCATGAATAAGATTATAAATCGTCTTACGTTTGGATAAAGACTTGTATAAGGTATTATTCAAAATGTACTTAAACCCATAAAACTCTTTTATCGTTTTAAGTAACATAGTCTTATATTGCCCTTCATCGCGACTACCTTTGAAAGACTCAAAAACATTCCAAAGAGCATCTATATCAACTTCCCCTGCCTCACCCAATAATTCAGTTATTTCTTTAAAGTCGTCATATCTAGGATTCTGAAAATCAACAAGGACAAAAGGTGAATCTTTTACAATGAATTTTGAACCCGATTGACAAAGCAAAGTGGATAGCTCATTATTCAATTCAGATTTAACAAGTAGAGGAATATTTGCTGCCTCATACTCAATAGCAACAGCCCCTTCTAATCGATAATCAACAACTGCATTTGACTTTATAGCATAAATTTTCTTTTCAATTTGTCGTACTCTTTCCCGGGTAACTCCTACAACAACCCCAATTTCCTGAAGAGTGGGTTTCTTCTTATCAAATTTGGTCATCATACGATTAATTGTTGACCAGTTTTTTCTTTTCGATATCTTATTTTCAATTTCATTACTGACACATCTAATTCTCTTGTCAAGAGAATTATTGTATTCAAATAATAATTCCTGTTCCAATTCCTTAAACTCTGGTTCATTCAATTCGTTAATAGAAGCTTTTAACTCGTCTGATAATCCAAAATACTTAAGCATAAGATTATACTGTCCAGAATCTAATTCCAAATCAGTATGCTCAGCTTTCCAGCTCAAGTATTGTTGAATGTCGAATTGTATCTTGTTCTTAGTGTCATTAAACTTCTTGGATCTACTCTTGACCCCTGTTACCATGACATCTGGATTGGAAGGTACCCCATCCGTCGTACAGCTAATATGAACCTTATTATGTTTTGCAAAACAAGTTCTAATGGCACGAGAATTAATTATTATTTCTGGAAATACAAAGATATTCTCCTGACTTTCGTTACTAGAACTCTGATTAACCAAGGGCAAGCTGCCATTATGATACATCTGAAGTCTGTCTAAAATTTCCGACCTTTTCTTGGCTCCAATGCCCTTTTCACCCATAACTGCCAAGAGATTTTCATTTGTTACCTCTGAAACGCTTCGAATATCATTTGTGTAAAAAGCTCTAATGATTTGTCCTTCATGGTGCGGATCAAATATTTGGGTTATCTTAGCATCATCAATTTGCACAGCACTTTCATTTAACTTTTGAATCTGGGTGGATGTGTGTATATCGGTTCTGTCTACAGTGTGGATACCAACTTTGTTTAAAGAAGTCAAAACAGACCCATCCAAATCGGAAAACACTTTGAATAAGTTGTTTACATTAATTCCAATAAAAAATGAACTTGACTGCACATTAGACTCAGTCAAAAATGATTTAATAGAAGTCGGTAATATTAATGATTTAAATGATCCATTAATGCTTTTATCAACGGTCAGTACCTCATTATTGAATTCTTCATTATCAAAGAAATCAATGTCTGTATAAAACAAGCTAGAATTACTATCAGAGATTACTTGATATCCTCTCAGTCCGAATTCCGCGACGAGTCTAAAAAATAAAGGCCTATTTTTTTGATACACCTTCCTTAAAAAAGATAGAGGAATGTTCACCTCATTTGCATCTTTAAAATCTAGAATTCGAATTCCTGCTTCTGCGAAAAACTGGATAATATTCGGACTACTTACTTGATCAATATTCAATGCGCATCTTATAACATCACTCAACATTCAGACCCCTTTTTAAGAAATTCTCATAATAAATTTGTGAGATATTGTATTGACTTAGTGTCAGCAAATCATCTTACCTCTTATGACCCCATCCACCATTCATAAACCCAGCTATAGAGAATCCAGCCATAAAGTCCCCCAGTGGTCACTAGTATCTCTTGGATACTCCGGTGGATCATCCAGCAGCAAAGGTGGACGGTCCTTTGCATAGATGAATGCTTGTTGCATGATTCTATAATCTTTTCGAATTGATTCCCCAAAATCAGACTTATGAGCTTTAATATATTCCCTGACCTTATCATCAAAGGTGACCGGATCATCAAAGAAGCCATGTGGACGTACCCAATAGTACGGTCTGTAATCATCCATGGAAATAGGTTCAAGCCTCCCGTAATACATTCCTGTTTTGCCTACCAACGTCATGTTATACGTATCAATAAATAACAGTTTAGTTGTATCCTTGGTATCAAACGTTGGCACAAGAGTATTTACAAAGGTCATCGGCAACAAGTATATATATCCGTATTGTTCAATGTATAGCGGGTTGAGAACTGGCGTATACCCTAATGGCTAATCATACATAAAAGCTTTCTTATATCATTAATTTTTTTTGGCAGGTACTGTGTAGGTGGAAATGAACGAATGCTTTAATAGTTTTGTGTCACAAAATAAATTTTGGAGATTTTCAGCACTCCAGTAGTTCAATGATTCCTGGCATATTCCAACTGCAAGTTTATATATTGCTTCTTTTAACAATTGGAGCTTACTTTCAGAAACTACATGAACTTTAAAGTTGGTATGTGCATCTGAAGCAAAGATGACAGAGGGGTGGAAAATAACGGAGTAGAAAGTTTGACTCTGATATTTTTCCGCAAACCAATTCGAAGATGTAGTTATTTGTTCTACATCACCTTTAAAAATTTCATCACTAGTTCGTCGATTTTTATCTTCTATGACAATCTGTGTGCTTTGATCCAGCCAAAGATTATCAGGACCGCCTTCTTTGATAGCCGTTTCTGCCTCAGGCTGACTAGAATCAAATCCTAATAATTCTCCTAATTTTTGAATGCTTGCTCTAAAGTTTGTTTCGTCGGCATAATTTGTATAAAGCAGGTCATCATTAATAGCTCGAATATGTGTAGCTAAATCATTGCTATCTTCGAAGCCATATTTTTTTATATATTCACAAAAACTAATACCTTCACTGCCGACCTTCTTAGTTCGTTTAGAATAAGAGCTATTTGGTGATTTAAACAAGAAAGACTGCTCATTATGAGCCTTTTTCTGCAAATCAAAAGCTCGCTGCTGATCAAACTTATCGTAATATGTGGCCATCAACTCGTATTTAATACCATTATTTGAACCTGAGTCACTAGTGACAGTCTGATTTATTACTCTTGCTGCTTCTTGGTAGTTTTTATTAAGTGCATATTGCCATGCCGCTTGTTCAGCTTGCTCAAAAGTATAATCCTGATCTTGTTTCTGCGATAATACTTCTTTATAAATCTTTTGAACTTTTGATTTGTATAATTGAATCCAAGAATCATCTTGAACAAGTACTTTCTCTATAAGATTATTTAATTGTTTATTTGATTCTTCAATACTTGAATAATTATGCTTAATATCTTTAGCTATTTGTTTGAAGAATTTCCACTGAGCTTGGGTTTCAGGAGTAAACATATTGCTGTGACGAGAGATAAAGTCTTGTAACTTGTCTCCTAATAAGAATATTAGGGAATAGTCAGATTTTGATCGTACAGTTCTTCCCATTCCTTGTTCGATTTCATGAATGGTTGGACTAATTGTCGTTATTGAATTTGGAATCCTTTGGGTATCTGATTCATCCGCTAAAGAATTTTGATTAGGCATACTGACCAACGTGCCTCTGAAGGTAGCCAAAAAACATTTTTAGCATCGTAACTATCGCGTTCTTCTGCCTCTTCTGGATAATTAGAAGCTAACAATTCTGCATGCAATTCTTCAAATGTATCTGATACATATTTTAAGAAAATCAATCCCAAAACAACGTTTCGATACGTTGATGCGTCCATTGAGCCTCGTAACTTTTCTGCTGCACTCCACAGCTTGTCTTCAATTCCTAATTCATTACTCTTTACTGGCATTAATAGTTCCTCCAATGTTTTTCTTTAAATGTTAAACTTCTAAAAACTAATACATTTACAGTCGCACTATTCTACTGATACTTCATCATGATAAGTCGGCTATCAGCTTCTAGGGTTGATAATTGCTGATCGATCTTTACTATTTTATTTTCCAACTCAGACACAGAAATTAGCTTAGGCGGGATATAAGTATCTACGTAGCGTGGAATGTTTAAATTATAATCATTTTCAATGATCTCTTTCGGTGTAGCTACATACGCATATCGCTGAATGCTAACGAATTTGTGATATGTCTCAACAATCTTGTTAACTGCTGAAGTTGACAACAAATCACGTGAACGTGCTTTTTTAACCTCATCATCACTTGCATCAATGAACAATACGTCTTTGCGTTTTCGATTCTTCCGTAATACTAAAATCATAGTTGGGATTGCAGTTGTGCTTTGTAAATTAGCTGGCAAACCAATCACTGCTTCAATATAGTTGCGTTCAAGCAAGTACTGACGAATTTTTGCTTCCGCTGATCCTCTGAATAGAACACCCTGCGGTAACTGAATCACCATTGTTCCATTGTCATTTAAATGGGCCAGTCCATGCAGTACAAAGGCGAAGTCTGCTCTAGATTTTGGTGGTAGTACTCCAATTTTATGATAAATACCCCTTTCAAGAAGGTTTGGGTCTGGATTCCACCTCATTGAGTAAGGTGGATCATTAATAATAACGTCGGCACCTGAATCACCAAATGGCCAATCGGCAACAAGTGCATCACCATTATTCAGTGCATGACTTGTATTGTCATCGTCTAATAGGCCTAGCACCATTTCACAGAAAAGATATGCTTTGGCATTTAACTCTTGTCCTAACAATCTAACTTTCCGTGAATTTGGTATAACACGTCTCATTTCAAGTAAAGAGCCGCCCCATCCAGAAGTAAAATCATATATTCTAACTGGTTCGTCCCCGTCAAAAGATAGATTTGCTAACTGAGCCATCAGAACATTAATCTGATCAGGCGTATTAGTTCTCCCATTTAGCCTTGATTCAAGGTCAAAGTATGCATCTTGCATGGCTTTAAGTAATACAAAGCGATCAGATTGTTGTCTAACTAAACGTAATGTGCTTTCACAAATTTCATTAAAGACTTGCAGTTGCTTGTCCTTACCGATTCTTAGCAACAATATCCGTTTAATGCTTTCATTAAGATCTTCAATTACTGCCAATTGAGTTTCATCAGATTTAGCAATAGCATGTAGCTGCTTGTTAAGTGCCTCAATATGCATGCCCTTCTGCTTAAGGAGTTGAGCATACGCTGGATTTATTTCGTATAAATAAACGAGATCAAATAAAGTTGTTACAATCGAATTAGCGTCAAATAGGTCCCGGTATTGACTGCTAATACTCAAGATAGCTCTCTTCGCTGTTTCAACTGATTGTGAATAATCCATAGTTAACCTTCCTCCATCATATGCTGCCTAATGAATTGTAGTGCTTGTTCTTCAGTCAAATCAGCCTTTCGTTTTAACGCTATTGATCGTTTTTGACTCAGAACATAAAGTTCCCCAATGTCATGTTGCAACGACAAGTTTGGTATAGAAATAGTCATTTCACGTAAATCTTTTAATATTACTCGACGTCCTAGCTGTCCCAATGCTTCCAGTTGACGTTGTGCTTCAATACTGTGGTTAAACCACCAAACAAAGTAACTTTGTTTTACTCGACTATCTAGTGTTGCTGCGGTAAAGTTTGCAGTCAATATTTGCTCGTCCACAAAGGCTTTTTTCTCCACTAGATAGGCTTCTCGTTGCAGCATTGAAATTCCAATTTGATTTGTGGTGATTAATGGCAACTTAGAATCACCGTGAATATATCTAACTGACCTTGATAATGGATTGTATATCATTCTCCGACTAGGCTTTTCATCAATAGGGTCTTTGATTCTTGGTAATAAGATCCCAGTGGTAAAATCCGCAAGGTTACCAAGCTTACTTTTTGTAAATTTCATTTGTCTCTCCTGTTATTCTCGTGAATTACTTTATGGAATGGTGCAATCATATCAGGTAATTCATAAAATGTCAAATGTAATTATTGAGAATTACAAGGATGGAAGGGTAAAATAATACCACCAAACAGGGAAATCTGCCGTGGCGGAATCACTTTAACAGTAATATATACGACCAAGTTCAGTAAATATCTTGATCATTCGTTTCTCATTCAATGCAAATCATTCTTTTACTTCGGCATCGCTCAATTTCCTTGTATAATAGATCAAGTAAGAAGTTTTAAGGGCGGTGGCTGTCTTTTCCCTTGCGAGGTGAGGCCCATGGGAACATGGAATAATCTTCAGGAAGGTTTCACAGTCAATGAGCGTCTTCCAGACACTCTCGTTGATGTTGCTGTTTGCAATGTTTATTTTAGCGTTGCTAACATACATCGACAAAAGGAACAAATAAAAAAGCCGCCCTGTGTAACTTTGGCAGGTTACAGGACGACTAGTATCTAGTCTAATGTTAATGCCACCGCCTTTGAAGCGGCTTGCGCGGGAAGCCCTGTTCTGGCGGGGCTTCTTTTTTCTATTTACATTATAGCATGCCCTTTAAAAACTGGCTAACGTTTTAGACTTTGGTTAGAATCAAGATCAGGTTGTTTGATTTCCGGATTCTGTTGAGCGAATGCTTTCAGCCGCTTTTGCGTTCGCTCACTGATTTCTTGGTGCACATCATTTAATTTATTTTTTAGTTCTGATTTTTGTTGTGGGTTCTTTGCTTGCTTAATTTGTTGTTGCAAGCTTTGATAGGACTTATTAAGTTCCTGGGCTGATAGCTTTTTTAAATCATGCTCAGGTTCTTTTTGTGCTTCTTGTAAGCCTAATTGTTTGGTTAACCCGTCACTAAGCTCAATCACTTTGTTGCTCACTTGCTGGATCTCACTTAAAGCACTATGGATCACGGCTTTATCTTTGGCCCAGGTAGCTACATAACCGAGGGAGTAATTGCCCGTATCAACGCCAATATTTTGCATGGCGACATATGCAACCGCTTCGGCTTGGGTTTCCTGATAAGCTCGTGGCCGATCTTTAAAGGCTGATTTTAACCCATGTAACTGACTATGTGCATATTCGTGATATAACGTCTTTAGTTTCAAAGCATTGTCGGGCTCATCGCCACCAATGACGATTTCATTAGTGCTGGGTTGAAAATACCCCTTAGCCCCATTTAGCGTCGCTAAAGGAACTTCACTGACTTTAAGGTCGGTTTGCTGGTTTAAATAATCTTTGAACGCGTTATATAAGCTTGTCACATTCTGATGATCGGCCAAATTTTCTTTGACAAAGTCTTTAGCGCTTAGGACAGGGTCACCACTAGTTTGTGCCACGTCGAAGATGGGCAGGTAACGATAACCAACAATGGCCCGTTCGTCGGTAGTATCAAGTCGCTTTTGCTCAGCAGGTGTCAATTTCTTAATAATCGGTGCCGCAATTCGAATGGACTTAGCGCCCTTATTAACGGTGCGGTTAAAATCTGTTTGCCATTGCTTAAATCCCGCGACCTGGGTCGCTTGAGGATTTTGCGCATAAATCAAATCAATGTTTCTGGCGCTATAATGATGGAATTTAGCCAAGGTATTGAGGTACTTTTTAAATTGGCCACTATCAGTTAATTTTAGGATTTGCTGTTCAGCCTGGGCGACTAATTGTGCTTTCCAAGCCTTAACATCTGCTTTATTTGGCATAAGTTACCCCTCCTCATCCTCAAAAATATCATTCAATGTTGGCAATGATCTTATTTGAATCGGGGTCGTGCCATAAAGGGCAACGTAGCCATCGGCTAATTTTTGCCAAGCCACTTGATAGTAAGCTCCATTTCCAGTAATTTCTTTTAAATACTTGTAGGCTCCTTTAGTCTGCAAAACCGGTAATTCACTCCCAATGACTGTTAATTCGTTATCCATTTCATGATCTCCTTTGCGTTGCTAATCTCACCCGTTGTTTGGGTTCACTTTTAGGGTTGTAAAAGTGAACCTAAATGACGGGTTCACCAACCGGAACGTAGTGCAGGGCGGTAGGCAGGTTCTAATCAAAATCAAAACTTAATTTATGGCCGTCAAGCTTTAACTTGGCGTCAAACGACTTTCCCTTTTTGCTCTTGAATCCCTTTAGTTTGCTGGTTTCACCCTTGGTGACTAAGGCTTTGATCGCAGTTTTACCAAGGGTTTTGCTGCTCCATTTCTTGGGTAAGGTAAAGTCCTCGCCTTGCTTAGGCTTCACAATGTAAAACTTCTGTTTATTTAAAACGGTCGCTTGCGGCGTTTCTAAGAAGACCTCGGCGGCTTTTTGCGTTTGCTGTTGGTGATCGATTTGTTGCTTAATGGCTGCACTGCCAGTCAATTGCGCGGGGACATCAGCAATCAACTTGGCCACAAATTTCTTGATCTGGCTCAAAAAGTTATCCGGGGTGCGTTCTTCGGTACTGATTTGTTGTAACGCTTGCTCCCATTTTGCTGTCATCTCTGGGCTAGTTAACAAGGGTTCGAGTTCAACCGCTTTACATAAAGTAATTCCCGCTTCACTGACGTGGAGCTTGTTCTTTTCAGTAACTAAATAGCCGCGCTTCTTTAACACTTCCAGCACATTTGCCCGGGTTGCACTCGTTCCAATGCCTTGCACATCTTTAAGAATCGCTTGGGCTTCTTCATCATCAAGTGTTTTACCGGCCGTCTTCATTGCCGTAATTAAGGTACCTTCGGTAAAGGGCACCGGTGGTGTCGTTTCTTTTTGCGGTGTTTGCAGATTTGCTTTAATCTGATCGCCTTGGTGAACGAGCGGTAAAGTTGCTGCTTCTTGCTGGTCGGCTTTGTGATCATCAAATAAAGCTTGCCAGCCTTGCTTAGTTGGGACCTTACCGGTTGCTTTAAAATTGGCGTCACCAACTTGGGTAATAATGGTGGTTTCCTCGTACTCGTACGGATCAGCAAACATCGCTAACGTCGTTCTTAAAACCAAATCATAGACCTGTTGCTGTAATTTAGGCAAGCTGGCCAGTTTCTCTTTCGTCGGCACGACTTTAGTCATAATAATGGCGTAGTGTTCTTCAACCTTTTTCCCATTAACATAGCGCTTATTCGGGGTGGTATTGGTTAAAGCGACTCGCTTAGAGACTAACCCCAGATACTTCGTCAGATTAGCCACTAAATACTCAAATTCTTCAT
>ERZ794960.110-NODE-110-length-17112-cov-62.325086_pt1 | contig 17112 bp, 18 predicted proteins | sample MGYA00375737_ERZ794960 | MGnify/ENA primary metagenome ERZ794960 (study PRJEB30138, sample SAMN05968709) | food fermentation metagenome | isolation source: fermented_meat | host: spontaneous_fermented_meat_time_3_second_replicate;sponta... | place: Italy... | reverse complement strand
AGGCTGTTGAAATGTTACAAGCAGCTGACTTCGATATTAAATGGGGCGATGATTTCGGTGCACCAGATGAAACTTACTTATCTGATCAATTCGAACAACCTGTCTTCATTTTAAACTATCCTAAAGCCATCAAACCTTTCTATATGAAGCCACATCCAACACGCGATGATGTCTACTTATGTGCTGATTTATTAGCACCAGAAGGTTACGGTGAAATTATCGGTGGTAGTGAACGTGAAACTGACTTCGATAAATTAGAAGCTGAAATCAAATCAATGGGCTTAGATATTGAAGAATATCAATGGTACTTAGATTTACGTCGTTACGGTTCAGTGCCACATTCTGGTTTCGGTTTAGGCCTCGAACGCGCAATCACATGGATTTGTGGTATCGATCATTTACGTGAAGCTATTCCATTCCCACGAATGATTAACAGAATCAAGCCATAAATTAAATTTTGAAAGCATGTCGTCAATAATTGACCGACATGCTTTTTTATTGTCACCAAACCGGTTACAATAGAAGTAATCATATTTCAAAAAGAAGGCTAGTATATGAACGAATTAACGGCATTTATAGAGGGCGGCCAACTTAGTGTGTCGCGCTTATTATTACAACACTACCAAACGCTCAGAATGTCTTCTGACGAACTGGTTGTTTATTTACAACTGAGTGATTTTGCCAGCCAAGGGGATACTTTTCCAGACTTAGCGGTGATTGGTGAACGGATGGGATTGGCACCAACGCAAATTTATGAGTTAATCCATCAATTACTTAAAAAGAAAATTATCACGTTGAACTCAACGGTTAATGAACAAGGCCAGCCAGTTGATCATTATGATCTAACACCAGCATTGTCCAAGCTCAGTGTCCTAGCTGTCCAACAAAATCAGGCAGCATTAAATTCGCAAGAAACAAATCAACGCCTGTCCGTTTTTAACCAAATTGAGCAAACCTTTGGGCGCCCATTGTCGCCACTTGAATCTGAAATTATCTCAAATTGGTTGGATTTAGATCATTATTCAGCTGAACTAATTCAGCTCGCAGTTCGCGAAGCGGTCTTAAACCAAGTTTATTCACTTAAATATGTCGACAAAATTTTATTAAATTGGCAGAAACAAAATATTCAGACTAAGGAAGATTTACAAGCGTATCAAAAGGCGCATCCACGACGTTAATCTGATAAGGGAGGTAGTTGAACATGTTATCAAAAGCAAAAACCAGATGGGCCATGACACAACTGTACGAGCTGATTCCCGATGCAAAGGGGGCCTTAATTGCGGACAGTCCATTTCAATTATTGATTGCGGTGATGTTAAGTGCGCAAGCGACCGATGTATCAGTCAATAAAGTAACACCCCAACTTTTTGAACATTTTCCAACCCCAGCCAGTTTTGCGGCCGCAGATCTAACCGCAATCGAAGCCGATATTCGTTCAATTGGGTTATATCACAATAAAGCGAAACATATCCGCACTTGTTGTCAGCAGTTAATCACGGATTTTGGTGGCGAAGTCCCACAAACCCACGCAGAACTCGAGCAATTAGCCGGTGTTGGTCGGAAGACCGCTAATGTTGTTTTAGGCGATGCGTTTAATGTGCCATCGTTTGCTGTCGATACGCATGTTAGTCGAATTGCCAAGCGCTTAACGATTAGTGCTGAAAACGCCTCTGTACGCCAAATTGAAACTGACTTTCAAACCAAGCTCCCCCAAAAAGAATGGGTGCAAGCGCACCACACATTAATTTTATTTGGACGCCAAGTCTGCACAGCACGCAACCCTAAGTGTGATCAATGCCCATTGTTAAGTATTTGTCCGGCAGGGCAACGAATGCTGCAAGAACGCGGTTAAACACTATTTCCAAGTCTTAATAATAAAAAAATAGCCTGATTGTCTGTGCTCTTATTAATAGAGTGACAATCAGGCTATTTTTAATTAGTGTGATGTTGTTTGCGTTGATATTGATGGTTGGCTCGTCGATTGACTGGTTGCGGGTGTACTTGACGAGCTAGCGGGGGCTTCAGAAGAAGAACTTACTGTTGAAGATGATTCACTTGGTGTCGATGACACACTTGAACTAGATTCAACAGAGCTACTACTTACTGATTCACTACTTTCAGAAGAGGGAACACTTTGACTTGAGCTTTGTACCGAAATCGATGGTGTTGGTGTTTCGATGACACTATGGGTTGATGAATATGAGGAGCTCGTTGAAGCATCTGAAATTGCGGCGGTCGTACCTTTAACGAAGAGCTCTCTAACACCGGCAATCGTTTTAGCTTGAACTGAACTAGGCATTGTCCAATCCGTATTTGAAACATTTTGTGAAAGGTAAACCATCATTGCGCGGTAAATATAGGCCGCAATGTTTCGTTCCTCCATCGTTAAACCATTTTCGAGTGGCTTGTCGTAACCCGTCCAAACAGTAATGGAGTAGTGCTTCGTGTAACCGGCAAACCAACTATCTTTCGCAAGGTCTGAACTGAGTCCTGATTTGGCTAATTCTTCACTCGAATAATCGGTTGTCCCGGTCTTACCAGCTTGATGTAACCCTGAGATCTGTGCTAACGTCCCAGAACCATTCTTGATGACGTCTTTCATCATATCAGTTATCATATAGGCAGTTGAGTCTTTCATCGCGTCAGAGCCTTCAGAATTGTAATTATGTGTAACACCATCTGCCGTTTCAACTTTATTGATGTAGGTTGGTTTGTAGTAAGTCCCGCCATTAGCGAAAGCGCTATAGGCAGCCGATTCTTCTAAGGTAGAAACGTTCCCACCAATCCCATAAGCAAGACCGGTATCTTCAGGAATCGTAATCCCTAAGCCTTTAACAAACTTACGTGCACGCGTCATACCGACATCTTCTAATAAGCGAATTGCGGGTACGTTTCGAGAATTAGCTAGCGCATTACGTGCTGTAATTGTACCCAGGTAGCGGTTATCGAAATCGTGCAGTTGAATGTTGGTACCTGGATAAATATAAGCTGTATCTTGAAGTTTTTGAGCCGTTGAATAATTAAGATATTCAATCGCTGGTGCAAAGTCCATCATTGGTTTCATAGAAGACCCATTACTACGTCCGGAAGAGACTGCCCGGTTATAGCCCAATTGGACATCACCAGTTTTGCGACCACCAATCATCGCAACAATCTTACCGTTGTTAGGGTTAGTAATAGTGACGGCTGTTTGCATTTTGTCATCAGGGAATTGAACGGTTGTATCGTCATTAACGGTATTATATAACTTCTTTTGCGCATCCATGTCGATATTCGTATAAACTTTCAAGCCGTCTTTATAAGGATCATAGCCTTTTTTCTTGAGGTCTGTAATAACTTCCTTAACATAGGCATCAGTTGCTTTAGCGTTCGTTGATTCATTGGTTTCAGATTTCTGTGCGACTAAACCAGTGTTAATCGGAACAGCTTTAGCTTCAGTCGCCTCTGCTTCAGAAATCTTATTGTTCCGTTGTAAGGCATCGATTACTAAATCACGACGCGTCTTGGCTTGATCCGGATGTGCATAAGGATCGTAATTAGCAGGGGACTGTGGCATACCAGCAATCAATGCTAATTGTGGGAGACTCAATTGTTTTAACGTCTTATCATAATAGTACTTGGCAGCTGTTTGCATACCATAAACACCATTATTCAAGTAAACTTTATTCATATAATATTCCAAAATTTGATCCTTAGAATATTGTCGTTCAACTTGAACGGCCAACCAAGCTTCTTGTGCTTTACGTTTGAAGGTTTGATCGCTGTTTTTTGTTGAAAAGACCGATAACTTGATTAATTGTTGCGTTAAAGTACTCCCACCCTGTAGGCCTAACGAAGAGTGCCCAGTAATGTTAGCAAAGGCCGCCGATGCGATTCGGACTGGATCAATCCCAAATTTCTCCTTATAAAAGCGCCGATCTTCGATTGAAACCACGGCATCTTTTAACGTTTGTGGGATTTGATCGCTGCTAGCATAAGTCTGATTAGCAGCACCTAATTGTTTAAAAGCTTTGTTATTGCTGTCATAGAGCACACTTGCATTACCGTTTTGTAATTTCGCTTGTGTAATCTCCGGGGCATCTTTTGCATAATACGCAAATAAGCCAATACCCGCGATGATTAGCGCTAAGAGGGCTAATAACCCCCATTTGATAATACGGCCAAATAGCGATTTAGTACGCTTTTTGGCCGGTTTCTGGTGTCTTGTGACACGTGTGTTACCTGTTTGATTGGCAGACATGTTAATTTAAACTCCTTTGTGGTGGCGTGCGATTAATTGATCGACGGCCTCTAAATAGGGAATACTTGGGTTTAATTGATACTGAATTTCAAACCCATCGGCAACGATCGCCGCTAGTGGAATTGACTTCCGACCACCAGTTGCTTGATTGTCCCATTGTGTAATCAATAAGTTTGCCGGATACACAAATAAACGTTGAAGTGGGACGAACTTCATAATCACAAAACAAACCCCGCCTTGTTGTAAGCAAGCTCTAAAATGATCAATTTGATGTTGGTGAAAGTTTTGGAACGGAAATGACGTTTTATTCTTAGTTTCCTTCGCTTCAAAATCCACATAGTGCCCCTGATAGATGCCATTATAATCCGTTGTTGAAGCTTGCTTAAAGTAGGCTTCCTTAATAACAGCTTGACTACGTGCTGGATAATCAACCTTAACGATCTGAATAGGGGTGGGTTTCTTATAGATAACCGCAGCATCACGTAGTCGATAATATTGATTACTATCGTTGATCTCTTCTTCTAATGACATACCGCGTTTACCATATAAGGTGGTTGGACTAGTATGTCGCCCTTGCTTTTTAGGCTGTTTTGTTTCATGATTTGAGTAGGGCTGTCCGTTTGGATAATGAAAGGCCATCAAGAATCACACTCCTGTGAAACTATTATAGCAATATTCACTCAAATTTAAAATCATTAGGTGGAGGACTGACAATTGAAGCGATTATGGTTAACCGGTTATCGAAGCTATGAACTCGGCGTTTTTGGCGATTCCGATGAGAAACTTAAAGTTATTAAATATTCTTTAAAAAAGCAACTTAATAATTACCTCGATGATGGCTTAGAATGGCTTATCACCGGGGGTCAGATGGGTATTGAGCAGTGGGGGATTCAAGTTGCACAGGAACTTAAAATAGATTATCCTGAATTGAAGGTTGCGATGATGCTACCGTTTAGCGATTTTGGTCAACAGTGGAACGAACAAAATCAGGGTACGTTGATGACGTTAAAAGCCCAGGTCGACTTTTGTGAACCCGTCATTAAAGCCCCGTATTCTGGGCCCCAACAGTTGCGCCAATATCAGCAATTTATGCTGACGCATACAGATGGTGCATTATTGTACTATGATCGTGAAGCGCCTGGTAAACCAGAATACGATGCTAAAGCAATTGAGACCTATCAAGAACAACATGAGTATCCCAATAATCAGGTCGATTTTTTTGAACTACAAGATTTAGCAAACGAGTTGGCGGAGTTAGAGAATCAAGCTTTTTAGGGCTTTTAATTCTTTAATAACTTTAATAACTTTGCTATAATGGGATTTATGGTATATTTATTATAAATGAGGTGTCAAAATGGATAATCAATTAGAAATCGAATTAAACCCAACTGAAATTTTGAAAAAAGAATTTAAGTCAAAGATGCGCGGCTATGATCCTGAAGAAGTCGACGGTTATTTAGATTTAGTGATTAAAGATTACCAAACTTATCAAGAAAATATCGATCGTTTAACGGCCGATAATACCCGCTTATTTAACAAGGTTGAAGAACTTAATCGTCAACTAAGTGCTTCTGACAGTGTTAAAGAAGTCAAGCCACAACAGGCTTCAGCAGCAACTAACTATGATATTTTGAAACGTTTATCAAATCTTGAACGTCACGTATTTGGTGCTAAGTTAAGTGACCAAAATGGTGCCGCTCAAACAAGAGTTCAAAATCATTCACAATTTGATTAGACAAATCGCTTAAGATGTACTATAATAATATACATTGATTAACATTTGTAAATCTTGAGTAATCGCGGTCTACATCAGTAGGCTGAGGAAGGTCCATGCCCGCACAGGCTGAGATGCTTGTAGTGTTCGTGCCTGGCCCAATAAGCCAGGGTACCTTAAGGGTAACGGCGGAAAAAGCGCTAAAACTTCGGTCATGCGTTAATATCCTTAAATAGTGCCACAGTGACGGAGCGTTTGGGGAAACCCAAACGATGGAACGAGGTAAACCCCGCGAGCGAGTAACCCAAACTTTGGTAGGGGCGTCTCATTTATGGAAATGAACTAAAAATGAGAGTTCGAAAGAACAGATAGATGATTACTGAAGGAGCTTTCTTCCTGGGGAAGTTCTGGAACAAAACATGGCCTATAGAGGTTTACAAACAGGTGGCTTGGGCTTTTGCCCAAGCTCTTTTTATTTAAAAAATAATTTCCTAAGGGGATCTTTAAAAAATGACTTACCAACTATACGCTACAATGGCAAGTGGTATCGAATCCATTACGGCTAAAGAACTACAGAATTTAGGCTACGAAACGCGTTCAGATAACGGTCGGGTTTATTTCGAAGGTGACTTGGCAGATATCGCCAAAACTAACCTTTGGTTACGCAGTGCCGATCGTGTGAAGATTGCCATCGGTCAATTCGAAGCAAAGACATTTGATGACCTTTTTGAACAAGTGAAAGCTTTGCCATGGGATCAATATTTACCACTAGATGCTGCTTTCCCAGTAGCTGGTCGTTCTGTGCGTTCAACACTCCATAGTGAACCAGATGTCCAAGCCATCACTAAAAAAGCGATTGTTGATAAGTTGAGTACCGTTTATCACCGTCGGACGCGTTTAGCTGAAACTGGTTCTGTCTATCCGCTAGAAGTCAGCATCTTAAAAGACATGGTGACAATTAGTTTAGATACAACTGGTCCTAGTTTGTTCAAACGTGGTTACCGTCTTGAAAAAGGGGAAGCGCCATTGAAGGAAAACTTCGCGGCCTCATTAATTCTCCTTAGTCGTTGGCAACCAGATATGCCGTTTGTTGATCCAACGACCGGTTCAGGAACAATTGCGATTGAAGCGGCTTTAATTGGTCGTAATATCGCGCCTGGTATGCACCGTAAGTTTGCCTTTGAAGACTTTGACTGGATTGACGCCACTGTTTTAGCTGATGCGAAGGCTGATGCTAAAGCACAAGAAAAACCAGATCAAGAACTTGAAATCTTCGGTTATGATATTGACCAAAATATGGTTGATATCGCTAAGTTGAATGCTAATGAAGCGGGTGTCTTACATGATATCCAGTTCAAACAATTAGCTGTTAAAGATTTTAAAACGGATTTAACGAACGGGGTCATCATTGCTAACCCACCATACGGTAAACGTTTGAGTGATCAAACTCAAGCGCGGGTATTGTATAAAGAAATGGGCGATACTTATCGTTCATTGAAAACTTGGAGTAAATACATTTTAACAAGTGATTTACAATTCCAAGAATCTTTCGGCCAACGCGCAACAAAACGTCGTAAACTTTATAATGGTCGGATTCAGACTGATTTATTCCAATATTGGGGTCGTCCCGTATGGCCACGTGCTGAAAAAGCCGAAAAATAAGAAATTTAAAGTATTTTCCCATTATATCGGGGTAAATGCTTTTTTATTTGCCCAAAATCCATTATAATTAAGATTACTTCAATAATAAGGTGAGGGATCGACTTGACAGTCATATTAGCAGCAGAACCAATTCCTGAACAACACGTAGAAGATTTACAGCAACAAGGGTTAACCATTATTAATTTGGATAACGTACAACCCGAACAATTGGCAACCATCGATATTATGTTTGGTTGGAATAAAATGGTGGGGCCTAAAATTTTAGCAACACCAAATCATCGCTTGAAATGGATTCAAGCAGCTAGCTCTGGTGTTGACTATTTACCATTAGCAACATTGAGCGAACAAGGCATTATCGTTTCAAATGCCAAGGGTATGCACGCTGTTCCGATTGCACAAACTGTGATGAGTTATATTTTATATTTCACTCGCGGTATTCGTCAAAGTTTGAGTTCTCAAGCTAACAAGGAATGGCGCCATCATGAGATTGGGCGCGCGACCGAAACACTTGAGCACCGAACAATTATGGTCTTTGGTACCGGCCAAATCGGTCATCAGATTGCCGTTTACGCTAAAGCGTTGGGGTTAAAAACCATCGGGATTAATCGTCACGGTGAAAAACGCGATGCGTTTGACGAAATTTTAACGGATCAAGATTATCAAACGAAATTAGCTGATGCGGATTTCGTTGTGAACATGATGCCGTTAACACCGGAAACGGAAAACTTTTTCGATACGGCATTCTTTAATGCAATGGGTGAAGGGCACTACTTTTTCAACCTAGGTCGTGGTGCTTCAATTAATGAGACAGCGCTCATGGCACAATTGAATAATGGTCATCTCGCAGGGGCCGCAATTGATGTTGCGCAAACTGAACCATTACCAGAAACATCACCACTTTGGACGACAACCAACTTAGTTATCACCCCACATATCTCGGGTTACATTCCAGATATTCACGAACGACTCTTTAGAATCTTCGAACAGAATTTACCAGTCTTCTTAACGGACGGGCAACTCGCTGTTAACCAAGTTGATTTATCGGCTGGTTACTAAAAAATAAGACTTAACACTATATCAGTGTTAAGTCTTATTTTTGTGGTTAAATTTCTATAGACCAGGAATTGGTTCCGCTAATAAACAGTCATCTGTTCGATCGTAATAACTGACAACTTTTTGGGTTAGATCACTTCGCCAATAAATAATGCCAGCAGCTGCAGCTAGCTCACAAAACACTTCAAAAGTGATTTGACCAGTCTGCGCTTTTTGGACCGCAGCTTTAATTTGAGTGGCATTACTTTTAGGGGCAACCTTTTGTGGCACACCATTCATTTTAAAATCAAGATAACCATCATTATCGTAATAGCGATATTTTCCGGATTCAACAAGGTAATCATATTTAAGGACACCCATTTTTTTAAAGGCCTGCATTAATTTTGGAAAGTCACTAGCATTCTGTTCAGCGTCGACCGCTTTTTGAATTGCGTTATAATTTAACATCACTAATCTCATTTCTATTTTTTCTTTTTAGCGTACAACAATTACGAATTTCGAACAAGTAAAATCGCCTTTTTTAAATCCGTGATTTGAGACGTTTTAACGACCACTTGTCCGTTAGTTAATCTGAAATGCGCTTAAAATGCGCCTCTCGTAATTAGTGTGTTTTAAACGTGATTAGACCGGCCTTTGAACCACTTCTGGTATTTATCGGTATGAGCGCACGCTTTTGGTAGAAAGAATGCGCTCGGAATCCCTTTAAATCAACGATAGTCAGGGGTGCAAAATACGACCGCATGGTTTATAATGATATAAGTAAAAAGAATGCGGTCAAAAGGACGGAATTTTAATGCGAAAATCACGAACTAAAAAAGGCAAAAAATTAAACGTACAGCCTTTAAGGACCAAAGACGAGATTGAGGACATGAAAGTTATCTTACGACACTCCCAAATGGGTAGTCGGAATTATTTACTTTTTTTATTAGGCATCAATACCGGTTTACGTTGTTCTGATATTGTCCAATTAAAAGTGAAAGACGTGATCGAAGACAATCCCGTCATCGTCGAACAAAAAACAGGTAAGTGGCGCCAAATTAGTTTAACTAGTTTGCGACCCTATATTAGTTTATATATTCAAAATAATGAACTGACTGGTAACGACTGGTTATTCGGGAGTCGCGTCGGTGATAGTCACATTACAGTCAACGGTGTTTATCGCATGTTGACCGAGGCGGGCAAGAAACTCGGCCGCAATGATATCGGTACACATACAATGCGCAAAACTTACGGGTATTGGTTCTATAAACAATTTGGTGATGTGCGGTCATTGATGATTGATTTTGGCCATTCAACACAGGAAACGACTTTACATTATATTGGGATTACCCAAGATGAAGTTTTAAGTAAGAAACAGCAATTGGCAATCGGCCTTTAAAAAAGGCTTGCCTTAAAGTGAGCTTCAAGGTGTATAGTAGAGATATCAATTATATAAGTTGTAATTGTGTTTAAAAATTTCGCTATATAATAGGAAGAAACACGTTCAAAAAAAATTTGGGAGATGTTTTTATGAAAGCAGTAACTTTTATTGAACCAGGAAAAATGTTGATTACTGAGGCACCTAAACCAACAATCGAAAAGAAGGCAGATGCCGTTATTCGGATTATTCGGGCTTGCGTCTGTGGCTCTGATTTATGGTGGTATCGTGGCCTTTCAAAACGCGAATCAGGATCGCTAGTCGGACATGAAGCAATTGGTGTTGTTGAATCCGTTGGTGAAGCAGTGACTGATATTAAAGCTGGAGATTTTGTAATTGTCCCATTTACACATGGTTGCGGATACTGCGCTGCTTGTTTAGCTGGCTTCGATGGTGATTGTACAAACCAAGAAGGCGGTGGCAATGGTGGTTATCAAGGTGAATTCCTCTGTTATACCAACGCTAATTGGGGCCTGGTTAAAATCCCTGGTCAACCAGCTGATTATTCGGATGAGATGTTAAATAACCTCTTAACACTTTCTGACGTTATGGCAACTGGTTATCACGCCGCTGTTTCTGCTGAAGTTAAGCCTGGTGACACAGTGGTCGTCATGGGAGATGGTGCAGTTGGTTTATGTGGTGTAATCGGTGCTAAATTATTAGGCGCAAAACGGATTATCGCCATGAGTCGTCATGAAGATCGGCAAAAACTAGCACTAGAATTCGGTGCAACTGATATTGTTGCTGAACGTGGGGACGAAGCTGTCGCAAAAGTGATGGCGCTAACTGACAACGCTGGGGCTAACGCCGTCTTAGAATGTGTCGGGACTGAACAATCCGTTGCAACAGCGGTAGCCGTTGCTGGTGCGGGCGCTGTTATTGGTCGCGTTGGAATTCCACAAAAGGCAGAAATGAATACCAACGTCTTATTCCGTAAGAACATCGGCCTCCGTGGTGGGATTGCGGCAGTCACAACCCATGATAAAGCACGGTTACTCGATGCTGTTTTAAAGGGCGAAATCAATCCTGGTAAGGTCTTCACACAACGCTTTACCTTGGATGATATTCAAGCTGCTTACGAAGCAATGGATCAACGCCAAGCTATTAAATCGTTATTAGTGATTAGCGATTAATCATTGGAAGGAATGGTTGCATGATTTTCCGGTTAATTAGTTTAATTTTTGTCATTTTATTACTGCTTAGCTTTTGGATTAAAATCCCATTTTTCAATGATTACCGGCCAGTTATGATTCTTATATATGGTCTTACTTACTATTTCGTTGACCAACATCAGCGACTAACACGCTAATATAGCTCAAAAAAGCCGTTCGGATAAATTATCCGAACGGCTTTTTATGTATTTTTAAATGAGTTTAAGTAAATAACCACCTAAGCAACCAAAGATACTACTTAATAAACTACCAATTAAGTAGTATTCTGCAAAATGATGTTCATTGGCTCCGATGGCGCGAAACCGCGTGAGGGCTTTGATTGCGACAACAACCGCGATACTCGCAACATTATTGGTATAGCATAATAACAGAATCGCCAAACGTTCTAAGCGACCGATATGCCGACCCAATTGTGCTCGGTCTGGTAGTCGTTCCACATTTAAATCTAAGCTTTTTAAAAATAAGCTGATGAAATAATCGGCAAAATATAATGTCGCAATCATCACACTTGTGGCTAACAACCAGCGACTAATCGTGCTTGACTGCCAATGAGTCCCTAATAATTGACTAACAATGACAATCACAACTAAATGCAAAACCTGATCTAAAACGTAACTGATTAGAGGGACTTGATTGGGTTTTAAGCGTAAAGCACGTTTCAAAATGGGCTGGCAATTCTGTTTAGTGACGTCGATTAGCCAATGCATTAGCACGATAATTATTAAGCTAATTCCGAACGTTTCAAGTGAAGGCCAGTTTGCGACACGTAGTAGCGTTCCGATTAACCAGATGCCAACCACCATTGGTACTTGCGTCAACGCATGCCCCAATAATGGGTACCATTTAACCGCCAATTTCGTTGAGCGTTTGCATCGGGCCATCTGATCGGATTGGATTAAAAAATCCGTCCAGAAATGGGCTAATAGCAAAATCGCAAATAACGTCATACGTTCACCTCCGCCAAACTCATTAGTTGCGCTCGAACCGTTGTTAACGTCTGCTTAATGAGCGGGTAATCCATCTGATTGAGCAACCGACTGATCTTACTAGAAGCGACAGCACGCTCTTTTTGCTGCGTATAATCCACTTGGTAAGTTGTATTACCATATGCTTCCCATAAAATTTGAGCCAGCTCATAACGTTTCAAGTTCGGTTGCGCATAAAGTAGAGCAAACGTCTCTTTTCGCAGCTTCGTGTTTAATAGCCGTTCATAAATTAAATAAAAAAGGGCACTAATGCCATTAGCGGTCTCTGCGGACCAATCAGTAACTAATTGCCATTTAAAAAGAGAGGTCGAAAACGGATAGCCGAGGGGTAAAGTTGCCCCTTGCATTAAGCGTTTCGCCTGGTCAACGGCCGTCAAGGCATTAACAATTGCCGAACTATTTACACGGTTAACGTCTTGATAATCTGTCTTTTCGACTGTGACTAAATTTCCTAAGCCAACGCCAAAATAAAATTCCGGCAGGTCTGTTGACCCAAAAAGCGGTTGCCAGAATTGTCTAAACGCTACACTTCGTAAATAGGCATTACAAAAGACAAATAGATCTGCCAATTGCGATTGTTCTGCGGCTTGAAAACCACCTAATAGCCCATCACCATCTTTTACCATAAAAGGGGTGAGTAAATCCGGAAAACGGTCATTCAGTTTTTCCTGCAGATGCTGTAATAAGGTTAAAATCTGAGTCTGATCGGTAAAATTTGTCCGACTACCAACTAAATCGATAAAACAATAAGCAGCTTGCATCATGAACCTCCCTAAAAACATTTGATTATAAGTACATAATAGCTAAATATATCCTCAAAATCAAATGTTTAACGCACCGGCTTGTGTTTTTAAACATTAGTGTTATAGTTAACTACATAAGTAACTAACCAATCAACTAACGGAAGTGGGTGATCCTTTGTTTTTTGAATTTAATAACGAAGCGCCTATCTATCGACAGATTGCCGATCAAATTGAAGCAGGCATTTTTACAGGCGTTTTTCCACCGGAGAGTCAGATTCCTTCAACAACCGAGATATCGCGACAATTTAATATTAATCCGGCCACTGTTTTAAAGGGCATGAATCAGCTTGTCGAAAAAGGGTTAATTGAAAAGAAAAGAGGGCGCGGTATGTTTGTCACGACAACAGCACAAAAACAAATTAATCAACAGCGACAAGATGAATTTTTTGATCACTACGTCGCAGCGTTTATTACCGAAGCACAACAACTGAAATTATCGAAGGACGACTTAATTGCACTGATTGAAAGGGGCTATCAAAATGACTGAATTAACAACTGAACATTTGATTAAGCAATTCGGTAATCGGGTTGTATTAGATGATATCAATTTAACTTTAAAACCAAATACAATCTATGGCTTGCTTGGGCGAAACGGTGCTGGTAAGAGTACACTCTTAAGCATTCTAGCGAACCAAATTTCTGCTTCAAGTGGCACAATCAAATGGAATAAAACACCGTTAACCGGGCGTGATCATTCTTTACAAGCCATTTATCTCATGTCAGAACAAAACCTATTCAATAAAGAAAATCGGCTTAAAAAGATTATGAAAGATACCGCCTTATTACAAGGGGCCTTCAATCAAACGCTTGCTGATAAAATGTTAGCTGATTTCGAACTCAATCCCAAACAAAAGATTAATCAACTCTCAACTGGGTATCGGACAATTTTCAAAACAATTGTCGCGTTATGCGTACCAGCGGATTACGTTTTTCTAGATGAACCAATTCTCGGGTTAGATGCTAATCACCGCGTTTTATTGTATCGCTATATTTTGGAAGCCTACGAAAATCGACCACGGACATTTGTCTTATCAACTCATATTATCGAAGAGATTGCTAACTTAATCGAACACGTTTTAATCCTTGATCAATCTCGAATCATTATTGATGATGATCTAGAAACGGTCCTCGATCACAGTTATCAAATTAGCGGTCCTAAAGAAGACGTCTTGGCATATTGCCAGGAATTACCAATCTTAGCGAGTGAACAAATCGGGACACTCTACACTAACTATCTCTACACTAACTATCTCTACACTGAGTTACCCGCAGACCGGGTGATCCCCGATCGCGTAGCAATCAAACATGTCGATTTGCAAACAATCTTCATTAAATTAACTGAAAAGGGGCGTGAACAGCATGTTTAAAGCAATGTTACGCTATCGATTAACGGCCATTTGGAAAACATTGCTAATTGCATTAGCAATTGGTGCCGTCGTAACAACTGCCAGTGAATTAATTTTAAGCGCTAAAGGGTTTACTCTCGGTATTCTAATAGGGAGTTTAATAACGATGGGATTAGTAGTTACCCAACTCTGTCTCATTACCCTTTCGTTCACAATGACCCGGCCCTATTTTGAATTTGGCATTCTAAATGGGATTTCCAGAAAAACTAATTATGTAACACATCTGGTTAGTCTATTAGGTAGTCAGCTTGTGACCTTTATGCTTTTTTATCCCGCAACAGCTGCCATTTTCCAATCACACATCGAAGACAATACGAATCTGTTTGATCCGTATCTCATGTTCATCATGATTATCGGTACTTGGATTGTGATCGCTAGTGGGATCGAAATTAGCAGCTTTATTACTTTATTTGAACGTAAGATTTGGTGGATTGTGATTACCTTATGGGTAGTACTAGACATTCTTTTTGAACATTATGTTCATCCAGTTATTAATTCAATCTTACCCACTTGGACCAAGCTCACAGGGCTCAACTTCAATAGCGCTAGCATTATGACAGCTGCTAAAGTGGTAGTGATGAGTCCGTATTTCTGGCTAACTGTTTTCACCAGTTTTATTTTCCCATTGTTAGTCGCATGGGTCTGTCAATACTTCATGCAAACCAAAAAAATCGCACTTAAGTGGCGTCGTTCAGCTTAATTCAATATAGTCGGGCAATGATGATGGTCATTGCCCGACTTTTTTGTTACCAGATTGTTTTTTAGCATTATTTTGATTATAATGAATACCTATCAGTATCGAGGAGGCTATCAATATGTTATATTCACCACTTTTTGAATGTGATGTCCCAACAATCCGCTAATTCCGTGCATTAAACACAAATTGGAGGATTTACACACGACAATCACTAAACAAGCAAACTTAGAGCAAGCACAATTGGTAACCGCAACATTTGGATTCACTAATTCTAAAAAAGATACTGCATTTTGGGACACGACTTTAACCCCATTACTCAATGAGATCGAAGCCGATTTAACACTCGAACAAATTCGCGAGTTACCTAACATCACCGCGACGAAAAAAGCGTATAAAGCAGTCGGTCTTGATGCAGCACGTCATCGCCCATCTTCGGATAGTTTATTACGCCGCGTCGTTAAAGGACAGGGGCTCTATCAAATTAATGCGTTAGTTGATGTGAATAATTATCTCTCTTTGAAGCTACAACTACCGATTGGCAGTTACGACTTAGCTAAAATCGACGGTCCAATCAGTTATCAAGTCGCTGAAGAAGGGGCCGAGTACGCTGGAATTGGTAAGGGCGCGATTAATATCAGTCACTTTCCAACACTAGTCGATCAACAAGATGCGTTTGGCAGTCCAATTTCGGATTCCACACGCGCCATGATTGCCCCTGAAACGACAGAAGCGATGCTTGTTGTCTATGCTTTTGGACAATCACCAGCACAATTAGCGGCAATTGAACAAACCGTTAAAACCGTCCTTCAGGCAGCCTTTAACCCAGAAGAAATCACAACTGAAATCATCGCGTAAAAGAAAAAGGGGCTAAGACAAAAGTAAATTTTGTCTCAGCCTCTTTTATTTATCTGAACTTTTATAGTCTAAACGTGTTCTGTCAGCCAACTCTTTCCGGTTAACCCTAAATATCAAACGATTGCTACGCAATCATTCGCTATTTTGTGTTAATCCTCAAGACCTGCCCGGCTGACGAAACACTCTAACCGAGTTACGGCACACTTTTTTTATTGCGCTAATAATTCTACTAATTCTGTTTTAGGAATGCCTGTAAAGTAAGGCGTTGTGTCAATTGGTTCGAGGGCTGCCGCTAAGTGTTCACGGTCATAAATCGTTCCGGCTAATTTTTCTGCTAAATCATTAGCATCACCTGAACCGAAGAAATCGCCGTAGAATTTAACGTTGGCAATCTTACCATTTTCGATCAATAAGCGGGCATCAATCGTCCCAAAATCAAAGTGTTTCCGCTTTTGAATTGTTGATTTAGGTGACTTGCCATAAACCCAGTCCCAGTTACTATAGAGATCATTGAAAATCTTGTCGATGGCTTGTTCATCTGCCGCCGTTAATTGATATTCACGATCGGCAATTTCTGGTAAGCTTTTGGCATTAAAAAGGTTCAAGAGTAAGACATCTCTAAATTCTTCGGTCGACATATTTTGATATTCAGGGTTCACGTGGTCTTTTAAATTAGTTACCCGCTGGCGAATGGACTTGATGCCTTTAGAAGCAATCTTATCAGCAGGGACGTTCAACGCTTGTGTGAGGACATCTAGATCGACGTTCCATGAAAGGGTCCCGTGAGAGAACGTTTTGCCGTTTTTGGTATACATCGCATTGCCAGAGAATTTCTTACCAGCGACTAACATATCGTTACGACCAGAGACTTCAGCCGATGTTGCGCCCATTTCGTGAAGTGCATCGACGATTGGTTGCGTAAAAGATTTGAAATCCCCAAATTGTTCTGAATCAGCATCGACAACGAAACTAAAACAAAGGTTGCCGAGATCTTGATAAATACCACCACCACCAGATAAGCGGCGGGTCACCGTAATGTGATTATCCTCAATGTATTTTTGATTAATTTCTTCATACGTATTTTGATTCCGACCCACAATAATACAT
>ERZ794960.107-NODE-107-length-17223-cov-176.461498_pt1 | contig 17223 bp, 17 predicted proteins | sample MGYA00375737_ERZ794960 | MGnify/ENA primary metagenome ERZ794960 (study PRJEB30138, sample SAMN05968709) | food fermentation metagenome | isolation source: fermented_meat | host: spontaneous_fermented_meat_time_3_second_replicate;sponta... | place: Italy... | reverse complement strand
GAGACTAACCCCAGATACTTCGTCAGATTAGCCACTAAATACTCAAATTCTTCATTAGTGATATAAGCACAATCAGTTCGGGGATAACTCAACAACTTGGCTTCATATAAACTTTGAATAGCCGCTAAGGTTTGGCTGGCACTGGCATGATACCGTTTATTCATCGCACTTTGCAGACTGGATAGCGAGAATAGTTGGGGACTGGCACTCTTTTTAGCCTGCTTTTGCACGTCCTTGATTAAACCGTCCCGTAATCCTTTCTGAACGTGTTTAGCTTGCATGAATGTCATTAGCCCTGTTTCATCTTTAAACCGCTGATAGGGGTCTAATTTTGCGACGAATTTTTGCTGATTAACTAAAATTTCCGCATTTAGTTCAAAATAGGGTTCCGGCTTAAAGTTTTTGATTGCCTGGTCTCTTTGATAGACCATATATAAGGTTGGCGTCTGCACGCGACCAATCGAATACACCCCGCGTACCCCGTTTTGTCTTAATAACAAAGTATATAAAGGACTGCCATTCATACCAATTAACCAGTCACTAATTTGACGGGTTTGGGCTTCTTTATAAGCCAAATAGTCTTTGTGCCAATCACCAAGATTTTTAAAGCCGGTAATAATCGCGTTTTTTTCTAGGCTATTCAACCAAAGGCGCTTAATCGTTTTCGACTTAACATCAATATGCGCTTGGTTCATGATCGACCACGCGATATTTGACCCTTCTCGACCACTATCGGTGGCCACAATAATGGTATCGGCTTTCGTTAACAGGTCTTTAACGATCTTGAATTGCGCTCTTTTACTAGTTGACACTTCAAACTTGTATTTGTCTGGGAAAATCGGTAAATTAGATAAGGCCCATTGCTGGTATTTCTGATCATATTTATCCGGTGTGGCTAGTTCAACTAAATGTCCGAGACCATACGTCACAAGCGTATTTTCGGGCAAAACAGGGTCACTAACCGTATAGTAACCCTGTTTTTTTGTGCTCTTTTGAAAGGCTTGGACGTATGAACGGGCTTGACTGGGTTTTTCAGCTAAGATAACAGTGGTCATGTTCGTTCACTCCTTGTGATTCAATTTTTGATCTAATTCTGTTTTGCCTTGTTCAGCTGCTTTTAACCAAGTTTTACGGCGCAATTCTTGTTGCTGGTCTATCGATTGTTGTTTCAAATATTGTTGATACCGGTTGATGGCTTTGAGATCTGCAAAGGCTGCCCAGCGAAACAATAGCCCACCAAGCAGTAAAACTAAGGCCATTAGCGCTGTTCCTAAAAAATCGGTATGGCTCGCCGTGAAAAAATCTTGGTATAAATCCATTAACATGAGGTAAATTCCCATTAAATAGAAGATCACGCTAACTAAGTTATCAAAATAGTAAGACAGTTTAGTCCGCCGGGAGGGTGTTGTAAAAGGGTCGGTTCGCATATCCTTTTTGGCTTTTTCCAATAACCAGTGTGCGATTTTTTTCATAACTATTTCTCCCTCCTAGTGGCTACGGAAATAATTTTGAAACATTCTCATGGCACCCATACCAGCACTCTTAGTCACACCGGTTGAAGCCCAAAAGTCTTTAACGGCGTCAGGTGTCTTGACCACCAGAAAACCGAATCCGATTGAAGCAATAAAAGCAATAAACCCGTATTTAGCCATATTAGTGAAACACCATACTGATAATGACATACAAAGCACCTGGCTAATAATGGAGGCATTGTAATAAATATACTTCTTCCACCACGTGCCACTATAATCAAAGCTTTCAGTCGCCATGCTCATTGCAGCTAAAGGAATTGTCAGGTTATACCAAGCCATATCAGCCACAAACACACACATCTTGATAAAGAACACGACGGTTACGACAGTGAAGATTAGCAGAAACAAAATCTGTAAGGGTAGCGAAATGCCAACATCTTTTAGCCCAGGAACTTTATTCATGCCGGTAATTGATTTAGCAGTGAATTTCTGATCAGAACTAAACATATACTTTAGCAGGGGCAAGGTAATTGAACCTTGAATAAAGCCCTGTAAAAACACGAAAACCGGAATCACGGCCGCTGATTTAATCCCGTCCATGATGATATTAGCCCAAGTAACATCGGTACTTTCATCTGCCTCTTTTAGAATTGTCATCACAATGCGGCCAAGGACGACCACAACGACTAACGATGTCGCAAAGGACAGGAAGATGGCATACCACGTTTTAACAATTGGCAAGCTTTGATTGGCTTGGTCAATAATGGCCTTGCAGATGTTGAATAAACCGTCCAACAAACCAGATAATGCCCATTCAAAAAAGTGTGTAATAGCTGATTGAATGATATTTGTCATTTTAAATCCCTCCTTTGTCTATTTGGGAATAAGTGAGACTGCACCAGTATCACTTTTAGCTAGTGTGTTAATTGGTGTTAGTTTATATTTGTCTGATTGCTTCTTAATCTTAAACAGTCGTGTTTCTGTGCTACCTGAAACACTATTTTTACCAATGAACTTAATTTGTTCATTGCCCTTGCTTTCAAGCAACTTGTACTCATACACTTCACTAAATCCCGCTTGGGTAAGTGTTAGATTGCTTTTTGAAAACTTTGCAGTAGCGGCCATACCATTATCTTTGCTAGAAGCAAACGTCCACTGGTGACTTTGCAAATCTTGTGCTGTAGACTTCCCACAAGCGGTAAGACCAACAACAATCAGTAACACTGTCATCACGGCGATTATATATTTGCGATATTTTTTCATTAATATGCCCTCCATTATCCAAGTAAGTTGTTGTCGTCTTCTTCTGGCGCCTCTGTTTGACTATCTTTATTTGAAACTCTCTCTAAATCGCTGTCTAGGTTGTCCTGTTGTTGCTCCTCCTCTTTCTGAGACATCTTGTTTGCGACTTCTTTTTGAGCAGTCTCCTTTAATTTTGCTTTCCATTTTTCTACTTTATTCTTAAAGTTGGTTTCTTGACTGGCTTCTGGTTGGCCTTGATAATCGTTCTGTGACAAGTTAACCAAATGATCGGCTCCTGGAAATAGTTTAAATTGGAACGCTTTTGTCGCTTTGACTGGTCGCGCATTACTAAAAATTAATAAGCTCTGATCTTCGGGCATACGCATAATTTCATCGGGTGTCATGAGCGAACGGCTCGTATAGCTGTAACTATCGCTCTTGCTGTGGCTTTCTTCCTTGCTGTGACTGGTACTCTCACTACCGGTTTCAACTTTTACGGTCGATTTACCTAACAGATCACTAAAGTATTTAGCGGTCACATCATTAGCGGCATTTAAGCAAATTTTAACGGCATGATTACCTAAGATACTTTCGGCCTTATCCTTACCATACAAGGCTTGTAGCTGGGTTAAGGTCTGACAAATGGTCGTCACGCCAATACCGTACCCCCGGCACGTCGCCAGAAATTCTTCGTACTTAGGAAACTTCCCTAAATTGACAAATTCATCAAGGATAAAGTCGACTTGGTGGGGCAATTTAGCGTGATGATCGGCGGCTAATTTGTATAATTCATCAAACAATTGTGAGAAAAACAGATTGATGAAGCTTTCATAAGTGTTATCCATGACGGGGATAATCACGTACAGCACAACTTTGTCGTTGCCAATCTCTTTTAAATCAAAATCCGAAAAGCTGGTAAAATCAGCCACTTCTTTGTCAACGAACTTCGAGATGGTCGCCAACAAGCTTTCAATAATACTGGCCTTCATTTCGCCTTTGGCCTTTTTGAACCCTAACTCATAAGCGCGTCTCGCTGGATCAGTCATGGTTAGATCAAGAAACAGGGTGTCTAACGGACTATCTGCGCCCTTTTCCTCGGCCTCCACATCGTTTTCTTGTAAGACTTGCGTTACACCGGCCAAGTTCCTTTGGTCGGGCGCGCGGTGGTTCATAACAAACAGGATTAGTGCCTTCAAAAGTTGCCGCTGGGTACTGAACCATACGTCTTTTTTGCCTTCGGCATTTTCACTCTGAACGATCTTCGTGGCGACGGTTTCAGCTTGAATATCCCGTTGAATATAATCAAAAGGATTGTAGCGATCACTGTGCGCCATGTTGGCAAAGTTGACGACATGCACTTGATAACCCTGGGCTAGTTTGATACCGGCCGTCTTTTCGTATAATTCCCCTTTTGGATCGGTCACGACAATGCTGTTCTCCGTTTCGTTAAACAGATTGGTAATCACGACTGATTGGGTCTTATACGATCCTGGGCCCCCAACCACAAAAATGTTCCGGTTGGGTTTGGTGCTGTTATTCTGGTAAACGATCTGTTTATCTACGATCCCTAAAATTGTCCCATTCATGTTAATCTGCCCCCTTCGCTGACTTTTCTCGATCCACCAATGATTTGAGAATTTCGGCCTTAGTACTCTTGTTAAACGCTGTGGTGAGGTCTTTGGTATTAATGCTAAAGTAATGGTCGCTCAACTCTTTTAGATCACCCCAGGTCGCACTTCCGTGGGTTTCAGTATCTGCGGTTTCCCACGCCTTATGCTTACTATTTCGCTTCAAGGCAAAATAGATGGTGTATAGGACCACGGCGATACTGACGATAATTAATACCGGGTTCTTTTGCCCCAAATACAGACTGTAATAATGCCAAGGGTGTAAAGCTAATTGTTTTAATACGGTTGGCATATGATCCGCAAAGGTTAACTTATAACGGGACAAGGCCATGACAGCTCCAGCTAAGATCTCCGCTAAATACAAGCCAATGATCAGCGTTAGTAGATACGGCCAACTGGCTTTAACGCTGTTTAATAATTTGTCTTTCATCTAATCACCTACTATCTGTTTAATTTGTGACTGCTTGGTACCGGCATACCGTTGCTTGCCATGAATCAAGGTTGGGACTGACGTTAATTGATATTGCTGAATGTAGTGCCGATTCTGCGATTGATTCATGTTAATAAAAACAACGTTATGGCTAATGACGTTGTGCCAATAGATTCGGTGAAAAATAGCTTGGCAATCCGGGCAATCATCGCGATAGAAGAACAACACTTTTTTAGGGTGCTTAGCTAAAGTCACGATTGGTCGCTGCTTTTCTACGTGGTTGACATATTGATGACTGGCAAACCCGCCAACGGCTAAAACCACCACGATTACCGCTAGGGCTTTACCAACCCGCTTAATTAAGGTCACTGGCTTTAAAACTGCTGCCTAAATTTTGTACTTCAGTGATTCGATCCGTGGTGGTATCGAAAGTCACCTGATAAAGTACCGTTGCCTTCTGCCAGTCGTTGTCGCCACTCTTACTTTGGTAGCTAACAACCGCCAAACCTTTCATGCTTTGCCCCTGCTTGCTTTGCGTATACAGGTTCAGTTGGTTTAACTTGGCTGAAACACTATTGCTATCACCATATGTGCCTTTATTTGAAAAGTATTGCTGATATAGCTTGTCGGAAATCAAGCCTTTCACGCCATCTTTACGCTGGCCGTAGGTCTTGGGCTTAAAGTTGTTCATGACCTCAAAGAACTTGGTGACCACCGTATTAAAGCTAAGTTCAGCCTGACTTTTATCTTTATTATTTTGGTAGGTCTTATAGCTGTCAATTTGGGTGCTCAATAACTGCTTTTGTTGGTTAACTTTAGTCAATTGCTGGTTAACTTGTCGCTTCTGTTTTTGTAAACGACTGATCTGCTGTTGTGCCTGCTTAACTTGGCTATGCTGATAGGCATTCGTTCCTAATGACATAATTAAGATCAAACTACCAAGCGCAATACTTAATACCACGCTACGCTTCATTTGTTGGTTCCTCCTTACTTCTTGATTGGCCGGGCTAACGTTACATCGCTACCACTTAGTAAGCTATAAAAGGCGGTGCCAAAGGTGCTTTCGTTAACCTTGTCGCCTACGCCACCTTGTTCAATGATTTTGGTGGCTTTGCCTCGCCATTTTCCTAGCAGAATGGCAGTATGGCCGTTGTTTCCGGCTCCCGCACCTTGATTGACGATGACAATATCGCCGGCTTTCGCGTCATTTTCACTGATCTGTTTCAGATATTGATGGCTGCCTTTGGCGTCACTGGCCATCGTGCCGGTAAACCAGCCCATGTTGGCCGGTACCTTGTAACCAGCTTTATTAAGCGCTAACCAGACAAAGCCCGAACAATCAGTTCCACCAGTTTTGCTGGGATTCTTTAAATCACTGCCTAAATCGGGGCTGGGGTGGGTTTGAACATAATAGAAGTCGCCCTTCATACTTTCCGCGTTTTTAACAATGCTGCCACCGGAATAGCTCGGGTCACTATCACAACCTAGCTCGGTCAGATCGCCGGAACTCGCATTGTCTAACGTATTACCGGCCACTGGATCACTCGCACCCAACACAGAATACCAATGATCGGCATAACCGTATCTTTGGCTTAAATACCATTGTTCCGGGTTCTTACTCATACCCTCATAATCCATTAACCAGGCTTTCGTCGCTTTGTGCACGTCCGTATATTTAAAGATCTGCTTGTTTGACGCATAGTAACTACTGTTCAATTCTTGATCGAGATAATCCAACTGTATCCCGAGATTGGTCGCTGGTTTGTTTTCCTTGTGGGCTAAGTCTTCCAGCTTATCCTTTCGACCGCCTAACCACTGGGCTAAGCCCGTGGCCCCGGAGCTTGAATTAACCGAATTGGGATCAAGGCGACTTTCTAGTTGTAAGACCCCCAAGATACCAGCGGCTGCTTGTGGTGTGGCACCATACTTCTGTTTCCAGTGTGCATAAATATTTTTGGCATTTTCCGTCATGCTCTTACTATCTAATTGTGTTTCTGTAGTGGTTGAGTTATCACAACTGTTTTCTTGCAATTGACCTGTTACTGCCGCAATTAACAAGATGATTAGCAGAAGGGCGCCACCCACAATATAAGCAATCAATTTCCACTTCTTTTTCTTATATTCAAATGACAATACCTGCATTTAATCACCCACTTTGTGCTTGGCCTGATCGACTTGTTTTTGCGCTGCTGATTGGTCACTCTGCGCGTTCTTTAAGTCCGACTTAGCCGAATCCACCTTCTTGTCTTTGTCCTTATCTTTACTGCCATCAATCTTGTTGGCGTCATCTAACTTCTTTTGGGCGTCGCTAACTTCGTTCTTAGCAGAGTTGAGACTTAATAGCGCTTTGAGGTACTTAGCTTTAGGACTGTTCACGCCAGCTAACTTGGTTTGAACAGTCTGGGCGTCTTGCGTATCGTTATGGGCGAGGAAAGCTTGCCCTATTCTCAATAACACATCAGCGTTCGTCGTAAAGGATAATTGGTTATTGAGCGTATTGGTATCATAATTAACAATTGCTTTTTCAAGTTTCAACTGGTCTTTTTGCTTGCTCGTCGCCTTAGTTGGTAACTGCCAATTAGCCACTTGACCGCTATCTTTGTTGGCATAAGCCGCATTAACAACCTTGTTCAACTGACTTGGGTCAACCTTTAAAGCTTGCTGGTACTGGCCATGCTTTAAAAAGGCACTGACTTGCTTAGTTGAAGAATAGCCGGCCCGTTTCATATCTTTTTGCGCTTCCGACCACTTCTGATCATTTAAAGCGGTTTGAATTTGACCGCTATATTTTAATCGTGTGACCTGGGCTTGGTTCTGGTTAGCTAAGCTTTGATACTTTCGTTCGTCACTTTTATGGACTAAACCGACAGCCAAAACGGCCACAATCGCCACTCCGGCCACGCTCAACCATAAACGTTGTTTGGTTTTCTGCTGGGCCGTTTCAACTTCCTGCCATTCGTGATAACTCACAAAGTCCTCAATGCCGTTAACCACTTCCGTTAACTCATTTAACGACGTAGCTTTAGCTACTTGTTGTAAATAGTCGTCCGGGTGTTTAGCTAGGGCTTCTTTAGGATTGCTTAGTAGCCGTTCATAGGGCGTCCCCGTCAAGCAAAATAGAATCAGCGCTTTGTATTTGGCTAAATTGCTATGTTTGTCATCATAAGGCATGAGTTCATTGGCGCGATAGGCGTACCAAACATGTTGCATGGGGTAATACCACAGATTAGCTGGATTTAACGCAATATGATACTGGCTATCAGCAACCACATTTTGCGCCATGATTTCTTTCGCAATGGCCGCCCGGATTGCCTTATTCTCATGTGGTAATTCCTTTAATGATCTGACCTTATCTGGCAAGGTATAAGTTAAAACGACCTTTTGGTCTTGCTCAACCACGTTAACCAACTGCAAGAAATTGGCATCAGTTTGCTTTAATTCGTTTAGCTCACTCAACTGGTCGTATCGAAATTGATTGTGATTGAGTTCGAGAATTAACTTGTTCCCCTGCCGCTTGAACGTGCCGACCTCGATATTTAATAGCTGATTTGATTTACTCATTTAAAGTCCCTCCTTCCTCTTCGGTAGTGGTCAAAGCGTCAACTTCACTGGGGGTTAAGACCACGCGCTTTTGATAATCCGGTTGAATGGCTGTCTCACAGTTGTATTTTTCTTGGTAAGCTTCGGGATCAATTAGCCGTAGTTCTTCTTCGGTCAACTCGACTTTCATAAAGGCGCGTTGACTGCCATAAATCATCAGGGCTTCGCCTTGTCTACGGCGTTCTAGTAACTTCTTTTCTTTATCCGAGAACGTCATTCTTAACTTAGTAATCACATCATCAACGCCTTTACCGTCCAGGCCAAAGAACACCTTGGTATAGGAGTTCCCAATAATGGCTTCCCCAATATTCTGCCCAGTATCCGTTGTGCCTTCGATCACGTCTTGAATTTGTTGCGTTCCGGCAATCGCCCCGGCATTGTACTTTCTGAACCGCTTGTAGGCTTGATGGAAAAAGGTGGCAGCGGCTTTGTGCAAGGTTAAAAAGTGAAATTCATCAACAAATAATTTCTTGCGGTTATGCCGATCTTTGGTAATTTCGTCCCATAGATACTGAAAAGTATTCAGATAGGCCGCTGATTGGACTTCCTGTTCACTTTGTAGCGGTTTCAAATCAAAGGAAATGATTTTCCCTTTTAAGTTAACGTTGGTGTGGCCGTCAAATAGGCTGTTAGAGCCACGGGTATAACTGCCTAAAATATAGTAGAAGTCTTTAACCCGACCGAATTTGTCAGCGTCCTTATCAGCCAATTTTTCCAACTCGTCATAAACATTGGATAAGGTCGGCCACTGATCGTCTTTAATTTCTTTCAAGCGGCTGTATTTCAAAACGCCACTGTTGACGTAAGCTTGTTTAACGACATCATCAAGGATTGCCAATTCAACTTGAGTAATCCCGGTTTTAAGGACTTCAAAGAACCCCTTTAATCGCTGGATTTTATCTTTGACTAGTAAATCAAGGTTCGTGACCGCCTCATCAGCGCTGAGGATTTCTTCGGAGAAAATTTGGAGCGGGTTAATTTTGTACTTAGCATTAGAAGTTAAGTGCAAGACTGCCCCACCTAGGGCTTCGACAATCTTGGTATATTCGTTTTCCGGATCAATAATGTAGATTTGATAGTCTTGAATGGCGTAGCGTAGGATTTTCTGAATCATATAGGTGGTTTTACCAACCCCGGAAGTCCCGATAATGACTTGATTTTGATTAAGGGTCTTGTTGCGATCCAACATATCTACGGCAATTAAGCTGTTGGTATCTTTGTTAACCCCTTCAATATCAGATCTCGGCTTCAAGTCCAAAATTTCCGCGTCATCAAAGGGAAACATGCTGCTGGCAACTTCGGTATTACTTTCTTTGTACGTGTAATCCCCCATGAGGTTCTCGTTAATTGGCATGGTTGACCAAAAAGCTTGGAACGTCGCTTTAACGGGCACTAGGGGCTTCATTTGTAGCTTAATCAACGTATTCTTGACGTTTTCGGTTAAATCGTCTAGCTCTGCTAAACTATTGGCCCGCAGATAAACCAGCATATGTTGATAGACAAATGTGGTAGAATTATCAAGGTATTTATCTAGTTGCATATTGGCCGAATCAATATAATTTTGCAGAATCTTCTTTTTATACGGGTCGAACGTATTTAACTTCTGCGCTTCCTTATTTTGAATCGTCTTCTTGTAATAGGTAATCATTGAATTGTTACTGGCGCTGTCGATATATTGCACAATATCGATAACGCCTTTTTTGCGCTTCAATTCTGATAACCAGTTGCCATACACCCGCTTAGGATAGTCGGCAATCGCTAACACCCGAATAAAATTCTCCCCCGACTGGACGTAAGTGGGGTACTGTTCCCAGCTAAACGGGAATAGTGAATGCAAGCTATCGCGATCAATCAGCTTGGTAAAGTCTTCAACCTCCGGTTTTTGTTTATTAACCGCTGGTTCACTATTTTGCTGACTTTCTTTCTTGGTTGGCATGAACAAATCAATGACCTTATCACCAAAACTCATACTGTTGCCTCCTATCCATTGAAATTGATTAAGTTCTTTAAAATCTCTTGGACTTCTTGACTAGTCAACACTTTGGCCGTCACATCAAAGTCTGTTAACGCATTTTCAATATCCCGCTTAACCTGTTCGATCTTCTCGTCTAAGTGGGTGACGGCTAAGCTTAAGCTTTTAACGCTTTTGTCCTTAATCGGCACCTTAACGATTAGCAGGTGTTGCTTAGTCGTCATGTTTTTGGATTCTTGGACTTTAGTAAAGTGATCCAAGTAACTGGCCATTAATTGGATTTTGAACTGTTGCTCGGGGTGATCTTTTTGTAAAGTGAGATACCGCCGTTTGAGACCATTGAGATAAGCCGTCATATTGACGGGAATCGTCGGCTCTAAGAACTGTAAGGTGTCATCAACACCTTCACCTAAGGTGCTCATCAGAAACGCACCATAGTCCTCAAAGACGTCTTGCTGTTCGGTTTCATTAAGTAGATCCAGGTTGATCCCACTAACTTCCAAAATGCCAACGAGATTACCCGTTTTGGTAACTTCGTAATTACCATACATACCCACCACCAAGCTCATGTCATCAATGGTCTCTTTGCCACCATTGATTTTAGGCGGTTGGTAATCCCAATCGAGTTTCGCTGATTTATTGGCGGTTTTGCTCTTCTTCAAACGCATTTAGTTCACCTCGCTTCTTCGGTTTTAAATAAAACAGTTTCTGACCATTGGCATAGCGGCGTTTCAGCTTAAAGTTATCCCGCACTTTAATATTCTTCCGCGCCGCAACTGGCCGAATTGTTAAAATAGCCATGACAATCGTCATGGCTAAGACAACAATCACTATTTTTATCAGGACTAAGATTAGACCATAGGGTGGGATCGCAATAAAAATTAAGCCCACTAGTCCTGCCAGCGCCGCATAGCCAAAATCCTTCAAGGTGTAGTCTTTCCAGATCCCGTAATCTTTATCTACGTTCTCTGGGAAGATAAATTCTTTTCCTTTCTTCATTTGGCAGGCTCCTTTTTAAATTAAGTGAATAGGCTGTAAACCCAAGGTAATAGCCAGATAATCGCTGCCGCTAGGGCCACTAAACCAGCCACCCGACCAACCGCGTGATAAACCTCTGATTTCTCTCGTGGATCGTCTGCGTCAGGCATTCTTTTGATAATAATAAATAGCGCGACACAAATCCCAACTAAAACGACCAAGCCAGTTAAAATACCTTGAATCGTCTTACCAGCTTGAGTTAACTTGCTTTTAACTTCGCCGCCGTCCGCCGCCAAAACAACCTGGGCGTTCATCAGCCCTAAATAAATCGCAGTAGCTCCAGTGGTTGCTAGCGCTTTCATTTTGCTGAACTTCATGTTATTCCTCCTTTCCCTCGTCTTCTGATGACCGTAATTGAACTTGTTCTGCCTGGGTTTGCTCGGGTTCCCGCTGGTAGAACTTATCCAATTGTTCCTCGGCAATTTGCTGGCTTGGTAATGGGTCGGTGGCTAATTTAACGCGACCATTTTCGCTCGTGGCTAAGTAATACTCTTTTTCTGACTGACCTAGTTCTTGAGTCTCTAAGACATGCAAATTACTTTCGTAACGGCCTAAGGCGTTATCAACTTTCAACCCATAGAAACCTAAGAAGCCTTCTAAGAAACTCTCACCAAAAAAGGTCATTTCGTTTTTGATCTGCTTATATTGATGGGTCGGTTTGTTGCTCACCAATTTTTCAGTCTTTTTAGCATTTTGACTGTCTTGATGGCGATTAAACCAGCCGCTAAGTTTTAATGGTTCAATCTTTAACTGGCGTTTAACGGTCTTCTTAATCATTGCTTGCCGAACTTCATCGATTGGCTGACCGTCTTGATCTAATATCGCTTGTAACTGTTTTAGCTCGGTTAACTTTTGATCGTCATCAACCACAATGGCCTTTTGGTCATCATGGAGTAACTTACCATTAATGCCTTGCCAGCTTTCTACTTTCATTGGATCACCTCCTTATATTGCCCTTTTCTAGGCTAGAAATATTAAGCAACTAGCTTTCCCCTAGCCCACCCGGTAAAATGGATTGTTAGGAGGGTGACACCTAGAAGGCGTAATTCTAGGTGCTGATCCCCGTTAGCAACTCTACTGCTGACGAGGACGCCCTCTTTTTTTGTTTGTTTCCTTATCCATTCAATGCCTTCCAATGAAATTAATTTAACTGTGCCGGTTTCCATTAAGTATTCTTCGGGCATTCTATTTGGGTGCCGTCTTAACCATAAGCTTACATATGATCGATCATGCCCTAGCTTGATACCGGCCTGAGATAAACTAATCCATTCGTGTTGTCTTGCCACATGCAGGTAACTCCTTTCTTAAATAATTAACTAAATTATAGCACCATTTGAACACACTTGTGTACATTTGCTTTTACATTTACATTACAAGTGCATGCCCCCATCTTCATGCCGGTTTCGAGTTTGGTGTTGCCGTTGCTTTTTCGTCATTTCCCACTCAGTCTCCTTTAAACCTTGCGCCTGTTTTTGCCGTTGGTAATCTTCATCACGGGCATATAGGGCGGTCATGATTGCGTTACTAAAGGCCGTCTTTAAGTAGTAGCTTGGACTAACTGGCTTGTAATTTAGCGGTTGATAATGTCCAATATTTACTTTTCTATACTGGTCGTCCTTGGCTTGTTGCTCTTTTAACTGTTTTTGGATTTTCTCAATCTGACTGTTCTTAATCGTTGGATCGACTTTACATTCACCCAAAAAGAGTTGTTTAGTGCCGTCATGCTTTAAAACCCGTTGTAAGTGATGATTCTCTAACTGATCTAAGCTAAGCTGTCCCGACAAGTAAGATAGTCCTTGTTGATGTTCTTGGGGACTGAACACCTGTGGTGGATTTGCTTGCCACTGTTCAATTGTTTCAGCCTGACATGGCTTTAAAACAGGATCATAGTACATCACGGCTGTATAGGCTTGTTCCTGTTTAATCAATGGCAATCCATCTAAATCACCTTTGGGAAAGGCCCTTTTCAATACTTCATGGTATTGCGTTTTAATGACTTGCTTAACGGCCATGATTGCCCGTAGATCTTTGACTGCGCGAGTAATCTTTTGCTGTTCGGTTGGTGAACATTTCTCTAGTAACCCTTGATCGACGTGTTCTAGACTTTCTAAGTTATCGTCATGAATCATCAGCGTATATTTCAGTTCGATTTTGACTTCCTTTTCTTGTTGCATTAATAACTTCCAGCCAACGTATGGCCGTTTGGTAAAGGTCAATAATTGTTGGGTCAACAAATCATCACGAATGTTCATTAAACGTTCGTTTAATTCACTACCCTTGAAAACTGTTTGTTCGCTATCGGTTTCCTTAATTAATTCTCGTCTTTCAGCTTGCGTGGTCTGTTCAAAATTAAGCTCTGGATAAAGTTTTTTCGTGGTACGATCGACCACTTTGTTTAAGAGTTCATCTGCCTTTTTTAATGAGCTTTCTTGTTGGTTAATTGTCAATAATTGTTTAGTCACATCTTCACCAACTGCATGTTTAATTAAGGTGCTATTTTTCCAATTAAATAGCATGCGCCGTTTATCATCTAAGCTCTCTAAACTGATATAAGTTTTCAGTTCATGACTTAACTCATTGACCACCCGTTTTTCATTAAACGAGAAATGTTTGCTTAGACTATCTAAATGACCTCTATTGATTACTTTTTCTTGGTTGTTTTTATAACTGGCTTTGGCCTTGCGATAGTTCTTTACTTGTTGGTTAAATTCTTTTCTTTCATGCCGCTTACTATTGATTCCCTCATGTTGGGTTGGTGTATCATCTATTCCCTGCTCGATAAATGATTTTTCACTGATCCGATCCGGAATATTTTTTTGCTCTAAAACTTGATTGACACTAGCCGCCCAATTGTGCCGCCATTCAGTAATTTTTTCTTTTTTATCCCAATCAACTAGCCACACCTTTCTTGATCTTGGAAAACGACTATTTCCTGTATAAGTCTTGTTCCCATTTTCATCTAATATATTTTCCCTTTTACTTTTCAATCCCCATGTTCCGTCTGGATTAAATGGACGATTAGTTAGCATAACATGAGCGTGCGGATTATCTGGGTGATCTCTATGAATTGCTACGTCGGCAACCATACCCTCATCAACAAAATTTTCTTGTACATATTTTGTCAATAATTCTTTCTGTTCGTCTTCACTTAATTCAACTGGTAAAGCCACGTTAAACTCTTTTGCATAGCGTGAATTTGCTCGCCGATCTTTTCTTTCGACTTCATTCCATAATTTCTCTCTATCACTCGCCCATTCTGGCGCATTCTTTGGTGTAAAAATAAAGCTTTCTGGCACGACTGACCGAGCATAAAAATAGCTTCGACCTTCTTTTTGATCGAATAACTTTTCACCACTTCTATAACTTGCTCCAGCAATTGCGCTTCTTCCTTTTCCAGCACTAATATTACTAAAGCTCATGTGAAAAATTGCCATGTCGGTCACCACCTTTCTTTGGGTTTATGGGTTTGCTTTTGTTGTCGCCAACGGCGACTTCTGATACAAGGGTTTAGCACAATAACACAACCAACTTTAGTTGTTGTGTGTAAGTGCGCATTGACCTCGTTTCACTCGATCTTCTGATTCCCTTAACTCCACTTTTAGTGTATGATTTTCGCTTCGCTATTTCAAGTATAATACTTTGACTTAACGTTTTTCTTATGATATGGTGTCCATGATTATTTTCAAATATGATCGGAGGGATAATCATGTCGCAAAGTAACTTAGAAAAACAAGAAGCTAAATTAAAAGCCCTTAATCAAAAAATCAAGGACGAAAAAAATAAGATTGAACAACGATTAGGTAAACAAATTATTAGTCAAGCAAATTTAGATTATGCTAATTTATCTAACGATCAGATTAAGCTTTTAGCTAAGCAATTTTCTGAATTTTTAAAGGTAAAGTCCGTAGATCATTAGCCATACGAGATGGGGAAATTCCATGTCTAATCAATATGAAAAACTAGTCGAGCAGCAAGCGCGTTTAAAACAAAAAATTGATCGGGAAGATTTTAAATTACGACAATCTAAATACTATGAAAATCGGCAAGCCCGCAAAGCCCGTTCTCGCCGATTAATTCAAAAAGGGGCTTTATTAGAAAAGTACTTTCAAGCTAATAACCTCTCGGTCGAACAAACCGAAGAACTTTTAAAAACATTTGCTGACTATGTTAACGCCCATAAACCGGATAAATTAAAAAACGATCAACCTAATAACTAGGCCGATCGTTTTTATTTTCAGGATTGTTTTTTGGCTTAATTTCTGGATTGTGTTTAGCAAAATCTTTTAATTGTTCTTGGATTCTTTTACCAATTTCGTCTTCAACTGATTTAAGCTCTAAGTTTGCTCTAATTTGTAATCCTTGAATGCCATTGTCATATGTCCACCGTTTAATTTTAGCCATGTCATTAGTTCGATAATAATTGGCAATTAGTTCGTTCCATTGATCCCACTTATCTAACGGCACATTGATTAAGCCTGCACCACCGTCAATCATAATTTTATTAGCACTTAAAGTCGCCGTCCTTTTGTTCCCGTCCCAAAAGATTTGTTGGCGCATATTATGATACATAACAGTCAATGCTTTATCAGTGGTCGTTGTTTGCGGATCAGCCAAAATTTTTTGTAAAAAGGATTGTTCTTGTTTTTCGTTAATTAAGGGTGGTTCAAAAAAGTCTTCACTGCCTAAATCAACTCCTCCTTTTCCTTGCCGTAATTCTCCTGGTACTAAGGCGTCTTCCGCGGCCACAATCTTGTTAATTTGTTTTTCCATGGTTAACGTTAAAGGGGCATTTTGATCAGTGATATATTGCCACCCACGCTTTAAGTTAACAATTGTCAAAATATCTTCAACAGGAACGCCTGCCACACTCATGCCGTCCATAATGGTTTGTGTTTGCGGCAAAGTGGTATTTACGCCTTCAAAGCGGGCATTAGTGTGCACTAGCTTGGTAAAATTTGTTCGAGCAAACCGTTTGTTTTCTGCAACTGTAAATTGATACTTGTCCATATATGCTTGCGTCTTAGTCATATTTTGTACCTCCTTTTCATTCCAACCACTGATTCATTGACTCGTCCATGTTAAATCACGAAATGCTTTTCGTTGATAATTTTTTCTTGCCGTTTATCTAAGAGGTAAGTGTGTAACGCGTCAAACAACTTGCGCTTATCAGGATCCGGATTATGTGCTGCTTGCTCCCAAATTTCTTGAATGTCGATTGCCCAGGGGTCAGCCAACAATTGCTCTATTTTTTCGACTTCTTTGCTTGGTTTGGTCATTTAAAAAGCTCCTTTCACATTTTCTTAGTTCAGTCATCGCCAATTCAGCCACTCAAGGTGCCTATTTTTGCTTCTAAGCGATTTTAAAGCGATTTTAATATAATTATGCATGTAACACTTAAAACGGCTTAAATGAGTCCATGTGACGTTTAATTCCAAGAACGCCCATTGTCAGTGTTCTGTTCTTCGGGGTGTTTGGCCGCATATTCTCTAGCCGCTTGTTTATTCCACCAAACCCCAAATAGGTTTTGCATGGTGCCGTACAAGTAGTTTTCCACGTTCTTGATATGCTTTTCATTGCTTCTTAGGGCGTTAAAGTAGCGTCTCAAGGCTTTGGTCATTAAAGGCTTCAGCTCCTCATCATAAAGTGGGATTAGGACCCCAATATCCTGATGATCCTTCTCAACTCGGTACTTAGCATTTAAGATAATGCCGATGAAGCGCCGCATTTGTTGTGGGGTACGGCACCAGAAGCTAAGTAATTTCACGGCTTCGGGTTCTAAGAAAACGGGTAAGCCACTGTCTTCATCAGTTAAGAAGTCATTAGCATGATTTATGAGATCCT
>ERZ794960.103-NODE-103-length-17503-cov-108.681339_pt1 | contig 17503 bp, 11 predicted proteins | sample MGYA00375737_ERZ794960 | MGnify/ENA primary metagenome ERZ794960 (study PRJEB30138, sample SAMN05968709) | food fermentation metagenome | isolation source: fermented_meat | host: spontaneous_fermented_meat_time_3_second_replicate;sponta... | place: Italy... | reverse complement strand
CTATTCAATATTTTTTAGCTATTAATTTGATAAGCGCTTTATAAGGTTAACAATAGCTGAGAAACTTGTCTTTTCAGGATTTATGACCTAGAATAACCTTAAAGAAGTAAATGAATAATAGGGTTAATTACTATTAAATAACTAACTATTTGAGGGAATTTCATAATGAAACAAACAAAATTCGCATTATTAGCAGCAGTTACATTAGCAAGCGCAACATTGATCAACGTTGCAGGCGTACAAGCCGTAACAGTTAGTGATAAGGTAGCTACTAAAGCAACACCAGCAAAAGCAACAACGACTGCTGAATTTACGGTTAAGGCTGGCCAATTGACATTGGATGCTGCACCTGATTTCCATTTTGGTAATGATGATACAACAACTATCAATAACTTAAAGAACGATGACCTCCTACAAACAAGCAACACTGTTGATAGCACTCATCATAATGATGGCCATGCACAAACTGCTACACCAGCAGACGGTACGCAAGGTAATATTGATAAGGATGTTAATACGTTACAAGTGAGTGATTATCGTGGTGCTGGTAGTGAATGGACATTATTCGCACAACTTGGTGAATTTAAGAATATCGATACAAAGAGCGAAGGGACTGCAACCGGTGTTATCACAATTGGTAAAGGTGTTGATAATCTAACGACTACAACCATTGGTAAAGATGCACAAGTCATCATGAATACCGCCAAGACCCTTGAAAACACACCAGAAAAATTAGGTGCTCAAACAACAACTGCTGATTTTAGTACTACTGATGATAAGGTATCTTCACTTAAATTGAGCGAATTAAAGAACATTGTGGCAGGAACTTATCAAGCACCTATCACATGGACTTTAATGGATGGTGCTCAAACAACTTTACCAACAGCTTAATTATCAAATTTTAAAGATTAGATCAGAAAAAAGTTGGGGAAACCCAACTTTTTTTCGTGAAGGAGAGCGCATGAAAAAATTACACATACTAATGTTGTCATTAATAGGATTATTCTTGCTACCATTGATTATGGATATGCAAACGGTCCAGGCAGCCGGTGCTGGCTTTACAGTAATTGCTAATATTCCCGATAATCAATATAACGAGGCTTTATCTAGTTTTGATTTAGTTATGAAGCCAAATCAAACCGAAACATTATCAGTGGTGATTGAAAATCTAGAAGATAATACAAAAACGATTAGCGCCGCAGCTAATACTGGTTATACAACTGATTCAGGAACAGAGGCCTTTGATAAGCATAACCCTGGGAAATTATCACAGGCGGAATATCAATTTAGTCAGCTTTTTGATCAACCACAAATGATTACTTTGAAACCTAAAGAAACAAAAACAGTTAATTTTAAGGTAAAGATGCCAGATCAACTCTATGCAGGCGTTCTAAAGGGTGCGCTGTATTTTAAAGATACAAAGGCAGGTAGTACGCAAGGAACAGACCAACAAGGTTTTAGTGTAAAAAATTATTATGCAATGGCGATAGGTGTAGTGTTAAGAGAACATCCTAATATACATACACCGGCAAATCTGAAACTGCGGCGGATTCGGGTTAGTGAAACAAACTATCTGCATGAGCCTGCCGTATTAGCTAAGTTGGAAAATGTACGAGCAGCAACACCAGGTGCGATGACTATCAATGCTAAAGTGTCGAAACATAAAGGCTCTAAGACACTATTTGGCTATCAACGTGAGGGTATCACGATGGCGACAAACTCTAGCTTTGAATATGGGATTCCGCTTGGTGATAGCTGGATTAATCATGGGAAGTATCACTTGCATTTAGTTGCGAAATCCAGTCAAAAAACTTGGGTTTTCGATCGTGATTTTGAAATCAGTGTCAACCAAGCAATGCAAATGAACCGAAAGAATAAAAATCTATGGTGGATTTGGTTAATCATTATACTAATTATTATTTTCATCATCCTATTAATTACAACGTATTACTTAGGGTATCGTCGTCGTAAGAAGCAAGATGAAAAGCAAATCAAAGAACTAGAAAAACAATAACTCGGGGGTGCCTTCTAGCGCTTAATGGGGAAGTTAGGACTGGGGGCCAACATATATGACAAAAAGAAAATATGGTTTAATCGCGTTAGTAATTGGTTGTTTTGCAACGATAAGTTTTGTGAATCAGCAAAAAGTTCAGGCAACTGGGACGGTGATTAAGAATAAGTCGCGAATTGATACGGAATATCCATTAAGTGGCGCCTCAAATTTTATGATGGTCGCGGGGAATCAGTTTGTTCAATCTGAATCTCCATTCAGTGGTCGAATTATGGCGAATTCAGTTATTTTGAAGAAGCAGTGGATTGGTCCATCAGGATTTAACGGTTCAACTGAATCGAGTACGAATACAGCATATGATAACTATTTTAAGAATTTAAAAAATCCAGCAGTCATTATTAATGATTTCACAAAAGGGAATGAAAAAATATATGATAAAACTGAAGGAATGAAAAATTTAGTTTTTCATTTAGGTGGTATGTGGCAAAATCCGCTAGTTGAAGATGGTATTTCTAAAAATACTGAGTTTGCAACTGATACATCGAAAGCCGATGCTGAAGCAGCATACCCTGGAATGTCGGTTTCGCTTGCTGGTTTTAGCAAAGGGCAACAAGGGACTTTTGAAGGTCTTTGGAAGAATAAAATGGTAGAAGGTATAAACGGTAATTTAGCTAAACTACCACAGTATGTTGATAATGGGATTAATAAGTACGAAACAAGTGGGGGTTCAACAGCAACAGATTATAGTTTACAGCAGAATATTCAGGATGTGAGTCAATTTTATGCTAACTTACTCCCAGAAAATACTGATTTTTGGTCTAGTACGGATGAAATTATGGATTTAAAACAAACAAATCCAATTAATAATGAGAATAAAGTATCGAGACCAGTATCTAATCCGTTCTATATTACTGATCCGTGGCCTGAGGTTACAGATGTGATTATCAATATTGTTGCTAAAGCGGATGATCCAACTGTGAGTGCCGAAACAAGAGGAAAAACTAAGCCATATACTGCAGAAGTGGATGGTAAGAAGCCGATTGTTGCGGTTTCGATTGATCGAAATAGATTAACAGAGAATTATGAAAAAGCTAAGCACATGAATATTCAGTTTCACTTTTCTGATAGTTTCTATAAAGATGATGGGAAAACATTAGATTCAGAAAAAATACCATATATTGTTATTAATTATAAAAATTTTGGAGATAAAAGATTTGATTTCCAACCTGGAGATGGCTTCTATATTGGAAGTGTTGATAATTTCAAATTTCCATTGAATACAACAGATGTTGGTAAACCTGGATACGTTAACAGTATTGCTAAAGAGGTTGGGGGTGCATCAGATGAAGATTGGAGTAATCCCAATGTTCTGAAATTTGGAGCACATTTATTGAATAATTTTACAGATACGTATGATTCTGATAACTATCCAGAATCGTTTGATCAAGCTAAGTAGGATAATTCAGGTTTAACGGCACAAACCGCTGCAGTTAGTTATACCAGCCGTAGTCCAGGGACGATGCTATTTGGTACGATGTTAATCCCGCATGGGTCTTATTATGCCGGAAGTTCCACTCATGGTCTTTATATTGGTGGTGTTGTTGCGGCGAATAATATTACGTTGGATAATGCGATTATATCCCCAGAGCATGATAAGTCTGTTTTTGGTAATAACCAAGAATTTCCGGATTTAAATGATGGGGGGGATGCAAAAAAAGTCACTATCGATTCCATCGATTTAAATGATCCTGGTAGTAAGAATTCTCAATCGCTTAAGAGTGGTGGGACGGCTAAGTTTGATTATGCTGATGGGGCTTTGAAGCCTGCACCTAGTCTAGGGATTACAGGGGAGTTAAAGCTATCGAATGTACCTAACAGCTATGGCTTATATTATCGGTATAACAGTAACGGTAATAACGATAAAGGTGAGTGGCATCGTTATTCCAGTGGTGCCCAAACTGGGACCTCTGTAAAGCTAAATCAGGAAAGTTTATTGGCTGATTTAAATGATCAGACCAAGGCAATAACTGGAGACGTGAAAACTGAGGCACAGAAGATTAGCTACCCGCTCACTAAAACTAGCGGGATTGAATTTGCCACAACGGCGGATGCCAAGGCGGCAACAATTGCTGCGGATAAGATTGAAACCACGGCAACATTCAATTTTACCCTGCAGGTGAAGGCCACTCTTGAAGTGACCGTGCCGGCTAGGATATCATTTGGCACGGATGTTTTGGGTCATTCTTCAGGTGAGGCAACAAGAACGGTTGCTATCAACGAGATTCAATTGGCCCAAAAATCGGTTGCTGATACTGGAACGGCTGAGGGCCAAAGGTAACTGTTTATAATCCGTTATTAAATGGTTTTAATTTAAAATTAGCCTATCTAGATGCGAATGAGGCAAGTCACAATCCATTTTATATTACTAATAATTTTAAATATAATATCAATAATGTAGCACCGCTACCATTAGCGCCGGATAAGAGCGATGGTGAGTGGATCGATGGAATTTTGAAACGTGACACGACAGCGCAAAGTCTAGAAACACGGATGGGGGATAATCCCCTTAAGGAGAGCTCACTACAGCTTCATTTACCGTATAGAAATGATTATCAGATTTCAACAGATCCTTACGAAGCGCCGATGGGGTGGCAGCTGACACTTTAGAAAATTTTTAATCAGAACTTAGCAAAATCTAATAATGATGCTAAGTTCTTTTTTTGTTTCGTTTTTAACATTTAACGCCTAAAAAATAACGGGATGAGATTAATAATTATTTAACATAGCTCAATGTTAATAATCAATACTATGTATATTATTATAATATTCTAAAATATTATTTATGATTATAATGTTTAATTGCATTTGATAAGGGTATAGTAGAACTGCGGTAATAAAAGGATTCAAATTAATATAAAATTAATTCTAGCTCATCAGTCATTTTAAATGATAGTTAGTTTGGACTGGAGGTGCTACTTAGATGAATACGAACAGTATTTATTTGACGCTAGCTGAGAAAGAAAAGTACGCATTATTCTTGGATATTACTAACGTTAAGTGGGATGAACTGCCCGTTAAGAAACGAATTAGTATGGCCAGACAGGTTGATTACCTGATTGATGATGTGAATTTAAAACAGGTTGCGGCGCTCTTAGATCGCAACTACGGTAGTTTATATAATATGTACATGAGCATGGTGGGCGATCTGCAGGCGGTCTTAGGGACCGATACTGATGATGCTCGGCAGCTCTTTAAGGTACCGAGTGACGCCTATCATTTTTATATGGTTAAAAATTCGGATGTTTATGATTTTGTCCAAATTTTATTACATGGTGGTAACGTGTCGTTCCAATCATTTTGGGAGAAGCACAAGAGTAGTAAGGCAACCGTCTTGCGGCACTTGAAACAGGTACGGGATTTAATTCGAGCCTTTAATGTACGGATTGCGTATGATCCAATTCACTTAGAAGGTGATGAAAAGGCGATTCGGATTGCGCTGGTGACCTTATATTGGCTTGCGGCTGGTGGACATACATGGGTTTTTGATGACGTTGACCAACAAATGGCGCATGATGCGTTTGATTGTGCAGTTAAGGCCTATCAACTAGAAGAGCCTAACTTATTAACGCGTGAAATTGGCACCTATATGATCGCGATTTCTTATTATAGAGTGATGCAAGGAAAGATTATTGAAGAAGACGATCGGATGTCGTTGATTCGTTATCCATATCCTGATTTGACTAATACTTATCTGGTTGCTGATTTTACGGAAGATTCAATTAATTTACGGGCAACATTGGCGCAATTATCACCTGCACAGTGTCGTGCTGAGTCGGCCGGGTTGTATTTTGTAATGAAATACGGACCAATGCCGCTAAAATCGAAAGAACAGTTTGATATTACTGAATGTATGGTTTATGAACGTTATGTACCAGAAGTTTATCATTTTGTTCGTCATTTTTTGGAACGGACGCCAATTGATATTCAGCGCTATTTGAAGATATCAGATAAAGTCTATCACGAGTTACAAAATGCCTTATTTGTGGTCACAACTAATATTCATGTGTTAGGTAATGATATGACTTCCGTAGCATCACATCAATTAATGGAACGCTTAAAATTATTGCGGCCCAATGAACGATTACGGGCTGGCGTTAGTCAGACAGTCGATTATCTCTTATCTGAACCAGAATTTCGATTATTTGAATCTAATCGAGATGCGCTTGTGAAAGCGTACTATAACTTGATGCGACAATTAATTCAACAGTATCGTCCGGCTAACCGTGTGAAGGTTGCTTTAGTGGTTGAACAAGATTATTTAGGTTATATGGATGTCTTGGCGGCATTGGATAACATTCAATACGTTGATGTCAGCACTAGTGATGAAGCCTTACGGGATGCCGATTTAGTGGTTACTACGGCCAGCATCACCTTACCAGATTATACAAACCCAGAAGCAGTGCCGTTTGTTTGGCGGTTGAATGCTAATAGTGATCATTACGCTCGTTTATACGGGATTGTTCACGAATTATGGATTCAAAAATCACACTTAGAAAAATCTGAGCTCAATTGATAACGTACACATTTGTATGCAAAAAAGGCCTGGATAATAACTTATCCAGGCCTTTTTTAAATCAGATTTAGATTGCTTTTGATTGTTGTTCGTTTAATTCTTTAACCCGTTGGTCGATCATATCGATGACTTTTTTACGATCAGCTTCGTTTTCAACGAAGTCTAATACGTCGCCGTCGATTTGCATCTTAGGACTTTCATCATAAGCGTCGTACCAAGCGTCATAACGGCTGTTTAATTCCTTGTAATAGTCGTAGAGGGTTGGATCGGCTTCTAATTGTTCATAAGAACGACCACGTTTTTGAATCCGTGAGAGCATTGTTTCGAAACTAACGCGGACATGGATTAATAAATCAGGACGTTTCTTGTGGGCGGCAAATGGTAATTCTTGCATCATGTTGGCTAACAATTCGTCGTAAACGCGCACTTCAGTTGCTGTGGCACGACCGAGATCAGCGTTCAAGTGGAAGAGTAATGAATCTTCGAAGATTGAGCGATCCAAGATGTTGTTATCATCTGTGTAAGCTTGCTTGATACTATCAAATCGTTTATTTAAGAAATAGATTTGGAGTAAAAAAGCGTATTTTGTAGGATCTTTATAAAATAAAGGTAATACTTCGTTATCATCAACGGATTCGTAAAAAGCTTCCGTTCCTAAATGATCAGATAAATATTTTGTTAAACTAGTTTTTCCTGCACCAATTGTGCCAGCAAGTACGAGCAATGTCATCAGTCTCCCTCTTTTGACTATAAAATGTGTTTTGAATGTTATTGATATACAACATGTGGTGTTTCATCACCAAACGTCACTTAAATATTCTAGCATTTTTAGCGCAAAAAGCAACGCTTGTTTATCAAGGGGAGGTATGGTTTCATTGCGAAGTCATTAATGGTAAAATAAATTGCCCATTATAGATACTTTCCGGGAGGTTAGTCAGTTGAATAGAAATGACAGTATTTTTTTAACACAGGCTGAAAATGATAAATATGGTCTGTTGTTGGATATCGCGAGCTTGAAGCGGGATGAATTACCCGTCAAAAAAAGAATTGCATTATCTCGAAAAAATGAACCATTAGTCGACGACGTTAATTTAAAACAGGTCGCCGCCTTATTAAACCGGACTTATGGTAGTCTATATAATACCTATATGAGTATCGTCGCTGATTTAAAAGAAGTTATCGGTGAAGACACTGAAGATATTCAAAGATTATTTAGTGTCCCACTAGATGCCTATCACTATCATTTAGTGAATCAATCAGATGTTTTTGATTTTGTAAACATCTTGTTGAAAGGTGAAGAAGTGACGTTCGAAGAATTTTGGACATCACACGATATCAGCAAAGCAACCGCATTGCGGCATTTGAAAGGTGTTCGGGATTTAATCCGGTCATTTGATATTCGCATGTATTACGATCCAATTCGCCTAGAAGGTGATGAGAATAAGATTCGCTTAGTCCTCATCATTTTATTCTGGCTAGCGACTGATGGGCACACATGGCCATTTGAAACGATTGATCGATTGGATGCTTTAAAGGCGTTTGATTTAGCAATCGAACGGTTCCAATTGGCAAAACCAAATGTTTTAACCCGCGAATTAGGTGCATACTTAGTTGTGACAATGTACTATCGGATTGCGCAGCGGCACTATATTCAAGGACCTACCGAAGAAAATTTATTGCGGTACCCAGTCCCCAATATGATTAAAACGTATATTAACCAACCGTTCATTGGGCCAGCGTTAATTATTAAAAATGCAATGGCTCAGATGACGATGGAAGAAGCAATGGCTGAATCTTTTAACCTTTATGACTTGATGAACTTTGGGCCCATCTTGTTACAAGGGAATAATCAGTATATGCCATCTTATGAAGATCGCTATGAACGTTATATTCCTAAGACCCATAAATTCGTAATGGATTTCATGGCTAAGGTGCCAATTAATCTTGAAGAACATTTGAACCTGGATGAAGAAGATTATCAAGGATTAGTTCAGACATTAATGGCCACTGTCATGACAATCTATATGTTTAAACAAGATGTGATGTCGATTATGGCGAACCATTTAATGGACGATTACACACGCTTGAGGGATAACCCCGTTTTAAAACAAGATATTGAAGATACGGTCGATTACTTACTCTTAGACAAGCAATTAGATTTTATCAGCGATTTACGCGATCAAATTGTTAGCGGGCTTTATAATGTCTTACGGCAAGTTGTTCAACGGGTAGCACCTACTAACCCGGTGAAGGTCGTCTTAGTATCAGAACAATCATTCTTAGGTTATTTTGATTTAATGATGGCTTTGAAGAATATTCGTTATGTGACAGTGACGCACGACGATGCTGATTTGGCTGATGCCGATCTAGTCATCACAACGTCAAGTATCTCGTTAGCCAATAAGGTTAACCCGAATGCAGTGATGTTTAAGTGGAATCAAAATGCGGATAGTGACCATTATGGGCGTTTATATGGCTTATTAAGAGAGCTTTGGTTACAAAAGTCAGCCGATTAAGATTGAATTTAATAGCCAAATGGGTTATTCTTAATGCAAGAGAAAAACACGTGAATAAGCGCCTATATGGATTGACAGAGAGATACCGGTTGGTGGAAGGTATTGAATCCAGTATTCCAGCGTAATAGTGGGTAGTGAATAACTACACGGCACCTGACCGTTATCAGCAATGAAGGGCACTGGTTATTTGGTAATCAGTGAACTTGGGTGGTACCGCGAATGTGAAGTCTTTTCGTCCCAATTTAGGGGATGAGAAGGCTTTTTTTGTTGATTATTATCTATAAAAAGGAGAGAGTGCTATGTTAGATATCAGAGTAATTCGGGAAAATGTCCAATGGGCAAAGGATAAATTAGCGACTCGCGGTATTGATGCTGCAGAAATCGACGAGGTAGTTGCCTTAGATGAAAAACGCCGCGCTTTAATCGTCCGCACAGAAGAATTGAAGAAAAATAGAAACGCTGCTTCAGAAGCAATCGCTGTTGCTAAACGCAATAAGGAAGATGCAACTGAACAAATCGCTGCTATGAAGAACGTCGGTGCAGAAATTAAAGAATTAGATGCACAATTAGCTGAAGTGAAGGAAAAAGTAGACTATATCTTGGTTCGCTTACCTAACTTCCCTAATGATTCAGCACCAGTTGGTTTGGATGAAAGCTTCAGCCGTGAAGAACGTAAATGGTCAACACCACGTGAATTTGATTTCGAACCATTAGCACACTGGGATATCGGTGAAAAACTTGGTATTTTAGATTTCGAACGTGCTGCTAAAGTTTCAGGCAGCCGTTTCGTTTATTACAAGGGTGCAGGTGCACGTCTTGAACGGGCCGTTTATAACTTTATGTTGGATCAACATGCCAAAGAAGGTTATGAAGAAATGATTACACCTTACTTGGTTAACGGCGAATCAATGTTTGGGACTGGCCAATTTCCTAAGTTTACGGAAGATGTTTACACAATGACTAACGAAGGCGAACCAATGACCTTGATTCCAACTGCCGAAGTGCCATTGACAAACTTCTACCGTGATGAAATCTTAGATGGTGCACAATTACCAATCTACTTCACAGCTTTATCACCAGCCTTCCGTTCAGAAGCTGGGAGTGCCGGCCGTGATACGCGTGGTTTAATCCGGATGCACCAATTTAACAAAGTTGAAATGGTGAAATTCACAAAACCTGAAGAATCATTTAATGAATTAGAAAAAATGACTAACGATGCTGAAAATATCTTAAAAGCATTGGACTTGCCATACCATGTCATCACATTGGCAACAGGCGATGCCAGCTTCACATCAGCTAAGACTTATGATATTGAAGTTTGGTTACCTGCTCAAAATACGTACCGCGAAATCTCAAGCTGTTCAGATTGTACAGACTTCCAAGCACGTCGCGCCCAAATTCGTTACCGTGACGAAGATGGCCACGTGAACTTGGTCCACACATTGAACGGTTCAGGATTAGCGGTTGGCCGGACAGTCGCTGCTATTTTGGAAAACTATCAAAATGAAGACGGTACTGTTACAATCCCAGAAGCATTGGTACCATACATGGGCGGCATGACAAAAATTGGCTAGAGTGTGAACCCAACCGGGTATATCCTGAGGATTAGCACGGAATGGCGAATAATTACGTCAGTAATTGTTTGACGTTCAGATCTAAGCGCAGGCATCAGCTTTAAAAAAGCATTTAATATACACGGAAAACGCCTAACAATCGGTTTATTGTTAGGCGTTTTTTAATTAAATTTAGTTAATCTTTACGGTTTGAAGGGTTCACACCCGTATAATGGGGACTATTAGTTAAGGAGGAATACAATGCAAATTGAAATTAATAATCTTGTGGTAACGTATAAAAATAATGTTGCACTGGATTTAAAAAACTTAACCATTCCAGATGGCGGTGCTTACGGCATTGTTGGTCATAATGGCGCTGGTAAAACGACGTTATTTAAGAGCTTAACCAATATCATTACGAATTATTCGGGTGAAATTCAAATTGATGGTCAAAACGTCCGCGATAATCCAGCTATTTTAAACCGGGTGGGGATTGTCTTAGACGGCATGTCAGTTTACATGAATCAAACTGGTTGGTTTAATTTGGCTTATTTTAGTGGCTTACGTGGTGAATTCAACCGTGAACAAGCGCGCACATTAGCTGCTGAAATCGGCATTGAAGCGGTCTTGGATCAAAAGGTTAAAACCTATTCTTACGGGATGAAGAAAAAATTAATCTTATTAATCGCGTTATTGCACCAACCGGAACTACTCATCTTAGATGAACCTTTTAGAGGCCTAGATTTAGAGACAGTACAATGGTTCAAGAACTATCTCCAAAAATTGATCAGCGAAGGGTCAATGACCTTACTCATCTCAAGCCATGTTCAAAGTGATATTGAAATGTTCTGTAAATCAGTATTTGTGATTGATCACGGTCAATTGCGTGAAACCATTGATTTAGCGACCGAAAGTGACAAGAAACTACGGGTGGTCAACACGACTGATAATGCAAAAGTTCAAGCGATTTTAACCGAAATGGCTTATGAACATGAAGTGTTAGCCGACGGTCGGATTCAATTATCGATTAAAGATCCTAAGTGGCGAGAAGTCCAAATGAAATTAATTGATGCTGAAATTGAGATCAATGAAATTGGCGTACTAAGTGCATTGGACAATAAATTAAACTAAGGAAGTGATTAGATGACGATCCAACGAATTGTAAAAATGGAATTCTTCAAATTTTTCCATGAAAAAGTATATATGTTAATTTTTGGGATTATTGCGGTCCTCAATATTATTTTTGCCTTGATATTGGCAAACGCACAATCACTACCAGCTGAGTTATATGGCAATAAAACCTTTGGCTCATTTATGATTATTAGTATTATGCTGTTAATAGCTGCTAATTTCATCTTATTATACTGGTATCCGTTCCACGTTTTATCGGTCGACTATAATAACGATGTTTTGGCCCTGATGATGGCTTCTGGGATTAAACGGAAACATTTATTCTACGCCAAATTGATTGTGACGATTTGCTTATCGATGTTAGCCGCAGTTGTCCTTTTATTAGTACCAGGGACCTTGCTAGTCATTGAATTGAATAAGAATATCGAGATGCTGCAACTCGTCTTCTCGTCATTCATGAATAATTTCTCTTGGTATTATTTGATTGATCTTATTCTAGCCTATATCACAACGGTGACATTGATGTTGTTGGCCTGCACTTGGATGCGAGGGGCAAAAAAAGCCATTTTGGTTTTCATCGGTCTTACTTGGGTTTATCGGATCATAACGTCATTTGCATTGCTTGTAATTCCAACGATTGATGTAAACGAAATGGGCCATTATCTAGCGATTTACGGCATTCAAATCATCGCGATGATTCTCTTTGGATATATCACACAAAGAATTATGGCTAAGCAAAATTTATAGAAGAACCCATATTATAGGAAGTAATTAGTGTGCTAAAGCGTTCTAGGATAACCTGGAACGCTTTTTTTGTGACTAATGTTTGATTGATTAATGCATAAGGGTTGAAATTTTCATGAAAAAAGGTTAAACTAGTTCAGTTATCGTGGATATTGAATGTAATTGATTATACATCAAAATTAAGTAAGGAGTTTTACAGATGAAGATGATTCAAAATGAATTTAAGTTCATTGCCAAGAATAAAATCATCATGATTTCGTTAATCGCAATCATGTTTATTCCGTTCTTGTACAGTGTCTTTTTCCTGAAATCTGTCTGGGATCCTTACGGTAGTACTGGTGAATTACCAGTCGCTGTCGTAAATAATGATCAACCAGCAACTTATAACGGTGAAACGTTGAGTGCTGGTAAAGACATGGTTAAGGAATTAAAGAAGAACGACCAATTAGGTTGGCGTTTCGTTTCGGCCAAGAAGGCTAAACAAGGTTTGAAGGACAAAGAATACTATACAGTCGTTACTTTACCTAAGAACTTTTCAGCAAACGCCGCAACAGTTTTGGATAAGAATCCTAAAAAGATGCAAATCCAATATGAAACAAACGATTCATTGAACTTCATCGGTGAAGTTATCAGTGAAATGGGTGCCAAGGAATTGAACGCCCAAGTACGTGAAACAGTAACAAAGGCTTATGCTCAAGTTATGTTCAAACAAGTTAAAACAGCTGGTAAAGGCTTCAGCACAGCCGCTTCAGGGGCTAAGAAGTTAACAAAGGGTTCAGTCACACTTTCAGATGGCTTGAACACTTATACAGCTGGTGTTGATAAGGTCAACGATGGCGTCATGACAATGAAAACTAGCGTGACACCTTTATCAGACGGTATTCAAAAATTAGCAGCCGGTTCAGGGGCCTTAAACACAGGTCTACAAACATTGAACAGCAAAACAGGCGCATTAGCCTCAGGTGCTAGCCAATTGAACAGCGGTGCCAACCAATTGAACACAGGTCTACAAACATTGAACAGTAAGACAGGCGCATTAGCTTCAGGCGCAAGCCAATTGAACAACGGTGCCGGTCAATTAAACACAGGTTTACAAACGTTAAATAGTAAAACAGGTGCGTTGGCTTCAGGTGCTAAAGATTTAAATGACGGTGCTGGTCAATTAAACACAGGTTTACAAACGTTAAATGATGGTACCGGACAATTAGCCGGTGGCGTTACAAAATTAAAGAGTGGATTAAATGCCTTAGATAGTAATAGTGATCAGTTAGTTGCTGGTGCTGGTAAAGTAAATGGCGGCGTTGATCAGTTAATCGATGGTAGTCAACAATTAAGTGGCGCCTTATCTGCTGCTGCTAATATGATTGATGATCAGTTAGATAGTAAATCAGAAAAGTTAGATTTATTGAAATCAAGCATGGGCGAATTACAGACTGGTGTTGAGAAACTTAACGCGGGGATAAATAGTCCACAAGCAGATGCAATTTCAAAACAAGTAACAACGGACTTAACGGCAGTAGCAACTGATGCTACAAGTACAGGACAATCATTACAACAAATTAATAGTAAACTATATGATAAAAATGTAAGTACAAGTGCAGCTAGTCAAGTTGCTAACACTGGTGCGCAATTACAAGCTATTACAGAAGTAGTTTCTGATCCACAAATTAAAGCAGCATTATCAAAAGATCCAGCTTTAGCACAGAAACTAAATAATGCACTTCAAAGTGCGGGGACTAGTGTTACTGCTACAGCTAATCAACTTGCCTCATCTGGTGCAGATTTAAATACGATTAAAACTAATACTGAAGATACTGGTGTACATCTAAAATCAGTTCAAACGCAGATGACTAACTTAATGACAAGTCTTCAAGCATTGAAAAAAGGTGTAAATGAATTATATGTTGCAGCACCTCAACTTAAATCGGGCGTAGATCAAGCAATTGATGAATTAACAGGTGGTTTAAAAACTGTTAGCGCAGGTTTAACTAAAACTAGTGATAAACCTTCAGATATGGGGGCTATCCAAGCAACAGATACTATCAATGCAGGCTTAAGACAAATTAAATTAGGCCTTGTTGGGACTCCGAGTCAACTAGGCTTAATTCCAGGATTAAGCGCCTATACAGCTGGCGTATCAAAAGCAAGTGATGGGACAAACGAGTTAAATAGTAAGGTACCAGCGTTGACAAGCGGTGTTGGTCAATTAGCAACAGGTTCAAAAGCCTTGTATGCTGGTACAACACAATTAAACGGTCAAGTACCACAATTGACAAGCGGTGTTGGTCAATTAGCTGCTGGTTCAAAACAATTAGCAACTGGTACTGGTCAATTGAATAGCCAAGTACCACAATTAACAAGTGGTGTTAGTCAATTGGCAACAGGTTCTGAAACATTGAACGGTGGTCTTGGTCAATTAAACGCTAAGATCCCAACGTTAACGAGTGGTGTTGGTCAATTAGCCGATGGTACAAGTCAATTAGCTGCTAACTCAGCTAAGTTAAACGACGGTGCTGGTCAGTTAACTGATGGTAACAAGACCTTAGCAACTGCCCTTAAGGGTGGTGCAAAACAAGTTAACGATATCCAATTAACGAATAAGACAGCGGATATGTTCGCTGCACCTGCTGAATTGAAACACTCAAACTATAGCTATGTCCCTAACTACGGTCATGCTTTAGCACCATACGTGCTTTCATTAGCCTTATTCGTTGGGGCAATCGTCTTCAACTTTGCTTTCCCAATTCGGAAAGTTTCAATGACTGGTCAATCAGCAACAGCTTGGTACTTAAGTAAGATTTCTGTCGGCGCCTTAGTTGCTGTTGGCATGGCAATCATCGAACCTGGTTTGATGATGATCGCAGGGTTAAATGTTGATCATCCTGCCCAATTCTTCTTAGTATCAATTATGTTCTCATTGACGTCGATGGCGATCATCATGTTCTTATCGATGACGTTCGATAATCCTGGTCGTTTCTTGGCCATGGTTCTCTTGATGCTCCAATTAGGTGGTTCAGGTGGGACATTCCCAATGGAAATTACAAACCACTTCTACAACGTGATCCATCCATTCTTACCAATGACTTACTCAATCCTAGGCTTCAGACAAGCAATTACATCTGGTTTAGGTAACGGTCAAGTGCTACAAACAGTCTTCACGTTACTACTATTTATGGTAGTCGCATTGATCCTATTGTGGTTCGGTATGAATCATTTACAAAAAATCGGTAATGGCGGTCGTTCAGTATTAGATGACAACCAAAAATTACAAGATCTTGAAAAATAAAGCACTATAAAAAAGAAGCCCTTATCAATGCGATAAGGGCTTCTTTTTGTGTTGTAATTAGCAGTTATTGACGTCCAAGTAAGTATAACCGCGGCGGTCGTAGCGGTTACGACTCCGGGAATACTCAATCGGTTGACCACTATCGAGATAGACCACTTGTTCGACTTCTAAAACCGGATCAGTAGGCGCACATTCGAGATATTCTTGATCATATTTATCAGCTTTGTCGGCTTGAATATTTCGGAAAGCACCCGCAAAAGTTAAGTGAAGGTCTTTCTTCAAATAACTGTAAATGGAATTTTCTAGAATTTCATCTGTTAAACCCGGTGCTAGGTTAACGGGCATGTATGTATGTTCAAGGACGCTGTTGACGCCATCGACAATCCGTAAGCGAATGATTTCGTAAACCGGTTGTTGTGCATTCAAGGTAAGGCGTTCCTTAACTTCTGGTGAGGGGAAGGTGACTTTGAAGGTAATAACCTTACTGGTGAGGGTTTGATTGGCATCAGCTAAATCAAAGGACATCCCCCGATATTGATCGGCTGGTGCAGTATTTTTATTCCAAAAAGAATGGTCCAGTACTTTGGTGCCAGCGCCACGACGAGCAAAAACGAGCCCTTCCATGGTGAGAATCGTAATGGCCTTTTTAACCGTCATGCGACTAGCATCGAATTCTTCGACAAGTTCAACCTGATTAGGTAGCAACGAATTAGCAGGATAAATTCCTTGCTTAATCCGCTGGCGAAGTGTGTCGGCGATCTCTTCATATTTTGGCAAAAGTAATACCCCGCTTTCTATAGTCTAGTTTAGAGGAAATAGCGACGTAAAACAATCTTTAGTTTGCAAGTGTAACATATTGTCAAATACGTGGGGCGGTCATCGGCAAGTATAAAAAAAGCGTGCTATGCCAAAAGTAACTTTGGCATAGCACGCTTTAGAAAAATTAGTTATCTTGACGTGTTGCTGCGATATCGAGTTCACGAATATTAACCGCTTGTGGCATGTCGTAAATAAATTTAACGGATTCGGCCACGTGAACTGGGTCTAAAGTAATGCCACCCATGCTATCTTTCCAAGCCTGATAGTCTGTTAAGGCACCTTGATCAGTGACGTGGGTTAGTAATTCTGTCTCAGCAGCGCCCGGGGCGATCATTGAAATCCGAACGTTTTGGCCCGAGACTTCTTCACGGATGGTTTCGCTTAGACCGTGAACGCCAAATTTAGAAGCGACATAGGCAGCATGGTTTACGAAAGTCTTACGACCAGCTAATGAAGACATGTTGATGATTGTCCCATGTTGGTGTTCAATCATGGCAGGTAATACAATTTGCGTGCCGTTTAGAACGCCCATGACGTTCGTGTCAAGCATTGTTTGCCATTCCTTGGCGTCTTGGGTCAAGACATTCCCTAGTAACATAACACCAGCATTATTGACCAGTAAGTCGGTCGGCCCGAATTTCGCTTCTGCTTTTTGAATCGCAGTTTTAAATTCCGCTTGATTAGTGACGTCGACTGATTCGATTAAGACGTTTTCAAAGGTTAAAGGTAAGTTAGCGATTTTATCAGCCCGTCTACCAAGTAGTAATTCTGGATAGCCAGCAGTATTAAAAATTTTAGCGATTTCGGCGCCAAATCCTGAGCTAGCGCCTGTAATAACGATTAATGGTTTATTCATAGTGGTCAAAACCT
>ERZ794960.81-NODE-81-length-19623-cov-104.414452_pt1 | contig 19623 bp, 16 predicted proteins | sample MGYA00375737_ERZ794960 | MGnify/ENA primary metagenome ERZ794960 (study PRJEB30138, sample SAMN05968709) | food fermentation metagenome | isolation source: fermented_meat | host: spontaneous_fermented_meat_time_3_second_replicate;sponta... | place: Italy... | reverse complement strand
CTTTGGGTGTTCCCAGTACGAATGATTTTAATGGTGAATAAATGAGGACGGCAAAGGCACCAAGGTAACTGATAAACATGATTAACCCGGTAATTCGAGCAAATAACGTACCGATTCCAACAGCGGCTGTCGTTGACATACCAAATGCATGTCCAAATTGATAACCTAAGTTTTGCATCAAGACGTACGTGATGTTCCCCATGTTGGCTTTATCGCCACCTAAAACTTGGTGCCAGTTCGTTGAAATCCCCCACATGAAGATTGCAATCGCGTAGATTAAGGTAATGAAGGCTGTCGCAATCATTAACCCCTTAGGAAAAGTCTTTTCTGGATGATCCATACTATCCGTCACGCCACCCATTGTTTCCATCCCCGCATAAGCGAAGATTGAAAAGACAACAAATGACAACATCCCGATTGGTGATTGATAAGAAGCCATTGGACTCTTAACGAAAGTTGTCACACCATGGATTGGTTCGGCAAGCTTAAAGCCTGTCTTGAACCAAATTGCAAGACTGATCACTAAGAAAGCTGCGAATAAAAAGGCCACAGCCATCCCACTGAAAGAAGCAAACTTCTGAATCTTATCAATCCCACGGCTTGATAGGAAGGTTAACGCTAAAATCCAAAGCACGCCTAAAACACCGACGACTTGAGTCCCGTTTAACCCGATAAAATGCCAAGTTGTTGTTTGGTCTGATCCTTGTAAGAAAGTTGAAAATGGAATCCACACTTTCGCAGCGGTCGATACCATCCAAACAATCCATGAGGCTAACCAGATGAACGTTCCGATGAAGGCGGCCTTCTTACCAATTGACGCTTCAAGCCATGAATAAAGGCCCCCACGCGCTTCTTTCAATGATGAACCGTATTCGGCGAACATCAATGAGGTTGGTAAAAAGAAAAAGATAGCTGCTAGGATATACCAGATAATACTGGCATATCCCATTAAATAAAAGGCAATGGTGGTATTCGCAAAGCCAAAAATTGATCCAAAGATCATCAAGATTAAGCCATTGACATTAATCTTCTTTGATTTCTCCATAATATACACAAGTCCTTTTTGTTGGTCTAAGTTAGAATAAATATACAATTCTACCAGTATAATGTCAATCTTATATGAATAAAGAATGACAAGTAATCGTTTTTATTCATATATTCATTATTTTTATACAGCAACGCCCTTAACCACTATTTAAAAACAAAAAAAGATTGGGACAAAAATGAATTTATCCCAATCTCTTTTTCAATACTTTCAGTTAAATGCTGACCATTCTAATCGTCATAATATTCTTATTCATCGAAATGTCTTCTACAATTTCTGAGTATTGCATCTCTCGTGGAATTTCGATTCGATAAACGTTGGTGTAAATCGTATCCCGTTCATTTTGAGTCACCGAGAAATTGACATCCCGAATCTGAATATGGTGTTCCTCAAAATAAGTTTGGATAAATTCCTTGGTCTCTAGTTTGTGCTTGTATTTAATTTCAATTTTCTTCAACGTATTGATATGAATAATTTTCTTTAAAAAGACAATCACAAAAATGACGAAAACGGCACTAATAACGGCAATTTGGTAATAGCCCATCCCAATTGCTAAGCCAATGCCCGCGGTTGCCCATAGTGAGGCTGCCGTTGTCAGTCCCTGAATCTTATGACGAGTTACCACAATTGTACCGGCACCCAAAAACCCAATCCCACTGACCACTTGCGCAATCAAACGTGCCTGATCAGAACGAATCGTGGTGGCAATCGCCAAATGGTGTAGCGCAAATTGCACATTTTGAGCAGCAATTTCCTGTTGGATCATCGCAATGACACAGGCCCCCAAGCAGACCAGAATATGCGTCCGAATCCCAGCCGGACGATTTTTATACTCCCGATCGGAGCCAATAATCCCAGCGATTACGGTCGCTAGGGTCAACCGAATCATAATATGGACTGTTGTTACTTCAAACAAAATATCATCCCTCCAGAATAATAACTTCTTTCTAGTCTAGCACACCTACTGAACAGCAATCAAAAAAGCGATTAGCTGCCTCTGATATCGGCCAAGCTAATCGCTTATTTCATTAGGCTGCTAGGCCCACTGTTTGTAAGATTAAATAGATATTCAATAATGTTAAGACAATTGTTACGAACCAAGCCGTATATTTCACCCAAGGGCGGTTAACGAATGGTCCCATGATTTTTTCATCACTAGTAAACAATGTCAATGGAATCATTGAAACTGGCAATGCGATACTCAAGAAGACTTGTGAGTAAATCAAAAGGTTTTCAACTTGGGCTTCATTCCCATGGTAATAAACCGTGAAGATGATAACTGGTAAGATTGATAACCCACGTGTAATGACCCGACGTGCCCACAATGGAATCTTCATACGGACGAAACCTTCCATGACAATTTGTCCTGAAAGCGTCCCTGTAATCGTTGAGTTTTGACCTGATGCCAATAAGGCAACAGCAAAAAGTAAACTCAACATTGGGCTAGCAATACTCCCAACAATTTCTTTGTTTTGTAAAGCGTTAAATAAATCAACAAAACGACCTAAATCACTGTTAGTACCATAGAACATTGCTGCACCAAGGATTAATAGTAAACAGTTAACGACAAAAGCGATTGTTAATTGGATGTTTGAATCGATTACTGTAAACTTGATTGCTTTACGTTTTTCAGCAACATCATCACGATCGTATTGACGTGCTTGCGCAATTGAAGAATGTAAGTACAAGTTATGTGGCATAACAGTTGCACCAACAATCCCTAATGCCAAGAACAACATCTTCTTGTCAGTCATAATTCTTGGGCTTGGTACAAATCCACGCACAACATCACCCATGTTAGGTTGTGCCAAGATTACTTCGTATAAGAAGACGAATAAGATAACAGCCACTAAGGTTGCTACAATCGCTTCAATTTTCCGGAAGCCAAGTTTCATCAATAATAATAGGAGCAAGACATCGAATGCGGTGATTAAGACACCCCATAATAATGGAATATTAAAGATTAATTCTAACGCAATGGCGGAACCAATAATTTCTGCAATATCAGTCGCCATAATGGCTAATTCTGTGACAATCCACAGGAAAATCCCCATCTTTTTACCGGTTTTGGCACGCGTCATCTGCGCTAAATCCATCCCGGTAACAATTCCTAAACGTGCCGCCATTGCTTGTAATAGCATGGCAATTAAGTTCGATACTAAAATAACACTGATCAAGGTGTAAGCAAATTGTGCCCCACCGGCAATTGATGTAATCCAGTTACCTGGATCCATGTAACCAACCGCAACTAACGCACCGGGTCCCATGAAAGCCATCAAGGTTTTCCAGAAACCAGCGTTCTTAGGGATCGCAACGGTGTTGTTAATTTCTTCTAGACTACTACCATCAGCATAATGAATAAATTTCTCATGCTTTTGTGAATCTTCTCGCTATTTCTTATCCATATAAGTACCTCTTTCTCTTCGATTGAGTTATTCAACTATTAGGATCCAATGACTTTGATTTTAGGATGCCCTAACTTTGGTCGTCCCCACTGCTCAAATAATCCTTCATTATTCTATCACATCCGAATTGACTTGTCCCTATCCAAGTTTAAAAAAAACGCCAATTTAGCGGTCTTTTTTTATGAAGCGTTTTCCAAAACTCACTTTAACACGAAAAATGCCCAGATGTCTAAGAACACATCTGGGCATTACTAATAGGAGGAAAATCGTTTAGGTTGATAGCTAACCGGCAACTCTCGTTAACGAAATTCGGCATATTTGCTGTGAATTCACGATAATTTGTTGCATTAATTCATGGACGATGAAACGATCATTCGGCATATAATTCAAAATTAAGACGTGCACAGTCTCTTCGCACTTCTCCAAGACCTTCCCTAAATAAGGTTCCGTCATCATTTCATTGGCTTGGCATCGTACCAAGTCACCTACATTAATCGTCATCTATCATCCACCTCGTTAGCTTATTTGACTACAATTACATTATACCGTAACCGCTTCCTTTTATCAAATATCATCTTATGCTAATGATTAGTTTTGTTAGGAAACTAAATTAGCTTAACGATTAATCTTCTTGTAATTTTCATCGAAGTAACGACCTTCTTGAATATCTTCAATCATCCCTTCATATGGTGCTTGGCTAATAACATCTTCATTGTTTTGACCAGCATCACCCATGTAAGTAATTGTAGCGAATTCAGGTACCAATAACTTAGGATATGTTTCGTATTTTTCACGTGATTCTTCCATCAATGCGATATGGTCGTTTTGATAAGTGACCGTAATTTCTGGATGTTCTTCAACCCATTTAGGGAAGAAGATTGTACCGTGTAACTTGTTTTCGTTAGGCATGAAGTCCAAAGCAACATCTGTCCCAGTTGGTTCAGTCCAAGTAATCTTGAAGACACCGTCCGTTAGTTTAACAATATTGGCTTCTTGATCGCGAACCCAACGCCCTGCAACCATCCCACCATGGATACGGTAGTCAACGGTATGGTCGTTTTTAGCATACCATTCGTACTTCCAACCATTATCATACGTGTAAATAAAGTGTGTGCCTAAAAAGTCTTCTAATTCTTTAAATTGTTTTGTCATTAAAATTACCTCCGCGTTATCATGTAATTAATTACATGTTTTTATTACTACGTAAGTGTACGGCTATTTTTAAAATTTGTCAACAAAAAAAGCATTGGGCTAAAAGTTGCCTTTAGCCCAACGCCTCATTTTATTTTTAAGTTTATTTTGTAAAATCAATCACCATTCGGCCTGAAATCTTACCTTCAGCCATTTCAGTCATAATATCATTGATATCTGCCAAGGGTCTGGTTTGAACAATTGGTGTCACTGCGCCTTCTGCAGCAAACTCAAAAGCTTCCGCTAAATCAGCCCGTGTCCCAACAAGTGAGCCGATGACTTCAATCCCATCTAATACTAATCTTGGAATTGAAAGATCCATCGTTTCAACAGGCAATCCAACAGCCACCACTTTGCCCGTTGCACGCACAGCATCTACAGCTTGGTTGAAAGCGACCTTAGAAACAGCCGTAATCACAGTTGCGTGGGCGCCATCGCCAGTTACTTCTTTAACCCGGGCTACCACATCTTCTTGCTTGCCATTAATGATAACATCAGCACCTAATTCCTTAGCAATTGCTAACTTGTCATCATTAATATCCACTGCAATCACTTTAGCATTGAAGACATTCTTGGCATATTGAAGCGCTAAGTTGCCTAAGCCCCCCATCCCAAAAATAACCAACCATTGACCTGGTTTGATGTCTGAAACCTTAATTGCTTTGTAAGTTGTGACACCAGCACAAGTAATACTGCTGGCCGCAATTGGATCCAAATCTTCAGGGACTTTCACTGCGTAATCAGCGGTGACGATACATTCTTCAGCCATCCCACCATCAACCGTATAGCCTGCATTTTGCGCTTGGCGACAGAATGTTTCTTGACCATTCACACAATAATCACAATGCCCACAGCCTTGGAAGAACCAAGCAACACTGACCCGATCGCCGACTTTTAACGACGTTACCGCTGAGCCAATTTCACTAACAATTCCAACACCCTCATGCCCTAAGACACGGCCAGGTACTTCGCCAAAATCACCATTTTTAACATGCAAGTCGGTGTGACAAACACCGCAGTATTCCATCTTAACGAGCGCTTCATTGGCTTTAATTGGACGTAACTTCTTATCAATAATATCAACTGTATGTTCTTTGTTTGCGACCGCTGCTTCCATAATGGCACCTCTTTAACCAGTTTTTGAAATCGTTTCCATAACTAATTATAGCGCATTATGATTTTTTTCACAATCTTTTCTTATGCGCTTAGCAGCATTATTTAGTTGCTGCCAATTGTTTCTTGATAGCTGACTTCAAAATAAACGGTGCTAGAATCGTTGTCAAAATAATGACGAAGATAATCGCTGAATAATACATTTCACTCAATAACTTCGCTGTATAACCGATTTGCGCAATAATCAACGCCATCTCTCCCCGCGAAATCATCGCTGCCCCAATTGTGTAGGCACCCGCTTGTGGGACACCCATCATTTTGGCACCCCAGCCACTGCCTAATAATTTTGCCAACACGGCTAAAACGGTTAGTACAATAATGAAGACTAAATGCCGATTTAAATCGGCAAACGTCATCGATAACCCAATGCTAACGAAAAAGACAGGAATGAAGACTGTATAGCCCAGTGGTTCAATATGACGGCTAATTTCAGATTGATATGGTGTTTGCGAAATCGCAATTCCTGCAAAAAAGGCACCTACAACTGTACTCAAATCAACGGCTTCTGCTAGCCAAACAAAAACAAAACAAATCACTAACGACATAATCGCATTTGCATAAGGCACCAATAACCGCTGACTCAAGCGCATTACACCCGGCACTAACCACTTAACACTGAAGTAAACCACTACGAAAAAGGCAATTTGTAAGGCAAAGGTTAGCCCAAGTCCCATCTGATTAGGCGCAGCGGTGGCTAATTGCGCACCGAAGAGACTTGTTAAGACGCTTAGAATGATTACCGCCAATAAATCATCAACGACTGCAGCCCCTAAAATAATCGTACCTTCGCGACTCTCAAGGACTTTTAATTCTCGCAAAACTTCGACCGAAATCGATACTGAAGTCGCAGCGAAAATAACACCAATAAATAGACTCTCCAATTGATTGATGCCAAACGCTAAACTCATCGCGTAAATTGATCCCACAGGCACAATCACACCCAAAATTGCGACAACTACACTGGGTTTGAAGTACTTCTTCAAAAGCGTTAAGTTACTCTCGAGACCGGCTGTAAACATCAATAAGACGACACCAATCTCTGAAAAGGTATGAATAAAGCTATTCTCATGTAATACACCTAACAATGCCGGACCCAGAATAATCCCGACGAGCAGCTGGCCAATCACCGCCGGCATACCGATTCGTTTACTGAGATGACCGGCTAATAAAGTACTGATTAAGATAATTGCTAATGTTGACATTTTCTAATTTCCTCCATAAAAAAGCGCACTAAAATTCCCTTCTACCACCCTAAAGAAGGAAATCTTGAATGCGCAATGCTTCAACCGAATTTTTTCACTTATACAATTATGCTACCATATCGAATGCACAATTACAAAAGTATTGCTTAGCTATTGCTAATAATTTTTATTAGATTGACACAGCATCAGTTTCTTGATAATTTAAATATAGAGACTATTCAGGAGGTGAACGTTTTTGAAAGATAACCCCGACGCTGCGGCGTGTTATTGCTTAAAAAGCAATCTTTATTGGCGAAAGGAATAATGGCGTTAATTTTAACTATTATGAATTTCAATATAAAGGAGATCAACAATGACAACCCAGATTAACCCTTACAATCAATCGATTGAGGATTTACAGAAAGATTACCCGGGAAATGATTTTGAACAAGGCCTTTCCCAAGTCGAGGCACAAAAACGTTTAGCCACAAACGGCCCTAACAAACTAGAAAGTAAAAAAACACCTAAATGGCAACTCTTCATTCGCCAATTTAATAACCTGATTATCTACATCTTAATTGCAGCTGCGCTACTCACAACTCTGATGGGTCACTATTCTGATGCCATCATTATTGGTTTAGTGGTCATCATCAATGCGATTATCGGTTACTACCAAGAAGCCAACGCCTCAGATGCACTTGAACGCATTAAGGATTTATTGGCGACCGAAGCAACCGTTTATCGCGATGGCCAACGAATCGATATTCCCACCGAAGATTTAGTGGTTGGTGATGTCGTCTTCTTAGAAGCCGGCGATAGCATCCCTGCCGATTTAAGAATTGTCGATACCGATAACTTGCGCCTCGAAGAATCAGCACTGACCGGTGAGGCTGATTCGGTCGATAAACAAGCAGCAGCGCTCACACCAACAACTGTCCCATTAGCGGACCAAATTAACATGGCGTTTGCCTCAACCTCCGTTACAAACGGGAGTGGCTTGGGCGTGGTTGTCGCGACCGCTGAACAAACTGAAATTGGTCAAATTTCAAAAGCAGTTACGCATACACAAAGTCGCCCCACACCGCTGACCCGCGAGATTAATAAGTTAGGGGCCGGTGTTTCTTACGTGATTATTGCCGCTGCCATCTTGTTATTCATCTTAGGTTTCATCAGCGGCCTCTACTCATTACCGGTACTTGCCATCGCTATCGTCACGATGGTTGTTGGTTCAATTCCGGAAGGACTCCCTGCAACAACCTCTGTTATTTTAGCTATGGGTGTTAGTGACATGGCCAAAAATAAACACGCGATCGTTAAAACCTTACCCGCTGTTGAAACATTAGGTTCCGTTGATGTGATTGCAACTGATAAAACTGGGACTTTAACGAAAAATGAAATGACGGTTAAAGATATCATTACCGCCGATCAAATCTACCATGTTTCTGGTAACGGTTATGCACCTGAGGGGCAAATTCAACAAGCTGATCAACCAGCTGTTATCGATGACACTCTCGCCCTATTCTTAGAAGCCGGTTTTGAAGCCAATGACACCACCCTTTTCAAATCAGATGAGGGTTGGGCAATTAACGGTGAACCAACCGATGGTGCCTTTTTAACGGTCTACCACAAAGGTTTCTCGATTGATCAAGTACCGCAAAATACCGAAATTGACATGTTGCCGTTTGATTCTGATTACCGCTATATCGCCAAATTAGTTCAAACAACAACTGGTCAACGCCGCCTCTACATTAAGGGCTCACCAGATAAATTATTCCCGATGGCGCAACAAAAAGACGCTGCCTTCCCACTAGATACTTGGAATCAACACGTTCAACGACTCTCCGAACAAGGTAAACGGGTCGTGGCTGTCGGTTACCTCGACGTACCAGCATCAACAACGACGATTACGCATGAAGGCCTTAACAAAGGGATTACCTTGCTCGGCTTAGCCGGCATTATCGATCCGCCTCGTGACGAAGTGATTCAAGCACTGGCTGAAATGAATGCGGCCGGTGTCGATGTCAAAATGATTACGGGTGATCATCCCTTGACCGCCAAAGCAATTGGTGAAAAGTTAGGTTTGGCCCCAGTCATCAAAACCATTACCGGCCCTGAATGGGATCAATTATCCCCTGAGGATAAAGAAATTGCCGCGGTTGAACATCAGGTTTTCGCTCGAACCACTCCTAGCAACAAACTCGAAATCGTCGAAGCGCTCCAAAAACAACACAAAGTGACGGCAATGACCGGTGACGGTGTCAATGACGCGCCTGCTTTAAAACGTGCTGATATTGGGGTTGCAATGGGGATTAAAGGGACCGATGTTGCTAAGGATTCTGCGGATATGATTTTAACCAACGATAACTTTGCCACCATGTCCGTCGCAATTCAAGAAGGACGGCGTATTTACGATAATATCAAAAAGAGTATTCTCTTCTTATTACCAACGTCATTTGCTGAAGGTTTAATTATCGCCTTCACGATTTTAATGCAACAATCAATGCCGCTCCAAGCTGCTCAGTTACTCTGGATTAACATGGTTTCGGCAATTACGATTCAATTTGCCTTCATCTTCGAACCTGCTGAAGATGGCATTATGGCGCGGGCCCCACGCAAAACAGGTCAAACCTTAATGAACAAACACGACATCTTCCAGATGGCCTATGTGTCGGTCTTAATGGCGTTGATTGCCTTGTGGGCCTATGACTGGTTACTCGGCCGAGGTGTTGATCAAGTGACTGCAAGTACGATGATGGTCAATATCATCGTCATCAGCAAAATCTTCTACCTCTTCAACATCCGAACAACAAAATTAGCCTTTTCAAAAGCTTTCTTCTCAAATCCAAAAGCCTTCGGGATTATCGCTGGCATGATTGTTCTCCAATTGATTTTGACTTACGTACCGTTTATGCAAAAACTATTCTATACAGAACCACTAACACTATTAGAATGGGCGGTATCAATTGGCGCTGGTTTCTTAATCCTGATTATTACGGAATGCGATAAGATTATCAGACTTAAACTAAAACGATAAGCGCCAAAAAGGGACTGTGCAAATTTACTTTTGTACAGTCCCTTTTTATACATGTTCTATAATCGACTAATCACTTCGTCGACATTCTTGATTTCAACTGACATTGTTCCATCCGGATGATTGATAAATTCAAATAGGTCCGGATTTTGATAGACGTCAATTGGAACGATTAATTCAATTCCATTTGATAATTTTAATTTTTGTTTACCGTATTTCTTCTCGGCAATTTCACGCACGGCAGGTGAAATGGGCGCATCCGCTGGCGCCTTTTCAACCATCGCTGCTTTAAATTCCGTTTGTGCTGAGACATTATCCTTGAAGACCTTGGCCGCAACATCCTGCGTATTGATTTCACCCTTTGCCTCAATCGTTTCGTAAATTGCCTCTTTCACATTGGCGACAATATCATGCTTAGCGACTTCAAATTTCGCACCAATTTTTTCGGCGGCTTTCTTCACAACCCGCACATTTTCTTCCAAGGATGGTTGCGGTTCACTCTCAATGACTTCAGTTGACAGGTATGGCCGTTTATCTCCAGAGAAGGTATATTGTTTTTCAATTAGTTCAAACCCTAAGGTCTGCAGATTGATGGCAAACCCTTCGTCTGCTTTTTGCGTCTTATTAGATAAAATTGATTGGTGAATAATTAACTGATTGGTTAGCGGTCCCTCTTCAGCATTCACATAGTGGGTATAAGCTTCATGATAATTAACCTTCAAAAAAGCGACATAAGCCTGCGTATCCTGTTCATAAAGGGCGATAAAAACATCGGCACTGGGCGCGTCATCACTCTTTTGGTAAGCTTGATACCACTTATCCACAAGTTGTTGACTGACACCTGTAAAATCTGAGGCGATATTCAATAGTTGGTTAGCAACCTCAGAACCCTGACGAATCACGCCTGTTTTACTCTGCGCTGACGATAATTTTTTAATTTTATTGGTTAAATAATCCCGCGTATTGCCGTTGGTTAAATCCAGCGGTTGTTGGGAATAAATTGGTGCGCCTAATTCGCGATCAACCACTTGTAATATAGCCTGTTTTAAATAAATATCCACAATATATCCCCTTCATTTCACACGATTTGCTTTCATTAGCGTATCAGCATCGTTCCCATTTGGCAACATCAAAAAAAGACTAGGATAACGACCCTAGTCTCATTTTGATATTGATACCTGTCTAATTACGAGTGCCCACTCATAATTACAATAATTAATCGTCTCCGATACTCTTGCTTCATACTGGTTCATCTAATTGAACAGTCACTAAGGCATTACTCCCCCCGAAATAACGCTTAGTGGCTATCAATCCCCTGATCTAGATGCACCCTAGCTATTGTGCAATAACCTTCAATAGTTTATAACCGATATTATTATACCCTAAAACGACTATCATGACTATGCCCGCTAATGCCCATTTTCAAACAAAAAAGAACGTTCGCGATAAAATGATATTTATCACAACGTTCTCTTAATCATACTTATTTTTGAAAGGCTGCTAAACTTAACGCCCCAATTGCTTGGCGTTCAGCTGCCGGATTTTGGACTTGATTTGTTAAGACAACAATCGCAAATGGATCATTATCTTTAAAGACGATCCCCACATCATTTTCAACATCGGCTAACTCGCCGGTCTTGTTAGCAACGACCGTATTAGCTGGCAATTGACTTGGGATTTTAGTCCGCGTTTGTTGGCCCTTCATAATCGTCAACATCTTACTGTAAGGTGCCTGATCCCGATTTTGATAGAGTTGGTTCAAGAATTGTAAGACGTCTTTCACGGACGTATAGTTATCCAACCCTTGATTACGGGCTGCATCATCTAACATTTTCCGTTCTAACTTAGTCTGTGTATAACCTTGTTGTTGGATATACTGATTGATTTCGGTCATTCCCGCAAAATCAATTAACAAGTTGGTCGCGTTATTATCACTCTGTTGAATCATCAATTGGATCCATTCATCGACTGAATGGTTATCAATATAGTGACCGCCAGAAATCTTACCTTGTTTAATCTGGTCATAGAGATAATCCATGATGAATAACTTAATCACACTAGCTGAAATAAAAGGTTGGTCCTGATTACTACCGACTGAGGGCTTACTGTTGTAATAGTAGATCCCATAACCGACCTTTTGCGCATTAGCAGTTAGATTTTGTGTATCAAAGGTCAACGCTTTTTCAGTTGGTTGCTTCTTAGGTTTTTCAGTCGCTTTGGCTGTTTGTTTAACCGCCTTTTGTGACCGGTTAGCGGCGGCCTTTTTGGCTTTTGACTGGGCCTTTTTGCGAGCAACCAATGATTGTTGTTTAGCGCGACTTTGAGCAGCTTGACCTTGACGATTTTTAGCGACCGCGATACCAATACCAGCCGCAATAATCACAATAATGCCGATCACAACTACTAATATGTTCCGACCCAAGCGTTGATTCTTTTGCCTACTAAACTTTTCTCTACGCGGTTCCATCTGTCATCCTCACTTTCAGTTTCCGATTATGTCGCTGAATCCATTTCTCAATGTTGTATTCTCTGTTTCCTTAAACGCAATCGAACTTGATGTGCTCCCTTGACCTTCTTGTGCAATCAAGACCACTGGTCGGCCATCATGAATGGTAAATAGATAAAAATGATCTTCTTCACCACCACTGTTGGCATCCGAGTAAGCTGCGACAACTTTATAATCTGCCTTGGCCGAAACACCATCTTCAGACCATTTAACAGTTACTGGGCTCCCACCAACTTCGGTTTGAATGGCACCAGATAATAAGTCGCCAGGTAAATCAACACCATACAGCGAGACATTATGATGGTCGCTATATTCTTGGTAGTCCTGATCCATTTCAGTGCCCCAGTCAGCCATAAAGCTCTGCAGACTATCCTTCTTAGACTCGGTCCATAACGGATTTGCAACGGATTCCGAACTACTTGATGATACTTCTGAATCACTGATACTTTCACTGTCACTTGCTTGTGTGCTTTGTTGTTTTGAAGAAGCACTTGTTGCCGTTTTAGTATTTGCTGCCGGCTTTTGTAAATAAAAGCCTGCCCCCACAGCAATTGCTAACACAACTAGGCCCCCAATGAGGATTGGTACCCACTTTTTAGATTTTGATTGTTGTTTAACTGCCTGACGACTAACCACCGGTTCATGGGGCGTACTAGCTGAGTTGTTAGGTGTCACCGTATCTTCCTTAGGTTGTTGCGTTGCTGGTTGTTCTGTAGCGTCTTCTAGTGGCTTGCCACAATTAATACAGAATCGTGAATCTGCTTCATTTTTAGTCCCACAATATTGGCAAAACATGTTGTTCCCCCCGAGTAATATAGTTTCATCCTTATAATACCATTTATTTTAACCCCTTAATAGGTCACTAACCTTATACAGATTTAAAATAACGGGCACCTTCAATGGTATGAAAATAAATCACCGTTTCAACCATTTCGTTATTCACACTACTTAAAAATGGCCACTCACCTTGCAGCACACGTAAAGCCGTTTGTGGTCGCGATAATTCTCGTTGGAAGTTCTCCTGAACCGCGACTGGCGTATCTTTGAAAATTTTGGCATCGGATAAATAACGCGCATAAGCGCTAAAAAGGCGCTTGGCTTCTGGTGTTTTAATGGCACCGTAAACTTCCCGTAGCGCTTGGAGTCCGTAAGTCACCAAACTCGCCAAAATAATCGTGCCATTCCTGTTCTCAACTCGTTTGAGGTAATGAATTAGATTGCCCCAGAATTGACTATAAGCCTGCATCTCATCATCTTTGAGATACTCTCGAATATCCGCCACAAACGGATAGGTCCAGTTACGGGCGTTCAAATAATTGGCCGTTCCAATATAGAACGTATACGGAAAGCCAAAATAAATCCGCGTTAAATCCTTGATAAACCATTCATTATTAATTTCGGCATAGTGTAAGCCCGTTTTAACCTGCAGGAGTTGCTCAATTTTCTTATCTTGCGTATTTTGCTTAGTTAATTCAAACAATACCTGCCAAGTCGCGTCATCACATAAATCCGGTCGATAATGCTTAATTTGCTTCAATTGGACCGGTGCCGCATTCAAGGTGTAACCCGCATTAAACGGTTGATCTAATAACTGCAAGGTTTGGACAAAATGACCGCCCAGTGAATGGCCGAGGCCATAAATCCGTGTCGTTGCTTCAATCTTTTTAACATGTCGGACCACGTACCGGGTGAAACGCCGTGCTAGTTGTAGTTGCTCGTCGTTATCGGTGTGACCAATCAACATCGCGTCGATATTATATTTCCAGTCCTGATAACTCTCGCGGACATAATTATCCAAACGCTGACGAAACGATTTGATTCGCGGATCATCCATCGTCCCCTCTGTTCCTTTATACGAAATAAAGGTCATACTTTGTTGTTTGAAGGTGAAATAATACGCAACGGCTGAGAATCCTGTTTTCTCGGCATTCGGTAAAATAGTTCGCGCATCGTATATCAACACATTATCCACAGATTCTTGGGTGTAGCGATAAACAAGTAAGCGAATATGGCGCTGTAACTCAACCGGCGTGAACATAATATCCATATAGTTGAGCATCATCATCGCCATCTTGAAATCCCGGCTTAAAAAAGGCACCGCCACTGGCGCAACATTTGGCCGGTAGTGCGCAATAAACGCGGTTTTTTCGGTTTCGTATAAATAAGCCAGTACTTGGTCACATAAGACGATACTGGTTTCGATTTTTTCACCTTGTAAGTTCAGGATTAACTGACGCAGGCGATTAATTTTGCGCTGCCGATTGTACTCTGGTGCCGCAACCAATGCTGCTTGGCTTTGCTGATTCAATTCGTTCAACTGACCGATTTTCTGGCGTAAATAAATATCGCCACTCGTCAACTTCAGCAATTGCTTCAATAACTTTGTTTTTTGATTTCGCAGCTGTTGGTACCTAAATTCAAAACGATTATTTTGCCGCAACAGTTCTTGTGATTGCTCGCGATCCAAGGTAAGTGGCACCTTCAAATGCGCTTTGAACAATAGCTTCCCTAAATCATCTAAAACAGTCTCTAGGCGGGTTAAATAAATTATCATTTGTTCAGTTTCCATTATCATTACCTCGATTTCACCATTATTTCCCAGGCAATTGCCCACCGATAAAACATATTATTTACTATTATAGCTGATTTGAAAATAAGACGCCCGCCACAACCCTTTCCAATAAAAAAGGCTGAGACAAAAATCGCTTTTGCCTCAGTCTTTTTACTTTTTAAAACGAAATTTCAAATTCCAAATGATGATCCTGCGTCGCATCGATTTGATAGGCCGCTTCTACGTCGCTGCCCCAACTATCGATACCGCCCACGCCACGAACGGCCCCTAAGAGACTTAAGACTGTTCGGTGTGGTGCGGGTAGTTCTGAATGATGGGTCGCATTTTCCAATTCTTCAGCGGTATATGGCAAGCATGAAAAGGCAAATGGTTGATCGACCGCCTTGAACTTCAAGCCGGTTTCGACTGGTTCGCGCAAACGATTATCCAGAACCGCTTGCCGATAAATCGTTACCCAATCGGTTGCCATGTGCACACCACAATCTTGTGGTACTAGATAAGGCGTCACAGGTAGCCCGGTGACTTCGTACTCACCAGCCATTCCACCAGCCATTCGATCTGGATAAGTTTCCCCTGACAACCCTTGATAAATAAAGCGCGTCGCTGGGGTTGGCATGACAAAGCGTAAACCAAAGACTGGTAATGATGGTAATCCAGCTTGACCATGATAAGTCACCGCTACACGGATTTTACCACTGGCTTGAATCGTATAACTGACTTCTACCGTCGTCTGCGGCGTCGTAATTGTTTGATAGGTATACAGCCGTCACTTCTTGGGCCGTTTCCTGACCACTATAGCGGTTGTTCTCGGGCGCAATTGGCAGCGGAATCGTTTGCCCGTCAATCGCCACTGTAATCGACTGACAAGCAATGAACTGATCAGCAGCTAGCCACATTCCCGATTTCAATGGGAATTGGTTGCCGCGATCATTATCGGTAGTTGCCCGCCAAAAAGTCGGTTTTGGTGAGCGATATAGCCATTCTTTACCTTGAATCCGCAATGATTCTGGCCCACCCGTTTGGTACGAAAAGAGGTAGTGAAAGTCAGGGCCTTTAAGTCCTAAAGTCACATCTCCGAAGATCACTGCTAAGCGTTTATTTGTGTTCGCCATAATAGTATCTAACCTCCTGCATTGCTGGTTTTTCATCGCGGGTAGCAAAGACTAACCCATCCCCCGAAAATTCATAGTCTGATGGGCGGTCATCAAAATCGCCACCGTAGCGTAATTCACGTTGACCAGTCACTGGATCTGTCACCAAGAGTGCTTGATCAATGAAATCCCAGATAAAGCCGCCTTGGTACATGTCATATTGTGACAATAAGTCGATATACGATTGCATACCACCCAGCGAATTCCCCATATCATGCATATATTCGCAGAGAATAAATGGTTTTTGTGGGGCGTTATCTAAATAAGCCTTAATCTCAGCCGGTGTCGCATACATCCGACTTTCAACATCCGAAATCGTCGCCTTATACTCGGGCGCCCGGAAGACCCCTTCATAATGCACTAAGCGCGTTGGATCTTGTTGCTTGTAATAGGCGTTCATCTTCTCAAGAACACTACCAGCGTAAGATTCATTCCCTAATGACCAAAAGAGAATTGAGACGTGATTTTTAAACGTTTCAAAATTGGTTCGTGCTCGATCGAGCGTCGCCGCTTCCCATTCATCATATGAACCTGGGACGTTCCAAGAAGGTTCGACCGCCCCCATTTTTTGCCAAGAACCATGCGATTCCAAATTGGTTTCAGCCATCATATAGATGCCAGCTTGATCGCAACCATTATAAAAGGATAACCGATCTGGATAATGCGATGTTCGGACGGCATTGATATGGTTGAGCTGCATGCAGGCAATATCCCACGCTTCATCTTCGGCCGTAATTGTCCGACCAGTTTCAGGATGCCATTCATGCCGATTAACGCCGTTAATGACTAACCGTTTTCCGTTGAGCAACATCACTTTATCTTTAATCTCAATTTTACGGAAGCCAGATGGTTGCTGACTAATTTCAATCGTTTCCCCAGCTTGATCCACAACTTCTAGCTCGAATGTGTATAAGTTGGGAGTTTGGTTGGACCATGCTTGAACCAATTCGGGCATCTTATAAAGGCCGTTTACCTGAGCGGCACTTGTTAAATCGGCCGTTAAGATGATTTGATGTTGGTCCCTAATGCGTAGATGGACTCGGTTTTCATCTCCTGAAAATTGAAGGCGAAGTTTCACCTGTCCCGTTTGTTGTACCACGTCATATTCGGGAATTACCCATAAATCTTCCAAATGCGTGCGGGGTTTAGCTAATAACTTAACATCCCGGAAAATCCCGAAGAAGCGGAAGAAATCTTGATCTTCGATGAAAGCCGCACTACTGCGCTTATGCACTTCAACCGCCAAGCAATTATCAGTTTCCTTAAGATAAGGGGTTAAGTCAAATTCAGACGGTGTAAAACTATCTTCAGCATAGCCGATAAATTGGCCATTGAGCCAAACGTACATCGCTTGTTCGACCCCTTCAAAGCGAATGATGACCCGTTGATTTCTCAAAGCTGGCGTTAAATCAAAATGGTGCAGGTATGAACCAACGGGATTATAATCGGCTTCACTAAACATGCCGAGATGTTGCTTGTCATCGGACGTTGAAAAAGCGGGACGCCGATAATAATGCCCTTCCCACGGATACATTGTGTTGATGTAGTGCAATTGCTCATAACCCGCCAATTCGATATGTTGGGGTACTGTGATTGGTTCAAAATCTTGCGCATCAAATGCTAATTCATAAAAAGATTTAGGACGACTCGCCGCATTAACACTGTAGTGAAATTGCCACGTGCCATTCAAAGATTGTTCAAACGAACTCTGTTGTTGGGCCATTTCGGCCAGTGTCGCATAGTAACGGTGATCACTGTGGGCAGGCAATTGGCCCACTCTGAAGACGGCCGGTGTATCTAACCATTGAATATTAGGTTGCATAAACTTAACCTCCAAGTTTAAATTAAAACGGTTTCATTTTTGAGTATAGAAGTTTGCCGCTGGGATGTCAAAAAGAACCCTACACAATTAGTGTCAGGGTTCTTTTTACTATCAGATTTAATTTTTTATCGTTATCATATTTACTTTCCCCAGTACCCTTAAAGCATTTAATTTAAAGTTAGAATCTTCTTGAAGAGCTTTTTCAACAACATCAATCATTCTCTGATCTAAAATATTTATTTTTTTATCCTCATATGCTTCATTATATGTTTTTTCAAAAATAGTTATATAAAAGCAGAATATTTCAAAAGGAAATTCATCTAATAAATCTTTTAGCTTTTCGACATTGGGAGCCAATACATTGATTTCTTTCATCTTAATCATCCTCCTTTTCTATATCATCACATACTCATCCCTACTAAATGAATTTAAATGCTTAATATAGAAAAGTTAAAAAAATAGGTTTTTATGCTAATGTAAACCCCTGTTTCTTCAAAAAGGCCCCGACTTCTGGACGGCGTGGTGCACTGAAAAAGTCTAAATTCTTACTTGTCCAGTCAGCCTGTTGTTGATTTGACCCCCGATTGGCATAATAATCTGCGATTTGTTGATCGTATTGTTTTAAATCCGCAAATTGCGCCCGTGGATATTGATTCTGGGCCACTTGATTAATTTGTGGCAATCTTGGTTTAACCTGATTTTTGGTCTTTGGAATGCCGACGGTTAACCCAAAGAGGGGCACTGTATATTCTGGCAACCCAAGTAACTCAGCCACCCGCGCGATATCATTGCGAATCCCGCCGATATAACAAATCCCGAGCCCTAATGATTCCGCAGCCACCGCCATATCTTCAGCAGCAATCGTTGTATCAACACTCGCGACTAGCAAGGCCTCCATATTTTGGATGCCGGCCAAAGATTGACCCTGGGCTTTCAACATGCTAGCTTGACGATACAAATCCGCAACGAAAACGTAAAATGTACCGGTCTGATTGACGTAGCTAGCACTATTAGAAATCGTCGCAATCTCGGTGCGTAACGCTAAGTCCGTCACTTCAATGATTGAAAAAGCTTGGACGAAGTTAGATGACGAACCACTCTGGGCCGCCGCAATTAATTGCTGTTTTACCTCAGCGCTCAAGGGTGTCGCTTCAAAATTCCGAACAGAAACATGGTGTTGCATTTGTGCGATTAAATCAGACATTGGTAAACTCCTATCACCTTGGAATAAACTATAATATGCTTATTTTAAGCTAATCCCAACCGCTGTCAATCGATAACCCTTCTACAATACGACCTGTGAGCCCTTCTTAAAACTCCAAACACCTGCAATTAATGCTAATATCGCTGTTGCGACTACATTTACCCAATCTGCCCATGCACCTATTTCCAATTTAATAACCCCCAATATCGATTTAAACTAATGTGGTTTTATTATAAAAAAGGCTGGCGACATATACTGTCGTCTTGTAGATTAATTTTAAATTAGGGCAAAAAAATAGTAATCGACAAGTCGATTACCAGTGAATTTCTGTAAAAATCTTTG
>ERZ794960.49-NODE-49-length-24049-cov-91.212470_pt1 | contig 24049 bp, 26 predicted proteins | sample MGYA00375737_ERZ794960 | MGnify/ENA primary metagenome ERZ794960 (study PRJEB30138, sample SAMN05968709) | food fermentation metagenome | isolation source: fermented_meat | host: spontaneous_fermented_meat_time_3_second_replicate;sponta... | place: Italy | collected... | reverse complement strand
CAAATTGGTTAATTTAAAATAACAGAAACGTCAAAAGGGCTAAAAGACATTTACATTCTGTAGGTCTTTTAGCCCTTTGTTATGGAAAAGAGTGCGTTTGAAACGCTTTGACTTTGAGCATTAGCATAGCTCGGCGAATAACTGCAGTAAGCAGTTGTTTGATGAGTGACGCTAAGCACAGAAGTCAGTTTCAAAAAGCACGTTTAAATCAAGAGTGCGTTTCAGGCGGTTATATTGTGGTAGATTAGCCTAGTCGCGTGAATAAGCGACGCAGTCGATTGTTTGCGAGACGTAGCTAACCGCAACAATATGCCTGAAAAAGCACGTTTTGGCTGTAAAAATTAGCATCCTAAAAGGAGATTAAAATGCAGATATTTGATTCACATACGCATTTAAACGATACGCCATATGCCGGTCAAGAAGCCGACTTTATCCAACAGGCTGCTGAACTAGGGGTTACGGAGATGGCAATTGTAGGTTCTGATACGGTCTTAAATGACGGTGCGCTACGTTTAGCACAACAATACAAAGCGTTATCGGCTATTATTGGTTGGCATCCAGAATCAGCAAAAGATTATACAAAGGTTCAAGAAGCACAATTAATTGAACAATTACAGTTACCAGAAGTAGTTGCGCTAGGTGAAATTGGCTTGGACTATCACTGGGACACGTCACCAAGAGACGTGCAACGAACTGTTTTTGAACGCCAAATTGAAATCGCCAAGTCCCTCCATATGCCAATTTCAGTGCATACGCGGGATGCTTTGGAAGATACCTACAAGATTTTAAAAGAAACAGATGTCCGTGATTGCGGTGGCATTATCCACAGTTTTAACGGTGATTCTGAATGGTTGAAACGATTTATGGATCTTGGGATGCAAATTTCGTTTAGTGGTGTGGTCAGTTTCAAGAATGCGCGTGAGGTGCATGAATCAGCCAAATTATGCCCATTAGATGTGATGTTAGTCGAAACAGATGCCCCTTACTTAACACCCACGCCTTATCGTGGTAAGCAAAATCAACCAGGCTATACGCGCTATGTGGTTGAGGCAATTGCCAAGTTAAGAGAGGTCGCACCAGAAGAAATTGCGGCAGCGACTTATGCAAATGCGCACCGTATTTTTAAGTTAGGAGCAATATGAAAAAAACGATTCAAGAAGTCATCGTTGTTGAAGGCCGCGATGATACCAAACGATTAAGAGAAGTATTCCCGGATGTCGATACAATTGAAACCCGCGGTTCCGCAATTAATGATGAAATTGTTGGAAAAATTGCGTTAGCCCAAGAAAAACGCGGCGTGATTGTCTTCACCGATCCCGATTTTCATGGTGAAAAAATCCGTAAGATTATTTCACAAAATGTACCGGGTGTTGAACATGCCTTTTTACCACGGTCAGAAGCTAAACCTGAGAAAATGGGCGGTAGCTTAGGGATTGAACATGCTAAACCCGCGGCGATTAAACAAGCACTCGAAAATCTATTGACGCAAGATGAAGATGCAGTCGAACAAATTAGTCAGTCTGATTTATTGGTGGCCGGCTTGATTGCTGGTCCGTCTGCCAAGGCCCGTCGTGAATGTTTAGGGGAAGTCTTGCATATTGGTTACACAAATAGTAAACAACTGTATAAGCGCCTTAAAATGTTCCAGGTGAGCCAAGCTGAATTTGGCGCAGCACTAAGACAAATTAACGAAGAATTAGGAGACTAACATGGAAGACATTGCAAACCCAGAGCGTACGAGAAAAATCCTTAAACGGTACGGTTTTAAATTTAAAAAGAGTTTAGGTCAAAACTTCTTAACCAACATTACGATTTTAAAACAAATCGTTGAAGCGGGTGAGATTACTAAAGATGATGATGTTATCGAAATTGGCCCCGGAATTGGTTCTTTAACGGAACAAATCGCTAGAAAAGCCCATCAAGTTTTGAGTTTTGAAATTGATGATCGCTTAATTCCAGTTTTAAAGGATACGTTAAATCACTATCATAATGTGACGGTTTTAAATCAAGATATCTTGGAAGCTGACTTGCCAACCTTGATTGCCAAGCATTTTGATGGCCAACACAACCTTAAAATTGTGGCTAACTTACCTTATTACATCACAACACCAATCATGTTACATTTATTGGAAGCCGGTTTACCAATCGATCGCATGGTCTTGATGATGCAAAAAGAAGTCGCAGAACGAATCGATGCTGCCCCTGGTTCAAAAGCTTATGGTTCATTGAGTATCGCTGTTCAATTGCACTCTGAAGTTAAATTAGCCTTCATTGTTCCTAAGACAGCCTTTGTGCCCCAACCCAACGTCGATTCAGCGATTGTTGAATTTGTGGGACGTCAAGAACCCTTGGTGACTGTTCAAAACCAACAATTATTTGATCAATTAGTTCGCGGTGCTTTTGCGCAACGTCGTAAAACACTCTGGAATAATTTACAAAACCAATTTGGAAAACAAGAAGAAGTCAAAGCTGGTTTAGTCGCTGCATTGGATCAAGCTGACATTGCCCCAAGTACCCGTGCGGAACAGTTGAGTATTCAACAATTCGCACAATTGAGTGATTGCTTGAACGAACAACCAGTTTTTGCTAAAAAAGGGGATAAGTAATTGCCAAATCTAGATGACAATGGTATAATTGCAATTTTTCAGTTTATATGCTATACTATTGCTCGAAGAGGTGAAGCATATGCCAACCACACTTGCCAATATTAAGAACGGTCTCGATGGGCATATCGGAGACAAGTTAATGGTTGTCGCTCAAGCTGGGCGCAAGAAAGTAACAAAGCGAAAAGGAATCTTAAGAGAAACCTTTCCTGCCGTTTTTGTAGTTGATTTGGATCAAGATGAAAATGCGTTCGAACGTGTTTCATATAGCTATGCTGATTTGTTAACTAAATCGATTGCGATTGAATTTGATAAAGAACCAATTGTACTTTAGTTTTTAGAATAAGAATACGAGCAGGGACTGAGACATGGATGATTGTCTGAGTCCCTTTTTTGTTGTTGACATTTGGCGCGTATCACGATATTGTATATGGGATATACTAATTTATAAACAGCCGTTGCTTGTCGATTGTCAATAGTGTCAATAGTCAATTATGCGGATTTATGTTACAGTTAAATAAAGTGAACAAGGGTGGGAATAATTGTGGAAGATAGTCAATTATTGGATGAGTATGTTGAGATTTATATGTCTGCCATTAAGTATGTTGAAGACCTCGTGTCGCAACCAACTAAGGCTTACAAGCTATCTTTCGAACAATTTCTGATTATGAAGGAGATTGCGGAAGATAGCTCGGTTAGTTTAATTGATATTGCTAAGAAGCGTGGTGTAACACGAGGGGCGATTTCACGTCAAATTCGTGTCCTTTTGAAGTTGGACTATATTTCGCAATTAACTGACCCAAGTGATCGCAGACGCTTAATTTTAAATCTGACGCCAAGTGGTCAACAAACAGTGAGTGAGTTATTACCGAAGGTTCAGGAACGTTTTTCATCGTGGATGATGGCCTTTGGCAAAGAAAATGCTAAACAGATGTTATTTTTAATGAATGAGTTCAGACAAAAAGTCATGGCGGAAGAAAATTAAAAGAGTGGGTCAAGTTGAGAGGCTTGACCTTTTTTATGTGAAGGCTCCAGTGTGGTACAGCACTCTTGAATTGAAACGTGCCGTACTAAGCAACTTCTTCCAGTTAGTATTGTCAGCCAAACAATCGACTTTGTCGCTTATTCGTCTGATTTCACTAAGCTTCAGAAGTATCCCCGCTTAGTACAGCACTCTTGGTTTTTAGTTCATAAATGAGTATAATGAAACAATTGAATGTTGGTGGATGGTGAGACGATATGCAATTGATTGAAAAGGCACCTGCGAAGATTAATTTAAGTTTAGATGCACTTTATCAGCATACTGATGGGGAATTCGAATGGCAGATGATAATGACGTCAATCGATCTGGCGGATTATGTCCAAATCACATTGCAAGACTCACCTCAAATTGAGGTTAGAACCTCTAAGGGATATTTACCGGAGGACAAACGGAACTTAGCATATCAGGCGGCGCAATTATTACGGCATCGTTTTGATATTAAAACGGGTGCGATTATTGAAATCGATAAACATATTCCCGTGGCAGCCGGGTTAGGTGGTGGCAGTTCGGATGCCGCTGCAGTTTTACGCGGTTTAAATCAACTGTGGCACTTAGGCCTCACCAAAGCGGAGCTCGCGCATATCGGTTTATCAATTGATTCAGACGTGCCATATTGTGTTTATAGTGAGACCGCACTAGTAACGGGTAAAGGCGATCAAATCCAACCGTTGGGGGATTTACCTAACTTTTGGATGGTCGTTGTTAAACCTGAAGTAAGTGTCTCAACACCGCGCATCTTACACGCCTTGAATTGCGATCAGATTACTGATCGGCCCCAAACCGATCGACTCTTAGCGGGGATCCAGCAACAAGATGCACAGCAAATGACAGCCGCAATGGCTAATGTGTTAACGCCGATTACCAATCAACGCTATCCGCAAATTGATTATTTAATGCAACGTTTAACTGCATTTGGCGCGGAAAAAGCGCAGATGAGCGGTAGTGGTCCAACTGTTTTTGGCATTTGTCGCCAGTACTCACGCGCGCAACGCATTTATAACAGTATGTCCGGATTTTGTCGTGAAGTTTATCTAGTGCAACCATTAAAAAAATAAAAATCATTAAAGACAATTCGTCCCCCTATAGCTAGTGGTGGGCGATTTTTTTAATACTATTGGTGGTAAGCGGTTAAAAAGACAAATGATAAAAAAACGAACAATAATGAACTTTTCTAAAAAAAGACTAGGATTTAGCGAATAAAATCTATATAATTGGAAAGCGGATAGTTTTATCGGAAGAAATTATTATTTTAAAGGGAGTAAGTATAATGAAAGTTAGAAGAAGTGATCGCTTAATTGATATGACCCGGTACTTGTTGGAAAGACCACATACATTAATTCCATTGACGTTCTTTTCAAATCGTTACGAATCAGCTAAATCATCTATTAGTGAAGATTTATCAATCGTCAAACGGACCTTTTTCAATCGCGGGACGGGGATTTTAGAAACAGTTCCCGGCGCTGCTGGTGGTGTTCGTTACATGCCAATGATTAAACAAGTTGAAGCAGAAGAATTTATCGCTGAAATGGCCGAACGTCTTTCTGAAAATGATCGTCTGTTGCCAGGGGGCTATGTCTATTTATCAGATTTATTAGGTCGTCCAGAAGTTCTTCGTCAAGTTGGTCGATTAATTGCCAACCAATACGTTGGCAAAGAAGTAACAGCGGTCATGACAGTGGCCACCAAAGGGATTCCAATTGCGCAGAGCGTTGCGATGTTCCTAAATGTCCCATTTGTCATTGTGCGCCGGGATTCTAAGATCACTGAAGGCTCAACAGTCAGTGTGAACTATGTTTCTGGTTCCTCAGCACGAATCGAGAAGATGGAACTTTCAAAACGGAGTTTACCAGAGAACTCAAAAGTCCTAATTGTCGATGACTTCATGAAAGGCGGCGGCACAGTTAACGGGATGAAGAGCTTAATTGAAGAATTCGATTCTGAAATGGTTGGCATTTCCGTATTTGCTGAATCTGTCTTTGAAGGTAATCACATGGTTGAAGATTACACATCAATTTTGAAGGTTGATAAAGTGGATATTGAAAACAAGGCGCTCAGTGTTAGCGCTGGTAACTATTTAACGAAGAATGCAGAACAACTTTCTTAAACTAAAAAGAGTATGAAACGGCTATTAGCCGACTTCATACTCTTTTTTTGTATCGAGGTGGCCAGTACGTAATAAGAGGCCATTGATGGTATCGGTTAGTGTGATTTGTAAGGCGGCACTAACTTGTTGGATTGATTGTGGTTGATCTGTGCGTAACCAACTGGCGGTATAGGCAACAATCGCGCCTGAGAGGTAATCAAGTAGAAATTGTTGATAAGTTGGGGATAACGTTAAATGGTGTAGCTGCGTCAAATCGTTGATAATAATTTGAACGAGTTGACGTAGGTGGTGGTTAAAGTGGGTTTCAAATGAGTTCTGACCATTAATTGTAATCGCATTTTGATAGAACGTACGGTTGTCTTCAAAATAAGTCAGTAGTTGTTCTAAAATAATGGTCCAGTGAGGGTAAGTCAGGTGATCAGCAACGTATTCGCCGATTTCTTGATCGTAAATCCAAGTCAGCAAGGCATATTTATCAGGAAAATAATCATAAAAGGTTTGGCGGCGAATGCCAGCCGTGGTCATAATGAGCGTCACGCTAATTTGCTTAAACGGGGTATCAACCATGAGCGCCTTAAACACTGTGGCAATCTTTTTTTGAATCGTAACTGACATCAAAACGCCTCTTTCTACAAAAAAAGTCGCCCATTAGTGAATGACGACTTTGGTATTGACTGGGATTGCTTGATAAAACCACTTTGCATCAGCGACCGATAGCCGGATACAGCCGTGAGAATTGGATGTTTCACCCAATTTTTGCGCTTCATCGGGGAGAAAATTCCCTGCTTTATCGGTTGGGACACTGTGGAAAAGGTAGACACCATGATCTAAAAATGACCGCCAATATTTAGCCCCTTCACCAGGATTGCCATTAAAGAAGGCTTCACCGTGTTCTTCTTGAATATGGAAAGTACCTTTAGGTGTAGGAGAATCGCTCGTGCCGGTTGAAGCACGCATGGTATAGAGCAGCTTTTCATCGTCCATTAAGTAGACGCGGTGCTTCTTGATTGAAACATCAATCCAAAAATGTGCGTATTTCTTAACATCTGGATAGGGTTTCTTTTCAGAAGGGGCGTGCCAATCGAGTGGCTTTTTAGATGTTTGTTTTTTAGGTGTTTGTTTCACGTGTGCTGTTTGTGAATGAGTAACACTCGCAGTTGGTTTAGCCGGTTGGTGATGTGAGGTAGACCAATTAATACCAAGCACCACTAATAATAAGATTAACAGGCCATCGAGAGTTAACCAAAGACGTGAAGGGCTTTTTTTCATTTTAATGCTCCAATCGGTCTGAATTAACATCATTATACGGGAATCATAGAGCAATTTCAAATAGGGATAGCTTGCGGTAATCGCTTGATTAAGCTAAAATAGACCAGTAATCACGAATATTAGGAGTTTAAGATGGTCAATAAAAATGCAATTATTTTAGCAGCGGGTAAAGGTACTCGCATGAAGTCAAAATTATACAAGGTATTGCACGAAGTTTGCGGTCGACCAATGGTGGACCACGTGTTAACCGAAGTCGAAAAAACAGAACCTGCAACAGTTGTCACAATTGTGGGACATGGCGCAGAAAAGGTGAAGGATTATTTAGGCGATCGTTCACAATATGCCCTACAAGCAGAACAACTAGGAACAGGCCACGCTGTTTTACAAGCTGAAGATTTATTGAAAGACCAAGATGGTATTACAATTGTGGTCAGTGGTGATACACCATTATTAACAGCTGGCACTTTTGAAAAGCTATTTGCTTACCATCATGATAAGGGCGCTAAAGCAACTATTTTAACGGCCACAGCACCAGATCCAACTGGCTACGGCCGGATTATTCGTAACGATATTGGCATCGTTGAAAAAATCGTTGAACAAAAAGATACAAATGATAAAGAAGCTGCTGTTAATGAAATTAACACAGGTGTTTACTGTTTCGACAACAAGACACTTTTCCAAGCACTTCATGAAGTCACAAATGAAAATGCCCAAGGTGAATACTACCTCACAGACGTGGTTGAAATCTTGAAGAAGAAGGGCGAAATTGTAGCAGCTTACAAGATGCCAAACTTCGAAGAATCAATGGGGGTTAATGACCGCGTTGCCTTATCACAGGCTACCAAAGTGATGCGTCAACGGATTAACACAGCGCATATGCGAAATGGTGTTACATTGATTGATCCAGAAAGTACTTATATCGAAGTCGGTGTTAAAATTGGTAACGATACAATTATTGAACCCAATGTTGTCTTAAAAGGCAACACAACGATTGGTTCAGATTGTTTCGTCGGTGCTGGTTCAACAATTATTGATTCAACAATCGAAGATAATATTCAAATCACAAGTTCAACCATTGAATCAGCAATCATGCATACCGGCTCAAACATTGGCCCTAACAGCCACTTGCGTCCTAACGCTGAAATCGGTGTGGATGTGCATGTTGGGAACTTCTGTGAAGTGAAAAACGCTAAAATTGGCGACCGCACGAAGATTGGTCACTTAAGTTATGTTGGCGATGCAACCCTTGGCACTGACATTAATGTTGGTTGTGGTGTTGTTTTTGTTAACTACGACGGTGTGGCTAAACATCATGCAAATGTTGGTAGCCACGTCTTCATCGGCAGCAACTCAAACATCGTGGCCCCAGTTGAAATTGCTGATCACACATTCATCGCAGCTGGTTCAACAATCACAGACGATGTCCCAGAAAAAGCAATGGCCATCGCCCGTGCACGTCAAACAAATAAAGAAAACTACTGGGCTAAATTACCAGTCGCAAAAGACGAAGAATGGCAATAGAGTGTTGGCTGTCGCGGTTAGTAATTAAACATTAATACTATTTTTAGATTGAGCGGAAATTACTGCGACAAGAAGCACGTTTCGGATTAGAGCGTGTTTGTGACGATTAGTGTTGTAAAGCATGTCTTGAAATAAAAATCGTTCGTAATCTTATTTCTGAGATTACGGACGATTTTTTTATGTTTGTCGTTATTTTAAAATTGAGAAATAATCGCGCATTAAGCAGGTGATTAGAAAAGCGGGCCATAACCAAATTGAGCCACTTAAAAAGAAGATTAGCAGGAGTATGATTAGACATCCCACAGCGGTGATTGCGCAACCTATTTTTGTAACGCGATAATTTTTAGGGTTATAATTTGGATGGCTGGGGTAGAAAAAACGGTACTGATAAATCAAGACTGCAACGAATAAAATGAGGCCCAAAATGAAATAGGGCATGCTGAGATGGAATAAGCGATCGGTAGTAATCATAATTACCAGAATGAAGAAATAGAGATTATTAAAAATAGTATATTTAAGTCGCGTCATAGTAATCTCCTTTTTCAATTAGTGTACCTTGTCACGCATTAAATGACAATTGGATTCACAACCAAAAATAACCAAGCATTTTTTCGAATTTAACGGTATACTAAACGGGAGGTTCGATGGTTATAGCTATTAACATTTAATTCTCTCTTGCATTTCTAATGAACAGCGCTTACTTAGCGTAAATTAAAATCTTTTTTAGGTTTTAATCTTGATTTTCATTGCGAAAATGCCTAGAATTTAAATAAGTACTTACTTAAATTTTTGGAGGCTGACATGTCTGAACAATATTTCGACCCTAAGTTGAAAATCTTTGCTTTGAACTCTAATAAGCCCTTAGCTGAGAAAATCGCAGCTGAAGTTGGGGTTCCTTTAGGAAAATCTTCTGTTAAACGTTTTAGTGATGGTGAAATTCAGATCAATATTGAAGAAAGTATTCGTGGTGACGAAATTTTCTTAATCCAATCAACATCTGCACCAGTTAATGATAACTTGATGGAAATCTTGATTATGATTGATGCATTACGTCGTGCATCTGCTAAAACAATCAACGTTGTGTTACCTTACTATGGTTACGCACGTCAAGATCGCAAGGCCCGCTCACGTGAACCAATTACTGCTAAATTAGTAGCAAACATGTTAACGATGGCTGGCGCTGACCGTATTTTAGCATTAGACTTACATGCCGTACAGATCCAAGGCTTCTTCGATATTCCAGTTGATCACTTAATGGGTGCACCATTATTAGCTGATTACTTCTTAAGCAACGACTTAGCAGAAAACGCCGTTGTTGTTTCACCTGATCATGGTGGTGTGACACGTGCTCGTAAATTGGCTGACTTCTTGAAGACACCAATCGCAATTATCGACAAACGTCGTCCAAGACCTAATGTTTCAGAAGTCATGAACATTATTGGTAACGTTAATGGTAAACGCGCAATCATTATCGATGATATGATTGATACTGCTGGGACAATCACATTAGCAGCTCAAGCTTTAAAAGATGCCGGTGCTACTGAAGTCTTTGCTTGTTGTACACACCCTGTTTTATCAGGTCCTGCTATCCAACGGATTGAAGATTCAGTTATCAAGCAAATGATTGTTACAGATTCAATCGACCTTCCAAAAGAAAAACTAATTGATAAGATGGTTCAAGTTTCAGTCGGCCCACTAATCGGGGATGCGATCAAACGAATCCATGAAAACAAACCAGTTAGTCCATTGTTCGAAAATAGATTTAAACGTTAATCAAATAAAAAGCATCGACAATTTTAAAATTGTCGATGCTTTTTTTAATTAGTAGACATTTTTTGTGCTTGATGCATTATAAAGATTTTAAGTAATAGTGGTGCAATTAGAGTTGTAACAACGGTGACAATAATCATCGCTGTGTAATGACTGTCGTCGATTAAATGGGCGTTAATTGCGGCCTGTGCGACAACCAATGCCATTTCGCCACGGGAAACCATCCCTGCACCAACAATATGACCAGCACTTGAGGAAAGACCACAAATACGAGTCCCAAGCCATCCACCTAATTGTTTACCAATAATCGCGATAATGATTGTTAATACGATAAAACTAAGATTATCTTGAAGATGGGCCAGACGAATATTAAGTCCGATGCTGACGAAAAATACGGGGATAAAAACAGAGTAGCCAATTGTTTCAATCTTTTCTGTTAGAACATTTTTATAGTCAGTCTGTGAAATAGCTAGTCCTACAAAATAGGCACCCAAGACATCGCTCATACCTAAATAAGTTGCTAAGCTAGCGAACAGTAAACAGAGTGTAATGGCGATACTAGTAATGTTTTCAGAAGCTGTTAAGCATTTGGCTAGATTTAAAATTAGTGGGACGAACCATTTACCTAAAACGAAGGCTAGAATAAAAAATAATAGTTTAGGTAAAATTAGGTTAACCAGATTGAGCGACTGACCAGATGCTGGTTGCATGATACTAGAAAAAATCCCTAATAGAATGACACAGATAATATCGTCCGCAACAGCTGCGCCAAGAATGATCATTCCTTCTTCAGTATTGAGATAATCCATTTCTTTGAGGACCTGGATTGATATGCTAACGGAAGTTGCACTTAGAATTAAGCCGATAAAAATAGCGGTGCTGACTGTAAAATGAAAGAGTGTTACACAGATGAAAAAGGCACCTAATGTTGGTAAAATGACACCTAACGTTGCGACAATTAGGGAAGGTTTCCAATATTTTAATAACTGACTGAGATCACCTTCGATTCCGGCCATAAACATTAAAAAGATAACGCCAAGTTGCGCGAAACTTGTAATAAAATCGTTAGATTGAATCAAGTTAAAGCAAGCTGGACCAAATAGGACACCGACTGCTAGTTCTCCAATAACAGTTGGTAGATTAAGCCGGGCAAATAGGTGAGAGAACAACTTAGTCAATAAAATGATGAATGCAAGTGGTAGTAGATAAGCCATATTAGGCCTCCAATGCACTAGCAACCAATGTTAGTTCTGATTCTAATTCGGAATTAGACATTGGATATTCAAGAATAATTGGTATGTTTGGTGATAAGGATTCACAAAGTTGCCGCCATGGTGTTAAACCGTTATCGAGTAAAACAGTTTCTTGTGCTTGAATATTTTTGAGATGTAAAACAGTTGTGTAAGGTGCAAGCTGATGCCAAGCGGTTAATGGTGCTTCATTAATCCAATACCAATTGCCTGAATCAAAGGTATAGCCAGTAAGTGAGTTATAGTTGGTAAGTTCTAGGCAAATCATTGCCATATGCTTTAAAATACCATTTTGATTGGGTTCATTTTCGATATTGAGTTGAACTTGATAGGTTGTAATGAGTTGGTTTAATAAGCTAACTTGTTGAGCCGTTATGTGTTCCAATTCACCTAAACTAATTTTTAATGCAGTAATTCCAAACTGTTGTGCTAATTTAAAGTGTGATTCTAAATTGGGATTAATCTCAGATTTAATAAAAAGACATTCTGGGATTGAATAGCGAAATTCCCAATGACGCTGCTCAGCAAGTTGTTGAAGTTGGACTAGTTCATCGTGTTTCGTTTCTGGCTTAAATAATTCTCCTCGAACTTCGAAACCAGCGATTTTTGCGGTTAATTGATTTAAGAGTGCATATTGTGATTGGCCACTGTGAATTTCCTTTTGAAAAACGATGGTATTGATTAAAATTTTTGTCATGTTTTCACCCCATAAAAAAAGCTAAATTGACAGACTACTCCCTATGTAGGGAATCGTCTTAAATTTAGCGGTTAAATATTAAGATGAAATTGATTAAAGTATAACACGTATTTAATTTGTTGCAAGCGCTTTAATTGAAAAAACGATAAACAGCTCCAAACAAGGCGGCATCATTAAAATTATGAGCAGTCACTAGTTTTGTCCGATAGAAATTAGGCGGAAGATAGGCAGGGATACTTTGATTTAATAGATCAAGTAGAAATTTTTCCTGTTTTGAGACACCACCGCCAATAATCAAGAGTTCTGGATCAACAATCAAAATGATTTGAGCGAGACCTTGTGCAACTGAACGGCTCCAATTTTTAATAATCTCTAATGGCAAAGATTCGCCACGTTTAGCAGCATCAAATGCTTCAGGGACACTAAGATGTAATTGTGCTGAAAGTTGAGCTTGTAGTGTTAAGGTTGAGGCGCGTTGTTCATAGTTGGTTTGCGTGGCAGAATCATACAAGAGATAGCCAATTGAGTTGGCTTGAGCCGTACCGCCATCTTGTAAGTGGTTGTTTAATAAATGAGCGCCACCAATCCCTGTACCTAGTGCGACACAATAAATATTATTAGCATCTTGAGCAGCACCTACTAGTTTTTCGCCTAATAAAGCAGCGTTAACATCATTTTCAACATAGACTGGGAGCGTAAATTCATGACTGAGAATGGCTTTTATTTCAGTACCGATGTAGTTTGGGATAGTTGGTCCGGCATAGATAATAGTACCTAATTCACGATTGACAATACCGGCAGTACTTACACCGATGCCAATGATTTTATAAGTGGTCATCACTTTCCGAGTAGTCTGGATAAGTTGTTGCATTATCATGCCATTTTGATTTTGCTGGGTTTCTAATTGGCCTAAATGGGTGAGAGATAAATTTTCATCAATTAAGCCATATTTGATGGTGGTGCCACCAATATCAAAGGTCAGATAGGAAGCTTGAGTTAACATAAAAAACAATCCTTTCGTGTAAGCGTTATCAAAAAAGTCTTGACAACTTTGTAAGTTGGTGTTTATAGTTGAACCATTCATAATTTTTAATTTTCAGTTGGAGTTTAGCATTAATTAAAAATTAGTGCAAATCCAATCATCCTAAAATGTATTGACCGCACAATAAATTTTAGAGGTGAAGAAAATGCAAAAAATTGGTTTCGGAACATTTAACTGGATTGTTTTATGTGTTTACTTACTAGCAATGTTACTCGTTGGTGTTTATTTTACGAAGAAAGCTAGCAAGAGTACGGATGCCTTTTTTAAAGCAGAAGGAAAGATTCCAGCATGGGCCGCTGGCTTTAGTATTTATGCAACGACGTTAAGCGCAATTACGTTTATGTCAACACCAGAACAAGCATTCTTACAGGATTGGTCCTATTCGGTTGGGAGTTTAGCGATTATTATTTTAATTCCTATTTTGATCAAATTCTACGTGCCTTTTTTTAGAAAATTATCTGTAACAACGGCTTATGAATATCTCGAACATCGTTTTAATCCATTGATGCGAATTGTTGGGAGCATTCTATTTATGCTCTATCATATTGGTCGAGTTGCGATTGTTATTTACTTACCGATCCTGGCTGTCACATCGGTTACTGATATTAATCCTGTTTTAATTGCGGTTATTGTTGGTGGGTTATGTATTATTTATACATTCCTTGGTGGTATCGAAGGGGTTATCTGGAGCGATGTTATTCAAGGCATTCTGTTGTTAGGTGGCGCATTATTGGTTAGCATGTTGGGCGCACATTACATTAAGGGGGGATGGGGGACTGTTTTCAATGATGCCATGGCTGATCATAAAATAATTTCCGGACTTGATTTCAACGCAAGTGTTCTCTCACGATTTATACCACTAATTTTTGCAGGTCAGTTTTTTAATACACTTTATCAATACACAGGTAGTCAAGATGTTATTCAACGGTATCAAACGACAAGTACGATGAAAGAAACCGTTAAATCCCTATGGACGAATGGACTATTGGCAATTATTACAGTACCAATTTTCTATGGTATGGGTACTGTCTTATATAGTTTTTATAGTCGTGCAGAATCGTTACCTAAGGGTTTTAATACAACAGCATTGGTGCCTTATTTTATTATTAAAACACTACCAGCAGGTATCGCTGGATTAGTGATTGCCGCTATTTTTGCAGCAGCGCAGTCGACAGTTGCTTCCAGTTTAAACGCAATCTCATCATGTGCGATTGCTGATTTCAAAGTTCGTTTCTTTAATGATAAATTCAAGCAATATTCGGATGTGACATGGGCCAGAGTTATTATTATTATTTCGGGATTAATTAGTTTAGCAGTCGCTATTTATTTGATGCTTTCAGATCAATCAAAAACGCTCGATTTATTCATGACGATTACTGGTATTTTCGGTGTCCCATTGGCAGGAATCTTTGCAGTTGGCATTTTTACAAAAAGAGCTAATGCAACAGGTGCCTTGATTGGCTTAATTGCTAGTGCTGTTCTAACTTATTTTGCACAGATGGCTTCCATTTCACCGTTTGTTGTTAGTTGCGTTTCATTTATCTCAGCGTTTGTAATTAGTTATTTAGTTAGCTTGGTCTTCAAGAAGAGCAATAAAGATATCACTGGGTTAACAGTTCAGACAATCTCTGAAACTTATAAGGGATAAAATAATGAAGCGGCGTAATGTAACTACGTCGTTTTATTATTTTAGTAAATTGGAAATTTTTTTCATATCTAATTGTTGATGAAAATTAATAACTGCCGTATCTTATGTGTAAGCGGTTAATACAATTTAGATGGAATTAGTTTTAAAGTTTTATAGGTTGTTATTTAGGGAAAGAATAGAAGGTTGATGAATTTGAAAAATAATTTTTTGGATAAGGTTAAAGATCGATTAATCATATCATGTCAGGCATTAGCGGATGAACCATTACACAGCTCATTTATCATGGCACGAATGGCACGAGCGGCTTATGAAGCAGGCGCTAGTGCAATCAGGGCTAATTCCGTAGTAGATGTTCAGGCAATTATGGATACGGTTGAGCTACCGGTAATTGGGTTGGATAAAGTAGATTATTCTGATGCACCCATTTATATCACGCCTACAATCAAAGAAATGCGTGGCATTGCTGCCACTGGTGCAGCAGTTGTTGCTTGCGATGTTACGGGGCGTCCACGACCTCACGGTGAACAATTAGCAACGATTGTCGAAACAATGCGGACTGAGTATCCTGATACATTATTAATGGCCGATACGGCCAGTCTTGATGATGTGAAAGAAGCCAACCGATTAGGTTTCGACATTATTGGTACGACAATGTATGGTTATACACCGGCTACGGAAGGCTGCAATATTGCCGATAATGATTTTGAATATTTAAAACAGGTTTTAGCGATGTCCAAGGCGCCCGTAATTGCAGAGGGAAAAATCGATTCACCTGAAAAAGCAGTCACTGCTCTAAAATTAGGTTGTCATAGTGTCGTTGTGGGATCAAGTATCACACGGCCACAATTGATTGCTAAAACTTATATTGATGCCGTTAATGAACTATAAAAAGAAAGAGGGATTTATAATGAAGGATTTAACGAAGTATAAAGGTATTATTCCAGCATTTTATGCATGTTATGATGAAGCAGGAGAAATTAGTCCAGAAAGAGTACGTGCTTTAACAGAATATTACATTAAAAAGGGTGTCAAAGGTGTTTATGTTAATGGCTCTTCAGGAGAATGTATCTATCAAAGCGTTGAAGATCGTAAAATTGTCCTTGAAAATGTGATGGCGGTAGCCAAAGGCAAATTAACAGTTATTGCACACGTTGCTTGCAACAATACAAAAGATAGTGTTGAACTTGCTAAGCATGCAGAAAGTCTGCAGGTTGATGCCATTGCCGCAATTCCGCCAATCTATTTTAAATTGCCAGAATATTCAATTGCCAACTATTGGAACACAATCAGTGCAGGTGCACCGAATACTGATTTTATTATCTACAACATTCCTCAACTAGCTGGTGTTAGTTTGACAACAGAATTATACGCAGAAATGCGCCGGAATCCTAACGTCATCGGTGTTAAGAATTCATCAATGCCCGTTCAGGACATTCAAATGTTCTGTGCTGCCGGTGGTAAAGATCATATCGTTTTCAACGGACCAGATGAGCAATTCTTAGGTGGTCGTTTAATGGGGGCTGCAGCAGGAATTGGTGGTACGTATGGGGCAATGCCGGCATTATTCTTAAAATTAAATACATTGATTAGTGAACTGAAGTTAGAAGAAGCTAAAGATCTTCAATACGCTATTGATGAAATTATATATAAGATGTGTTCGGGTCATGGCAATATGTATGCAATGATTAAGGAAATTCTACGAATTAATGAACAATTAGACTTAGGATCTGTTAGAGAACCGTTAGCACCGTTAAATGAAGCTGATTTAGAAATTGCTAAAGAATCAGCAACGATGATTACGACTGCAATTGAAAAATATTGCTAGATTTTTTATCTGGTATTTGGATACAAATTGTAATCGGTTGATATTATAATTTTTAATTAGTATAACGGAGAGATCCTATTAATCTATCGAAAAAGACGGCCTGCAAGAAGGGCGTCTTTTTATGTGCTTTCTAAAGTGCTTCATATCCAATATAATAGTAGGAAAGTCACAATCTCGGTTTTTAAAGGAGTTACAATGGCAATTATCGAGCATATCAAACAACAATATTCTTTTTTATCGCCACAAGAACAAAAGGTGGCCCTAGCGGTGATTCAAAAAGGGGCGAGCATTCAGCGGATTGGGATTGATGAACTAGCCGCTGAACTGCAAGTTAGTAATTCAACCATTTCGCGGTTTGTTCGTAAGATTGGCTGTCAAAACTTCGTTGATTTTAAATTACAATTTAGTGAGGGCCCCCAACCAACGATGACGGGGATTCAAGGACAGGTTGATCATGAATCACAAACGTCCGTTGAAATTTATCAATTCTATCAAGATGTCATCACTAAGACACAGGCACGGATTAAACAAGCGGACCTTGATCAGTTGGTTAGTTGGATCAAAACCAGCCAGCAGCTTTTTATCTATGGTTTGGGTAGTTCAGGCTATACGGGCGCGGAGTTTGGGCAGCGATTAACCCGAATGGGCATTCAAGCGACTGTCGTCACGGAGAGTCATATGATGTTGATGACCTCTCGGATTATTAACAAAACGGATTTAGTGATTGGTCTATCAAATTCTGGTAATACGGAAGAGGTCAATCAAGCGGTCCAAAATGCGCGGGAAAATGGTGCTAAAACGGCTGCAATTACCAGTGGGACTGATAGTCCATTGGCAGCTGCGAGTGACTTGACGTTGTTTGTTGAAGATAGCATTGGCTTTGCCAGTGCGCGGTTTGTGAACTCACAATTTGCGCTGACCTATGTTATCGATATTTTGGCGATGTTACTTTTAGAAGATGAGCAATACAATTGGCGAATGAAGCAAACAGTGGATACGATTATGCACCACAAACTTAAAAAGTAATTAAAAAAGGGCGTGTGCCATAAGTCGGGATATGACTTATAGAACACGTTTATATCATCAATATTCGGATATCGAAAAAGGAGCTGAAGACAAAATTACTTTTGTCCCAGCTCCTTATTTCATGGTGTGAATGATAGCTTATTGATGATCCTTGTTTGCTAACAAGTCGCGGATTTCCTTCAAGTATAGTTCTTCTTGAGTAGGTGCTGCTTCTTCAGCAACCTCTTCTTCTGTCTTCTTGCCCATGTCGCGAAGTTTGTTGAATCCTTTGACAATTAGGAAGACGATAATAGCGATGATCAAGAAGTTAATCACGTCGTTGAGGAAGTTCCCAATTTGGAAAACAGCCTTAGTTCCCGGAATTGTGACAGCAATCCCTGAAAGATCCACTTGACCGACGAATAATGAGATAATTGGATTGATTAAGTTTTTAGTTAATGAATCTACGATACTCTTAAGTGCAGCCCCCAAAATAACCCCGACTGCCATGTCTAGCACGTTGCCGCGCATAATAAATTCTTTAAATTCTTTAATCATAAAGCGATCCCTCCATACTATTAATTGTTTTCAAGGAAAATTATACCGTATTTTGCCCAGAGAATAAATAATAATGGATTGTCGCTGACAATAAAGTGAGATAATATTTGTTATTTTCATGAAAAATCGTTAAGATAGGAACGAGTTAAAAATTAAAGTAATTGAGGCCTATCGTATGAATTGGATTGTACAATTGTACCAGCCTTTCTTTGAATTAAATAACTGGCAAACAGTTATTCGTTCTTCTGAAGATTGGTTATTGATTTTAACATTGGTGATTATGGAATGCTTGCTATCAGTCGATAATGCGGTTGTGTTAGCTGCACAAACCCAAAGTTTACCAACAAAAATTGAACAGGAAAAATCACTAGTTTATGGTTTATGGGGCGCTTATCTATTCCGCTTTATCATTATTGGTGTTGGGACTTTCTTGATCCACTTATGGGAGATCAAAGTCGCAGGTTCGCTCTATTTAGTTTACTTAGTCTATGCTTATTTCAGGAAACAAAAACAACCTAAGCAAGTTAAAAAACCGGGTTCTAAAATTAGTAGCCCACATCGTTTCTGGCGGACGGTTATCTCAATTGAATTAATGGATATCGTCTTCTCGATTGATTCCGTCTTAGCCTCATTAGCGATTTCAAGTAACCCTGTGATTGTCTTGATTGGTGGGATGATCGGGATTATCTGTATGCGGGGGATTGCCCAGATTATTGCGCGTTTGATGGAAAAGATTCCAGAATTAAACCCGATGGCGTATATCTTGATTCTCTTCATCGCGGTGAAGTTGTTCTTATCAATTCCAGCGATTGATATTGAAATTCCCAATCTTGTGTTCGCGGGCATTGTCTTCGGAACAATCTTGATTACGTTAGGAATTCACTATATTCGCAAACAACGAGCATAAAAAAAGGACCGACAATTGTCGGTCCTTTTTTTTAATTAAGATGGTTCAATAAGACTGCTAGAATCGCAAATAGTAAACTGCAGATTGTTACAAATAATAACTGATGGCGTTTCATCGAGAGAATCGCGATGAATTCACGGATGGTTGCGTTGGGTAAGAAGTATTTCGACGTCTTAGCGCCAATACCATCAGCTTTGAGATGGGCTTGTTTAGCGAATAGTCCAGCACGGAAAGTGTGGTAGTTGTTCGTTGAGAAGATAATTCGGGGTTTATCTTTATCCGTATCGGCTTCGATAATTTGCTTTGAAAACTGCATGTTTTGAAGTGTGTTGACGGATTTTTCTTCCGTTAACGTCTGTTCAACAGGGATGCCATGGTCGATTGCGTAGCGTTGCATGGCGACTGATTCAGGTAACTTTTCATCCCCACCTTGTCCGCCGGAGAAGACGAGCTTCGGTGCCGGACGGCCTTTTTTGACTTGGCGGTGGTAGAAGGTCATTGCCCGTTCAATCCGACTGGCTAACAGTGGTGGCACGTACTGTCCGTCAATTAAGCCACTACCCAAAACGATGATGTAGTCTTGATTATACCGTGGTCGGTTGAATAGATAGATAATCAGTGAAGAAAGATAAAGATAGAAAAATAACGGGATGTAAAGTAGAAAAACGGTGCTAATTGTTCCGATGAAAATCCGTAAATCTTCGGGCACATGGAGTAAGTTGGCCAACATAGGCACGAAGAAAAGGGCAATTAACCCTAACCCGATAAACAGGGTCAGCATGTTCGAAAGTGTGTGGCTTTCTTTTTTCCAAACGATGTAGGCGTTCCATAAAAAGAGTAAGAAGCCAAACAAGTAGAAAAACAAGATAATCAGAAAGGCGACAATCGCTGCGGCGAGGGCAATATAATAAACGTCGCGACTATCCGATTGAAAAACGAGAATGGCTAGTTCACCAACCGCCGTGGCAAGAAAGCCATTAAAGACAATCCCGTTGATAAACCGGCGCTTTTCAGTCAGCTGCAGTCCGACAAACAGCGCTAGGAAGATCAGCGGTAAGATGTAAAAATGATCGATAAAGGTGTTCCTAAGTGACTCCTAAAGGATTTTATTTATTGAGTGCATATTTTTCGATGGCATAAGCAACGCCGTCTTGACCGAGGTGGTTACTCTTTGTAATCACTTTAGCGATTTTTTTAAGTTCAGGAATGGCATTATCCATGGCAACTGGTAAGCCTGCATAAGCCAACATTGAAAGGTCATTGCCTTGATCACCGACCGCCATCACTTCTGATTGGTCGATGTTTAAAGCATTTGCTAAGTCACGTAAGCCATTGCCTTTACCCGCTTTGGTATTGAGGACTTCTAAGAAGTAAGGTTCACTTTGGACGAATTGGTAACGATCGAAGAAATCAGCTGGAATCTTGGCCTTACCTTCAGCTAAAACTTCAGGATCATCAATCAGCATCACTTTTGAAAAGGCCTTATCTGGGGCAATTTCATCAACATGGCGGAATTTAATTGGCATATTGACCAAGGCACTTTCGCCAATTGTATAAGGACTGATATCGCGGTTGGCCGTGTAGATGAATTGATCATCTTCGGCATGAAGGTGAACGCCAATCGTCCGTGAAAGTGTTTCGAGTTCCAAGTATTGTGCATGTGTGAGGGTGTGACGCACTAAGATTTCACCAGTAGCGGTATTTTGAACTAAGGCACCATTAAAGGTGATTACATAATCAGAACTATCTGTGAGCCCTAATTCGTGTAAGAAGGGTGTGACGCCAGTAAGTGGGCGACCGGTACAAAGTACGACTTTGATGCCTTGGGCTTTAGCGGCTTTGACCACTTCAATGGTTTTGGGGCTGAGGACGTTATTTTCGTTTAATAAAGTACCATCCATATCGACTGCGACGAGTTTAATTGACATAATGAGAAACGCTCCTTATTGATTGTGGGGGTGCGCTTGAATCGCACCATTATTGATGTAACTGTTAAATTGTTGATAAATTGGTGCGAAAACTTCGAGATTGGCGGTATCGCTCATTTCTTTAGGGAAGTAAAAACGCTCGTCCCCAGAGAACTTACCCGAAATGGCAGCGACCAAATTACTGATAGAAGAAAGCTCGTTTAATTGGCCATCAGATTGGATAATTTCAATCTGGGTTTTGGGCGATTTTGCCGACGGATCATAAGCGTCATACGGGAGATCAAAACTGTTGTTAACGGCGGTATAGTAGGTTGCGTTATAGCCGGCTTGTTCCGTGAGGGCCCGCATTTCCGGTAAGCAATCTTCTGTTGATGGATTAAATTTCACTGATTTTAAAGGACGGCGGCTGAGAAAGCGGTCCGCTAAATCGTTTAAAACGGTATCAGGATAATCCAACCAGTAAATAAAGTAGGTATTTAAGACGCCATCATCGAGTTTGAGATAGTCCCGCAAGGTGAAATCATGTTCGAAGAAAGGAATTAATAATTGAGGGGCCAAGCTTTGGTGATGATCAGGTTGTTCGTAGAGAAATTTAGCGCGTTGTAGCAACTTTTGTAAGACGACTTCCATACCACGTGAGACTGGGTGAAAATAAACTTGTTGGTACATTTGAAAACGGCTGACGATATAATCTTCAACCGCGTGCATGCCGTTGGCTAAAAAGGCAATCCCATTAGCGTAGGGCCGCATGACCCGCAAAACACGGGTTAAATCGAATTCACCATATTTGGTACCGGTATTATAGGCATCCCGCAATAGATAATCCATGCGATCGGCATCAATTTGACTTGAAATCATCTGGACCACCTGGGGATTAGGATAAGTGTGGTCAATGACGCTCGCCACTTTTGCCGGGAAATCAGGTGCCACTTGGCTGAGAATTTGATTGACCTTGGTTTCAGGCGTCATAATAATTTGGCGGGTAATTGATTCGTGATCTGTATCAAAGATGTGTTCAAAAGTATGTGAATAAGCACCATGACCGATATCGTGTAACAAAGCCGCGCAGAGTGCGACGAGCCGTTCATTGTCATTCCAAAGGCCATCGCCAGGTTGCTTGGTGGGGTAATTGATTTGGAATTGATCACAGATTTGACGCGTAATTTCATAAACGCCTAATGAATGGGTAAACCGCGAATGTTCTGCCCCTTGGAAGACAGACGAAGTCGTACCCAACTGTTTGATTCGGCGAAGTCGTTGGAATTCTGGGGTATCGATTAAATCGAGAATCACTTGATAGTCGACACGGATATAGTTATGAACAGGATCGCGAAATACTTTTTCGCGGGTTAGTTTTTGAGGGGCATAGGTCACAAAAAAATCTCCTTCTAAGGCTGGTATCCTGGTTGATACCGGCGCAATAATTGTGTGTTCTTGGTCAGTTGTGTTTGGTAGTCGGCTTCTTGCATCAGTGTTTGTAAATCTGATTGCAAGGTTAACCCGGAATTTGATTGCAAGCTAGCGCTTAATTGTTGGCTGACACTAGCCACCGTGAGTGGTTGGTGCAGTAAATCAGCGAGGTTAGCCATTGTTTCGGGATGCACATCTGGGAAGGTCCAACGCGTTTGTTGTCGGGCTTTGCCAGCTTGATAGAAATGCTGCATTAAAGTGCCACGTGCTTGTTGGTCGCCTTCAATGCTAGCGTATAGTAAAATCGCAATCCCGTTTTTGGAGCGTCGTTGCGCAATGCCAGCGAACTTTTGCCCGTTGATACTAAGGTCATATTCGCCGGGGCAGTAAGAATGCTGCACTTCAAAATGCTCGATGGTGATATTGCTCGTGTTGAAGGTCTCGCTAAAAAGGGTCTTCATTAATTCATAAGCCGCATTAATAGAGAGGTGATCAGCGACTTCTGGCAGGTAAAAGCCCAGATTGAGAATACCGGTATCGGCAACAATGCCAAGACCACCAGCGTTCCGGACAAAATAGTGATAGCCCGCGGCGGTCAATTGATCAGTAGCAGCGGTCAATTCAGGCAATTTGGTATCCATCATGCCTAAGATGACTGTTTTTTCGAGTGTCCAAAAATGAATAATTGGTTGTTGGCATTCTTTGGTGAGGGCCAACAGTGTATTCGCGTGGGCAAAAGCGAGTTGACCTTGGTCAGCCGAAAATTGTTGATTAACAACGGACCATGTTTTCTGGGGATAAAGGGTCGCTAAATCTTGCAAAATAACACCTCACAATTCATTAATATACCAATAATTATAGCTTAAATTAGGATAACTGTCTTTAACTAAGGCGGGATTGCTTAATCAAAGGTGGCATGGCTAATTTGTTTAGCTTATAATGTAATTAATTTAGAATTTAGAGGGAGTTTATCATGGCTAGCAAAAAGAGTACGCCGATTAAAATTCATCTTGAAACAGAAATTACACAAGATGGTCAAACCGAAAGCCACGTTTTCGATGAAGAAGGCGAATTGATCCAAATGGGCACGACGACTTATCTTCGTTACTTAGAACACGCACAAGGCCAAGAAACGGCCGTGCGCTTTAAGTTAGCAGAAGATGGGCAAGTCCAATTAACGCGTGGCACCGAAAAAGATGCGACACAATTACGCCTCTATTTTAAAATGCACGATGCACAGGGCTCACTTTACCAAACACAATACGGCAACTTACCAGTTTTGACGACGACTAATCATTTATTGATGACATTATCAGACGAACCACTTAGCGGTGAAGTTGTTGTTCATTATCAATTAGAAATCAGCCAACAGGTTGTTGGTGATTACAAATTACGATTGATTTTTAATGCTTAAACTAGTATGATTAAGGATAGACTGTTGAAAGGACGTGTACTGGTTGAAATTAGACG
>ERZ794960.46-NODE-46-length-24694-cov-119.098259_pt1 | contig 24694 bp, 23 predicted proteins | sample MGYA00375737_ERZ794960 | MGnify/ENA primary metagenome ERZ794960 (study PRJEB30138, sample SAMN05968709) | food fermentation metagenome | isolation source: fermented_meat | host: spontaneous_fermented_meat_time_3_second_replicate;sponta... | place: Italy... | reverse complement strand
GTCGTCTTAGGAAATCTAGCCATCACACGGGTTAAGCGGGGATAACCCCAAAGTGTGGGTAAAACGATGCGATGAATGAAGGCTCTACTAAAGAGAAAAGATAAAACCCCCGCCAGAGAATATTCTAATATTTTACGCATGAGAACCTCCTAAAATAGTGCTTTTTTAAAGTTTAGTATGGTGTAAACGTTCTTTGAATTCAGCCATAAAGTCGAAATTTTGAGTATCTGATAAGGTGTGTTCTAATTTGGTGAGCAGCTGATTAAGCGTTGCTTGTTCTTCACTTGAAAGGCTGCTAAATAAGGTTTCCGTAAACTCATCGCGGCCATCAAAGGCTTCTTGGATAATCGCACGACCAGCTGGTGTGATAAAAACGTGAGTCACACGCTTGTCATGTTCATCAGATTGACGTTGAATATAGTCTTTAGCAGCCAGTTTATTGAGGCACTCTGTCAACGAAGAGGGCCGAATCGCCAACGTTTGAGCAAGCGTGCTTTGCATTTGCCCATTTTGTTGATGGAGTAGTTTTAAAATGCGAATTTGACTGACAGATTTATGGTGCGATGAAAATTGCATACCGTAATAATGGCGATAGTGGTGAATGACTTTATTAAAGGTCTGAAAAAGATCGTTGCTAAGTGTCGTCATTGCGACTCCTTCAAGTTTAAATTTAAGTAACTGGTATAGGTATAATACGCCAAGCATCAAGGTAAAGCAATATTGTTCAACCTATCACATCGCTCACGTGATAGGTTGAACAATCAGGCTAATAAAAAAACCACGACCAACATTGGTGTGGCTTTGAGCGGATTCACTTAATTAGTGAGCTGATTTTAAAAATTCGAGTGCCGCTGCATAATTTGGTTCGTCAGTTTGTTCAACGATTAATTCTTCGTAGCTGATTGTGCCATCTGCTTCGACAATCATAATTGACCGTTGCAACGTATTATTGCTAGGAACGTATAAATTGAGGGCTTTACCGAAGCTCAAGGCTTCATCGGAGAGGAGTTGCATCAGTTGAACACCTTCAGCGGCACACCAGGCTTGTTGTTGTTCAACGGTATTCGTTGAAACGGTGTAGAAGTTGATATCTGTAAATTGATCAATTGCTTGATTAAAGTGTTTTGTTTGAATGCTGCAAACACGTGTATTGATATCTGGCACAATGCTAATCAATGTTCGTTTGCCCAGTAATTGTTGGGTTGTGCGTGTTTGGTGATCTGCATCAACCAATTCAAAAGCGGGTAATTGCTCACCGACTTTAGGTGGTGTCCCAATTGTCTCGAGTGGTTGATCATGTCTTGTAATTTGCATCTTAAAACCCCATTTCCTAGAAGATGGTTTCATTTTAAGCTGAAAGCGATTGAAACACAATTAAACAGGCTTATGATAAGCTTAATTAAAATGAATGATGAGGTGGTTATTTTGGAAACTAAAAAAATTCAGGCGCTCTATGCCAAAAAGATGTTTAATCAAATTGTCAAAGAGGTGAATGTTAAGCCGTTATCCTATGAAGTAGTTGACGCAAACGGAGATGAAACTGCCGTCTTAATTGGTCAGACGCAATGGGCGCAAATTCAGCAATTGTTAGTGATTAAAAACATTGATATAGCAGACATCGACTCGTGATAGTAATTTAATTGTAACAGTCCTGTAACAGTCAGATGATACACTGATAAACGGATAAGAAATATGGACGGTATTAAGTAGTTAATTATATTAAAAACAGGAGTGGACAAAGTGAAAAAATTAGGTAAGTTAATGGTCAGTGCGTTAGCGATGTTATCAATCAGTGCACCAATTGCGATGAGCGTGGGTGTTGTTAGTGCCGATTCAGTAACAGATACAAAGGCTGCCATTACGAAAACTAGTGCTGAAAATGCCGCTTTGTTAACGAAATTAAACGATGCTCAAAATAAAGTGTCAGAAATCAATAGCCAAGTTTCTAACAAGGTCATTGCCATTGATGATGCTAAAGCAAATATCAAGTCAACTGATCAACAAATCGTTGCACTTGATCAATCAATTGAAAAAGCTAAAGCTGAAGTGCAAGCCCGTAAGAGCGTGATGAAGAAGCAAGCTGTTTCACTTCAAAAAGAAGCGGGTAACAGCGTCTCAGGGAACGTCTATGTTGATTTTATCGTCAATAGTGATAACTTCTCAGATATGATGAGTCGTGCGTCAGTTGTTGGTAAGTTAAACCAAGCCAGCAAAGAAGCAATGACAGCTGTTAGTGATTCAGAAAGTACATTGGCAACTTTAAAAACAACGCAAGAAACTAAAAAGGCAGATTTAGTTAAAACTAAATCACAATTAGAAGCTGATCAAGCTAAATTAGTGACTTTAAAAGATGACGCTGAAAAAGAACAAAAGCGTTTTGAAACAGAAGTTGAAGGTCATAAAACACAATTAGCTAACTTACAAAGCCAATTGGATTCACAAACGGCAGCCGCTGTTGAAGCCGCTAAAAAACAAGCAGAAGCAGACAAAGCTGCTAAAGCTGAAGCACCAAAAACGGCAACAAAATCAGAATCAACATCAAGCGATATTAAGAACGAATCATCAGACAAAGCTAAGATAGAATCAGTTTTAAACAATAATACTGGTGCAACAACACCAAGTAACAACAGTAACTCAGCCTCAAAAGCAACAACAAAGCCAGTTGCTAACACAGGTTCATTAGTGTCAAACGCACTACAATTTATTGGTACACCATATGCATGGGGTGGTGCACAACCTGGTGGCTTTGATTGTTCAGGTTTAGTGATGTATGCAGCTAAGATGGCTGGTATCAGCTTACCACGGACATCACAAGAACAAAGCAAGCTTGGGACACAAGTGTCATTATCAGAATTACAACCTGGCGACCTTGTTTTCTGGGGTGGCGTTGGTTCAGCACATCATGTTGGAATTTACATCGGTAACGGTTCATACGTTCATGCACCGGCACCTGGTCAAAGCGTAACAACCATGTCAATGCAATATTACAAACCTGACTTTGGTCGTCGGATTTAGTTAAGCAATTAATATTAAACAGAAAAAAGTTTGGCTCTCCCTGAGAAGGAAGGGTCAAACTTTTTTAGTTAAAATAGATGAGAAGTGGGATAAAAATGGTAGAAAAACAGTTATTAGTGATTACAGGCGCCACCGGTAGTGGTAAAACAACGGTTAGTCATTGGTTAACCGAAATGTATCAGATTCCCCAAGTCGTAACCCATACGACGCGGCCTAAACGGCATAACGAAGTCGATGGTGTGGATTACTATTTCGAGACTGAGTCATCGCTTGCACAGAAGCATTTAATCGAATCAGTGACTTATTCAGGCTATCATTATGGTTCTTCACATGAAGCGCTTGAGCTAGCTTGGGCGAAGTCCCCATTGATCAGTTTAGTGGTTGATACCAAAGGGGCTCAGACCTATCTGGAAACCTTTGGCAAACAAGTAACCGTCTTATTTTTAACGGTCTCGGAAGCAACAGCTTTAATTAGTCGCTTAGAAAAGCGTAATGATTCACCAGAAGCAATCCAAAAACGTCTTGCGAGTGCGGAATTTAAACGGGATTTAATGGTTTCAGGACCGTTACATGATCAAGCACAGATTATTGTGAATGATGACTGGCAAGAAACGCAAAAGACATTGACGACAATTATTGAACAGTTACGTCAATAGCAAAAAAGGGAAGTCCGACAAAACGTTGTTTTGTCAGGCTTCCCTTTTAACGATTAGTGCTTAAGCAAGTTGTCGCTTGTTTGCACGGTTAGGTTGTTTCACTTTAAATGTTAATTTTTGGACAGCTTGTTCAATTGTAATACCACTTGCACTGATTTTTTCATTGTTCGTTGCAGTTGCGATAAATTTTTGAGTTTGCGTATCAAGTGAAACATGATACCAATTATTAGTTTTGTTTTGTAATTGCATAATTAAAATCTCCCTTCAAATAACTAAAACACTGGTAGAAGGCCAATGAAGACGGTTTCCTAAAAACCATCTGAGTATTATCATAACGCTTGACCGGGTTAATTGCAACTATTTTTACTCGAGTTTGATTAAAATTTGTTAAAAGGGGAAATTGTTTTTCGTCACGGACCATTATAAGAGCGTATAATAATAGTGTGTAGCAATTAAACCATTTAAAACTAAAATGACGACGATTAATGCTATAATCAGTTATTCTGAATAGTAGGTATTAAGAAAGGAACCGATTAAAATGAGTGAAATGACGACGGCGCTGGCCGTTTTAAAAGCAAACGGATTTAAGATCACAAAGCAACGTCGCGAAATGTTGACTTATTTAGCGCAGTACGAAAATCATTACATCCCAGTGACCCAAATTGACGATCATATGCGGGCGATTTTCCCAGGGATGAGTCATGATACCATTTATCGCAATATTAAAGACTTTGAGCAGCTCGGTTTAGTGGAGCAACAAACTGAAGGCGAACAAGCTCATGTGAAGTATCAGTGTGATTTTGAACATCGTCACCATCATCACTTTATTTGCCGTAACTGTGGCAAGGTGATTGAGTTGAAGATGTGTCCACTGGATTTCTTCAGTGATCAACTCCAACTCCCCAACTGCCAAGTTGAAGGACATCAATTTGAGTTATACGGTCTTTGTGAAGACTGTCAAGAAAATGAATAGATAGGAAGGAAGAGTGTTATGGCATTTCATACGCCCCCAATCGTGCCCCCAGCAGCGATTATTTCATTAATTATTGCAATGAGCGCAACGAACGTCGTTGTTAATACTGTTAAACCGGTCGCTAATATTAAGACGGAGCAAAAGACTTCCGTTTCAGAAAGCTCACAAAGCAGTGTAAGCAGTAGTCAATCAGCGAGTCGTTCAGAAAGCGATGAGACGACTAGCAGCCAATCATCTAGCGAACTGGAAGAATCAGTATCAAGCAGCTCGGAATCAACATCAACGCCGTCAGATCAAGAACAATCAAGTACAGATAATACGACGGAAACCAGCTCAAGCGAGACGACTGATACAACGCAAAACGACGAGTCAGCTGATTCAAGCGATACAACAAGTGATACTCAAACAACAACTAATAACAGCAGTAGTGCAGCGTCATCAACAGGGACATCCCAAAACGTGGCCAAGGTCACTAGCGGTAGTGCAACGCAATAACGAACTGCTGTTAATATTGAAAGGCGGAATGCGCAATGTTATCTTTTTTGGATATCATTAATCATTATTTTGGCTACTTAAACATTAATAATCGGGTTAAAAACCGAATTTTTTCAATCATCTGTCTAATCGGTGATTTTTACTTACTATATAAGAGCATCTACTACTTTAGAGCACAAGCAATTGGACGAGGCGTGATTAATCTAATTGTTTTTTTAGTATTACTCTATTTTGCAGTGATGAATCTTTATTTCTATTATCGTGGTCGCAACGCGGTTGTCGATGTGTTACCATACGTCGAAAAGGCGCTGGGTGGCGATCCAACTGCGCCACATCCCTTAGCTGGACAAACAGCTAAGCCTAAAATCATCTCACAAGTCCAGCCAGCAACCGGCTTATTTGAAGAGAAGGATTTGCTACCAGCACAACTAGAAGTCGATAGTACGCATCAACAACAACTCGACCAATTAGTCGCACAATTAATTGAAGCTGGCTATATCAGCTTAAATTACGCTGGGTTGGCAGATGCCGATATTTACGAGCAAGCACAACATTTCCAACGCCCAATTTATGCAATTGGTGAACGAGTGGCCTTACCGTTTTATGAGCTTAAACAAGAAGACGGTCAGTGGGTGGTTTATGGTGGCATTAACGCGATGGCCAAGGCGCCACTTGCTGTTATCAAATCAGTGGGGCTCACACCAATCCAGGAATTAACCGATCGTTATCAATTAGCGATTGCCCACACGTGGATTACTGGTGGACCACATAAGATGGCCGGCCGTAGTGGGGTTGTTGAAGGCAGTGATCCTTATCAATTAATGGTTCAAATGGCCTATCAAAAAAGAGCTTAAATCTAATCTGGAGGAAAATGAGTGGAAATCCATAATGAATTTCTAGATTTGAATTATCGTTATCAATATTATTTATTAGAATTAGTCGCTGATCATGGGGATTACTATCTAACAGTAAATCGTGCGATGAAATTATTGGGCTTATCTAAGTTCAAACTTAGTCAATATGTTGAGACGGTTAATGCGGATTTAGCGATGATGAGCCCTGAGAGTTATTTGAGAATTAATGGGGATGGCATCTTTGAAAGTGGCCATATCAGTGAATCAATCGTCCGTAAAATTCGACTAGACTACTTACAACAATCCAATTTATTCAAGATGTTTGAATTTAGTTTATTGAATCCAGGCAAAAATGAAACGACTGACTTTTGCGATGCTTTATTCATTGGGAAAACTAAGTTCTATGAATTGCGGAAGGAAATGGTAGAAGTCGCAGATCATTTTAATCTTCAATTCAAAAAAAATCAGTTGATTGGCCCAGAAATGCAGATTCGCCAGTTTGTTTTTGAAATCTATTATAGTTACTTTAATGGCATTGAAAAACCATTGGCGTTATTCCAAGAAACTGTCGACCAGATGTTAGTGACGATGCGCGATCAGTTTCAGATTAATCTACTACCAACGACAATTACAAAGTTGGAGACTTATCTCAAGGTACAATCACTGCGATTACGGGGGAAAAACGCGTTAACTGCCCCCTTATTAGCGCCCGATTTTAAGACGCAACAACCGCAACTATGGCAGCCGGTATTGAGCATGCTGACGACTAACTATCAGTTATTACGAATTCCGCTAGAAGTGGAAGCAGAAGGTCTACTGACGTTTTTATTTACCGAAAGTTATGTACCACTTGAAATTGACTATTTAACACCGGACCTTAAAAATGGTGTGTCGCAAAAGACCGGCCAATTTGTTAGCAAAGTTGAGCACGTCTTGATGAAAGATGAAGCGCATAGTGAACAAGCTCAAAATATTCTGGCTAACTTAGCGCATGATTTAGATCAAATTCATGCAAAGCATTTAACCTTTTTACACAGAACCAACAACCTTTATTGATGAACAACAATTGACCTATTTTGCAGAAGCAAATCCACTATTTCATCAAATTATTTTGACGTTTACGACCAAACAAGAAACGGATTTGGATTGGCGTAAACAGGCGAGTTTGTATTATGATTACATGTTTGCCTGTATTGAAGATATTCCGCTCGAAATATTAAAAGATCGTGTTTATATTTGTGTGGATTTCTCACAAGGTAGACTCTATAATCAGTATATGAAGAAAACAGTCAACTACTTTAACAATCTGAATATCGAAGTGCAAACGACCGTTGATGAACGGACGGACCTCTACCTATCTGATTTTTACTCAAGCACGTTGACCTGTGAACAATTAATTTGGAAGAATCCGCCTACTATTTTGAACTGGCAGCAATTTGGGGATTTAGTGGTCGCGATTAAAAAGGGGAAACTATGAAATCAGGCAAGCAGATCCTCGCCTTAACAATTCTTAGTTTAGGCGTTTATCGTTTTTCACAAACTTTTTTGATGCAACAAGTTCAAAAAGTATCAGCAGCAGATACCGCTGTTGGAAAAGAAAATTCAGGTGCTTTAACGGGTAATGAATTGAATATTACGGTTAAAAACTATCCGACAAAGGTGATTGAGTCATCATCAGACTCACAGTCTTCAAGTTCGTCTGCCCAAACAGAGCAGCCAGTTTCAAAGACGCAACCTGATCAACAAACGACTAATCAATCGACAACAACGGCCCAACAAGTTCCTGCAGCACAGCAGGATCAATCTAAGACAGCAAATACGCAAGAAGTAGCAGAAGAGCAACAACGTGCAGCTCAAAAAGCGACTAATGCAAGCGATAAATCAACAGCGGCGCAATCCGTTGCGCAAACGACCCAGGATCAAGCTAAAGCTGCTGAGGCAACAACCGCTAATACAGCTAAAAATACCCATAAAATCGCAAAAAAAACGATTAAGAAACATGCTAAGGCAAGCAGCCAAGGACATGGGAATCAACAAGGGCAAGACAATGCAAACCAAGATCAACAACAAGCAGATTTTCTGAAGCATCACGCTCAAGTTGAAAAAGATATCGCGATGTTCCAACAAAGTATGAGCCCTAATACACCATCTGGCGGCGCAACAACTCAAGTCGGGGCGGTCTTTGGTGCACTAGCAGGACAAGGGGTATACGCTGTTCAAAATGAAATTGAATGAGGTGATAGAATTGAAGCAACAGCATTATTTTCGGAAACTAACGGTTATTTTGACGGTTGTTAGCTTAATGCTGAGCCTTTTTGATATATCCGCATTAGCAGCGGCAACCGATACTAAGAAGCAATCACCAGTTGAATCTTTTGTAATTCGTGGGCTTGATGATAATGAACAAGCTGTTCCCAATGCTAAAATCAATTTAAAATCAGAGAATGGTAAATACGACTATACGTTAAGTTCAGATAATCGTGGTTTTTTCAAAACAGTCGTTGAGACACTAACAGGACATACCGTTCGTGGCATCATGCCTGGAAAATATCACGTTAGCTCAATTGCTGCACCAACTGGGTATCAATTGGAAAAGTCTAATGAACTAATTGAAATTGCTGCGGATCAAGCTAATTTCTATCACTTATACTACACTGATGCGAGTCGAGGTGACTTAGTTGTTAAGACGCAATTACAAGACGGCACACCGGTGTCTGGTGTTGTTTTAATGGCGGTTAATCAAAAAACAAATGAAAGTTACACGGCACCAGCAAGTGATGACAAGGGTTGGACTAAGTTGACATTACCAACGGGACGTTATCAATTGAAAGTGATTTTTCACCCAGATAGTAGTGAACCACAGTGGGCTCCGACTGTCACGGTTAGCGCTAATCAATCGTTGACGACGACGGTTGTTTTTGGCAAGACCAAAGGTGAGATGATGACAACAGTTACGGACCAAACAACTGGTGATCCGCTTGTCGGTGTTCAGCTACATTTACAGTCAATTAAGGATGCAACTTATCAGAAGACTGGAACGACTGATAATCATGGACAGGTGAATTGGACAAGCTTACCAACTGGCGATTATCGCGTTTCCGTTACAAAGATGATCCCTCATTACAGTGTTGTAGGCGCTAATGATCAAGTTATAACGGTTACTAAAGATAAAACGGCGCAGGTCAATTTTTCGGCAATTAGCCAGACTAAAATGTTAAAGATTACCAGTCTTTCAGAATCCGGAATAGCTTTACCACATGTGAGCTATCGTGTTACGACGATGGCTAATGAACAATACCGAACCGTTCAAACTGATGATAACGGGCAGGTAACAGTTGGGCAATTACCCGCGGGGCGTTATCAGATTCGAGAAGTTGCAGTACCGGATGGCTATCAATTGGCTAACATTTCCCAGGAAATAACCCTTGATCAGGAAACAACAGCTGTTTCGTTTGTTCATCAGATACAACGAACGGATGCGAAACATGACGTTACTTTGAATGCGTCTAATGCGCAAGGAAAAGCGCTAGCTGGCGTTCAACTAAAGCTCAAACTGATGGGTTCTAAAGAAAGTTATGAGCGAACAGTTATGACAACGGCAACAGGTAAAGCTACTTTGGCAGCTGTTCCAGTAGGCGACTATCAAGTGACGCAAGAATCAACGGTGGCGGGTTATCAGCCAGCCACTGCTGTTCAGTCATTAACAATTAGTAACGACCATCAGAATACTGTAGATTGGCAATTGCAACGAACGGTAGCGGATGTTACTTTTAGAGTTCGCGATGCCGCAACGCATCAACCGTTAGCCAATGCTGCTTTTACTTTAACGACAGCAACGCCGGCTGATAACGGTCAAACTGTTTTTGTTTCTCAAAAGACGAATCAAGATGGTGAAGTGACCATTAAGCAAGTACCAACAGGCGAAATAACTTACGAGCAAATTGCCAATGCTGCGGGCTACGAGCCACTAGCAGCGATTCAAACGGCGATTGTGGGTGCTGATGGGGCACAAAACACTGAAGTAACAGTTGATAATCAGCGGCTAAAAGTGACTGAAAAACAGCAAATTATCGTGCATAAAACCAATCAACAAGGGCAAGGGCTAGACGATGCGGCCATTAAATTAACTAATTTGGCAACTGGTCAGACACAAATGCAAAAGACGGTGTCCGGGCAACTACACTTTACTGAGTTGAACCCAGGACGGTATCAGATTCAGGAAACAAAAGCTCCAACTGGCTATCAGTTGGATCAAACACCTCAGTTTGTGACGATTAAAGCCCATGAAAAACGGTTATACCAAGTCCGCTTTGCTGATAAACGTGAAGTGACTGCGCCAATCAGTCCATTGCGCATTCAGATTTTAGATAATCACTTTCAAGGTGTTGCTGGTGTTTTACTGCGACTAACTGCCGATCAACCAGATGACCAAGGTCAGACCGTTTGGGAATTGACAACTGATCGATTCGGACAGGCTATACTCCCCAATGCAAGTACGGGGCACTATCGGGTTGAGGTTTTACAAGTACCGACCGGGTATCAATTGTCGTTTGATCAAAGTCAATTAGATGTCAGCCGTTATGGTGAAAATCAGTTACAATTACAAGCTAATCGAATTGAGATGCCATTGCAAACCTTAACGATTAATAAAACTAACTTAAAAGGGCAACCTTTATCAGGTGCTGTCTTTAAAGTCGAGTCACTGAAAACTGGTCAGATGACTAAAGTTGAAACGGATCAAACCGGTCGGGCTGAGTTGCGGGACCAAAAACCAGGGCGCTATCGCGTAACTGAAGTGGAAGCACCACTTGGTTACCGGTTAGCAACTGAACCTAGAATTGTAGCGTTGTCTGAAAAATCACCGCGAGCAACACAACTAACGGTAACAGATGAAGCACAAATGGGGCAGTTACTGATTAAGCATACAACTAAAAAGGGCGCACCGATTGCAAAGGCCTACTTTGAGGTTAAGGATCAAAGTGGTCGAGAAGTCGGTTATTATCAAACTGATAGTCAAGGACAGATTAAATTAACCCAGCTAGCAGTGGGGCAATATACTGTTCAAGAAATCAAGGCACCAACTGGGTATGAAATTAATCCGGCAGTGACAAAGGTGGCCATTACGGATCGCAAAACGGCAACGGTCGCCATTAAGGCTGAGCAACAAGCACCCGATGTTAAATTGGGGAGTTTTGTATTGATCGATAGGGATCAGAAAACGCAGTTAGCGATTGCTGGTGCAACTTATCGATTGGAAACGTTAGCTGGTCAGGCGGTTCGGCCAGAAATTGTAGTGGGTGCAACTGGTCAAGTCGTAGTTAACGACCTCACACCTGGTCAATATCGACTCGTACAATTGACGGCGGCACCTAGCTATCAAAAACAAACTAACGATCAAATCATCGAGATTAAACAGGATGCGCAACTTAAACAAGTGACGATTGAAAGTCATCAGTCACAAGGGACAGTCATTGTAAATCAAGTAGATGGCAATACGAACCAAGCTTTGGTTGGAGCGAAATATGAATTACAAAATCAAAGTGGTAAAGTGCTTGTCGAAAACTTGAAGAGCGATGAACATGGTCAAGTTCGCATCACACATCTCGATCCTGATACGTACCGTTTGGTGCAAGTATCGGCAACTAAGGGCTATGACCCGCTTAAAAAGCCGATTGTCTTTACGATAACCAATCGCTAATCAAACTATTACAACTTTTCAAAAATTGTTGATGCTAATGATTAATGATTGTTTCGCGATATTTTTCAAATCTAAAAAAACCCCGAGATTTATTCGCTACCTGCTGGTATAGAATAAAGATAATCAAGTAAGGTTGTTAATACCGAACGAAGTGGGGTTATCAAAATGTCAGTATATTACCTAAATAGAAAAGATCCTGTAAGCGAAATGATTAAAACGGTTCAAGCCGGTATGGCAAGTCTTAGTTATTTTGACCACCTAGAAGAAATTTGCCGTGACGTTAATATCAGTTTAGACGATGCTATCTTATTACAACGGATTAATGAGATGACAACGGGTCGATATGTTGATGCACAAATTGTATTCAGTGCGGGATTGGTTGAAGAAGACCTCTATCGTTTAAAGGATGCTGGCTGGCTCTTAGGGATGCGCGATAGCGAACGGACAAAACAATACGTGATGTTAAGTCCACGTGCGCAAAAGGCCTTAGAAGCGATTTCAAGTGCCTATGAACAGGATGGCCCAGTAATCGCCCCTAAAATTGATTCGGCTGATGTGCAACGGATTATGCAGGCAGCGGATAAAGTTTTTCAAAAATATCAATAATTAAAAAAATAGCGTCGAAAACAATTACTGTTTTCGACGCTGTTTTTTTTAGTTATTCTTGAACATATTTTTGAACGGCACCTAGTAAATCAGGGCTGATTTGTGCCCGAATTTTAGTCCCTTCTTCTTCATAACTTTGTTCCAGAATGTTGGCGCGTTCGCTTAAGTAAGCAACCGCTTGGCCTTCTGTAAACGGAATGAGAAAATCAAGAGTTGGATATTGTTCAAAGAGTTGCTTGTTGATGAGCGCGATTAAAGCATCAATAGCAACCTCATCACGTGCAGAGTAAACGATTTGTGTGCCATCGACTTCTGGGTAGCGGGTATCAGGTTTTAAATCAGCTTTATTGTAAGCTTCAATGACCGGAATATCCTTAACACCTAATGAGTCGAGCGTTTCTTGTGTTGTTTTCATCATATCGAGGTAATTAGGATCTGAATAATCGACAACGTGAATCAATAGATCAGCATCCGCGGCTTCAGCCAAGGTTGATTTGAAAGCCTGGATCAAGTGATGAGGTAATTTAGTAACGAAACCAACCGTATCACTTAATAAGAATTTCTGCTTGTTAGGAAGAACAATTTCGCGAACACTTGTATCAAGGGTTGCAAATAACATGTCCTTTTCAAAAACTTGTTTTTCAGGTGTGTCTGGATTCAAACGTTGTAAAATACGGTTCATCGTTGTTGATTTACCAGCATTGGTATAACCAACGAGTGCCACAACAGGGACCGCATTTTTAGTCCGTTGACGACGTTGGACTTCTTGTTGTTGATCAATTTGGGCTAATTCACCCTTTAATTTAGTAATCCGTTTTTCAATTAAACGACGATCTAATTCAAGTTGTGTTTCACCGGCCCCACGGTTAGTTGAACCACCGCCACCTTGCTGATCCAGTTTGTTTTCTGAAGGGTGTAGACGTGGCAATTGGTATTTTGCTTCGGCAATCGCAACTTGTAGTTGGGCTTCCTTAGTCTTGGCGCGGCTCGCAAAGATTTCTAGAATCAATTGTGTGCGATCCAGAATACTCATTTCTAATTCTTTTTCAAGGTTTCTAATTTGTGAAGGGGATAGTTCATCGTTAACGACAATGATATCAGCATCGGCTTGAGCAGCTTCAGCCTTGATTTCTTGGACTTTACCCTTACCAAAATAAGTTCGGTGACTAGCTTGATCGATGTTTTGGCGTACTTCACCAACCACTTCTAAGTTATCAGCGCGGGCTAATTCGCCTAATTCACGCATTGTATAGTCAAAGTTTGTTTGGCGATTGCTAACGCCAGTAATTAATACTCGTTTTTGTGCCATTTTTGTTTCTTGCATATGAGACTCCTTTTTTGTTAAGTTGGCCCTCTTTAAGGGAATCTTCTGCATTAAAAAAGAAGCTGGTAGGCAGCTTCTTATCGTTAATTAGCAGTATTATAAAAATAGAGTCAATAGAAGCGCCCTTAAAAAAAGACCAAACAGTTATTCAATTATTAAACCTGGACGATCAAATTGAGTTGACATGTTGTTGACGCTCCTTTAAAAAATCTAGTTGGTTAAAACGGCCGATTTAACGGCTGTTTTCCCGTTAAGTGTAACATGAAATAATTAAAAAGCCAATCGTCAGTAAAAGACGATTAGCTTTATTTAAATTATTCAGCGTCATATGCCTTTTGGAAAAGGGCAACGATTTCTGCTTTAGTTGCCTTACGTGGGTTTGAAAAGGCGTTGCCGTCTTTCAAAGCATTTTCGGCCATCATTTCGAAATCGGCTGGTTTAGCACCGATTGCTTTGATGCTAGTTGGAATACCAACATCGGCTGCCATTTGGCGCATCCCTTTGATAGCAAGTTCAGCGGCATCTCTTGTTGAAAGAGCATCCGTATTTTCGCCCATCGCGCGTGCTAACTCTGCAAAACGGTCGGGACAAGCGACGATGTTGAATTCTTCAACGATTGGTAATAAGAGGGCACAACAAACACCATGAGGGGCATCATATTGGCCACCTAATTGATGGGCCATTGCGTGTACGTAACCAAGATCAGCGTTATTGAAAGCCATACCGGCTAACATTTCAGCTTCGCACATCTTGGTCCGCGCTTCGATGTTATGGCCGTTAGCAACAGCTTCGCGCAAGCTTTCTTCAATCAACTTGATGGCTTGGAGACATTGGCCATCAGTAATCGCATTACGGTTGGTTGAAACATAGGGTTCGATGGCTTGGACAAAGGCGTCCATCCCGGTTGCAGCCGTTAATTTAGCGGGAACATCTAACATTAACATTGGATCGTTAAATGAAACGAGCGGAATATTCCGCCAAGAAACGACGACAAATTTAAGATGGGTTTCTTCATTTGTAATAACGCAGTGGCGGGTTAATTCTGAACCTGTTCCGGCAGTTGTATTAACCGCTAATAGTGGTGGTAGGGCGTTTTCTAAGGTTTCAATCCCAGCTAATTTGGTAATGTCGTCACCGTTAGTGAGCAAGATACCAATTCCTTTACCACAATCGTGAGCGGAACCGCCCCCGACAGTAATGAGGCCATCACAACCATCAGCGAGGTATTGCGTCTTGCCGGCTTGAATATTGCGGACTTTAGGATTAGGTTCAACACCGTTAAAGATGCTATATTGAACACCGGCTTGATCCAATGAAGCGAGTGTTTGGGCGACAGGACCGTCAGGAACACCTTCTAAAAAAGTATCAGTCACGATTAAAGGTTTGGTAATATTTAACATTTTGGTGCGATCACCAATCTTTTCGATGACGCCAGGGCCAAAAAAGTTAACGCTAGGCATTAAAAAATCAAAGTTTGTTTTCATAATGATGGGGCTCCTTATTTTGAATTATTTCACAATTCAATGATAACGCTTACCGAAGCGAAACACAGCGGACAAAGCAATAGAATTGTCCATTCTAAGTAGAATAGCGGTATGGGGTATTTTATGTTAGAATGAAATCGTTACAAATAGCGAGGTGTTAACTTTTTGATTAAGTTCAAAAGTTAACAATTGTTATCTTAAATAATAATTGGGGGGGATTGGAGAATGGCTAATTTAGCGCTGATTGATGTTGGGGGAACAACCATTAAATTTGCCTTATGGGATGGTACTGCTCATAAGTTAACAAAGCAGGGAATGGTTGCGACCCCTAAATCGCTAAATGCTTATTATGCAGCGTTGACCAAAATTGTTCGGACATATCAATTGTCAGATCAAATCGTCGGCGTGGGAATGAGCACACCCGGGGCAGTCAATAAAGCGACTGGGATTATTGAAGGTGCCAGTGCCCTCCCGTACATTCATAATTTTGAAATTCAAAGTGCATTAGAAATGCGATTTGGATTACCCGTCATTATGGAAAATGAGATTAATTGTGCAGCCTTGGCCGAATTAGGCAGTGGTTCAGCAGAGGGCTTACAGAACGTTTTATATTTGGCGATTGACTCAGATGTTGGGGGTGCGGTCATTATTGATGGACACATTCAACATGGCTCGCATCTGTTTAGTGGTGAATTTGGTGCGATGTTAATGTCTGATGGTCATCCGCTAAGTGAGGTGGGAACCATTACTTATTTAACGCAACAATATAATCAACAAGCCCATGCTGAACTGACGGGAACGGAAATTTTTGCTTTGGCGAGACAAGGCAATTCTTTGGCACACCAAGTGACTACGGCCTTTTATCAATATTTAGCGCAAGCTATTTATAATTTACAATATTGTTTTGATCCAGAAGCCATTATTTTAGGGGGCGGTCTTGAAAAGATTGATTTTTTAGTCCCCCATATTGAAATTGAACGTCGCAAATTATTAACGCAAGTTCAGCTGGCGCCATTTGAGACACCACTTTTAGCGAGTCAGTATCAAGACGATGCTAACCTAATGGGAGCATTGGTTGATTTTCAACAGTGTTACCCGCAGAAAATGCTTTAACTGTCATTTATTTTAGTTTAAAATATGATAACTAATGTTTTTTTATACCTAGGAAGGAGTGATTGATATCAAAACGCAAACACCACCTCAAGAATTAAATCGAACAGTCGGCTTTACGGCCGCCTTATCAACAGTAATGGGGACTGTTATCGGCGCAGGCGTCTTTTTTAAAGCATCATCAGTAACAGAAGTCACAGGTTCAACGGGGCTAACAATGTTGGCCTGGTTGCTTGGTGGTATCATCACGATTTGTGCGGGCTTAACGGCTGCTGAACTGGCAGCTGCGATTCCAGAAACCGGCGGTATGATGCGCTATATTGAGAAAACTTATGGCAGTGTTGCAGCCTTCCTACTAGGTTGGGCGCAAACAACGGTTTATTTCCCGGCCAATATTGCTGCATTATCAATTATTTTTGCGACACAATGTTTGAATTTATTTGGATGGGCGCCTAGCTGGCAAATTCCGGTTGCAGTCATTGTCGCAACGAGTTTAACAATTATGAACTTCTTTGGAAGTCGTGTGGGTGGCTTTGTTCAATCCTTTACGACTGTCTTTAAATTAATTCCTTTAGCTATTATTATTATTTTTGGGTTAATTAACCCGGGGACTAACGCAAGTCACGTTTCACTCTTTACTGTAGCAGGAACGGGTACATCGAATAATGTCTTATCAGCATTGGGTAATGGGGTATTAGCAACGTTATTTGCCTATGATGGCTGGATTCATGTTGGGAATATTGCCGGGGAAATGCGCCATCCTGAAAAAGATTTACCAAAATCAATTTTGTTAGGTCTTTTTGGAACAATGGTGGTTTACCTCTTAGTTAACGCAGTCTTCCTACTAGTCTTACCAATCTCACAGATTGCTGGTAACGAAAATGCCGCTGCCGAAGTAGCTGGTCATTTATTCGGCGGTTTCGGTGGCAAGCTAGTAACCATCGGGATCTTAGTTTCGGTTTATGGTGCAATTAACGGTTATACAATGACCGGGATGCGCGTGCCATATGCGATGGCAACTGAACAACACTTACCATTTAGCAAACAACTTAGCCGCTTATCAAAAGCTGGCATTCCAATTTTATGCGGGATTTTACAATTAGTGATTGCGATCGGTATGATTTTTGTGGGTGGTTTTAACACATTGACCGATATGTTAATCTTCGTCATCTGGATATTCTATGTGATGACCTTTGCCGCAGTGATTATCTTGCGTAAACGCGAACCAGAAATGAAACGGCCTTACAAAGCAGTTTTATATCCAGTAGTCCCATTAATCGCGATTTTAGGGGGAACGTTTATTGTGATTAACACCTTATTCACGCAAACGATCTTAGCCTTAATCGGGTTGGGAATCACATTGATTGGCTTACCAATCTATTACTACTTAGAAAAGAAATATCATCAAGCTTAAATAAAAAACGGCTAAGACCTTGTAAAATCACAGGTCTTAGCCGTTTTTATTTAAGCTGTTTTTTTTCGTTGATACTTAGCGATTAATGGGAGGATGACCCCTAAGCCCATTAATGAAACGGAAACCACGACGTTTAAGATCAATTCGTGGGTGTATTTAGAAGTGCCTGGTGTGGCATCCTGTGGGAAGATACTGAAGATTGTCCCTAATGCGGTGATAAGCAAGCACCAGAAACCAACAATAATCGCCCAAGGTTTGTTTTTAATGTACGTATATTCTGATGGGTATTTGTTGCTGTTGAAGCGGACCCGTAAGAAGGCGACGAAGATGAAGCAAGTAACAAATGGTGAGACGATACCGTTGATATTCAACAACCAATTAAAGATATCGTTGATGGCGGGTAAGAAGGCACTTGAAGCCAGCACGAAAGTACAGATCCCAGTGGTTAACCAGTAACCGTTGATTGGTAAGCCTTGTTTGTTAGTCTTTGTGAGGGCTTTAGGTAAGAACTTCTTAGCAGTATCAGATAAGAAGATTCGGGTCCCACCATCGAGTAACATCGCGAGTTGCGCGCCCATGTAGATGGCTTGTGTAACGGCGAAGATGTAGAGCAAGACTTTGCCCATATGGAATTGTTGACCTAGCGCTAAGAACGCGTAGTAAGAACCGTTCATTTTTAAATCATTAGGTAAGTGGTTGGCATCAAAGAAGACACCAATCGCAAATGAACCGAAGATTGTTAAGAAGGCTGTCATTAAAGCGAGGGCCATCATGGCTTTAGGGAAATCTTTTTTGCCATCTTTCATTTCGCTGACATATGGTGCGACTAATTCGGCACCGTTCATGGCGAAAATTAAAAGGCCGATGGTTGAGAAGTAATGTAAATCGAATTTAGGAATAAAAGTATGCCAGTTCATTGGTTGTGTGGCGATAGGGGCGCCGTTAAATAGGCCGGCAAATGTCATGAGAACGAATAAAATCGTCATGATAAACATTGCGCCACCCCCAACAATACTGAGGATTTGCAGTGACGCTGTAAATTTATGTTGGAAGAAGATGAATAGGATTGTGATAGCGGCTGTTAAGAGTGCAAATGTCGCCCGTGACAACTTATCTTCAATATTACCGTTCCCCATGATAATCCAGAAGAAGGAAACGACCATTGAGTTGGCAACATCGACTAAGTAAGGCAAACTGGCAACCCAGTAACACCAAGCAGTGAGGTAACCCCAAACATCCCCACTGGTATGGCGCATCCAACTGGATAAACCACCGCCATCTTTACTGAAAGCTGAGCCTAAGTGGCCAACCATTAATTCATAAGGTAAGACATAAGCGAATAATAGCACGATCCATGAGAAGACAACCGCCATCCCTTGGTTTTGAAAGTTATAAATAATATCATCGAAGCCAATTACCGTGACAAAATCCATTAAAGCGAGGACTTGCCAGGTAATGTATTTCTTTTTTGGTTCAATTTCATCCATTACAAAAATACCCCTTTTCTGAAAATAGCAATGTTTCTATTATAGTCAAAGATAATTAGGAAGACAAAATTTTTTTGATGTTTCACATGAAATTTTTAAAAAGTGAACCTTACAAACTTGTTATTTTAATCTAGCGAATTGTCATTTTAAAAACAGGCGATAAGTTATTTAATCCGATATACTAGTTGTATTAATGAAATTTGGAGGCATTTAACTATGGATACACCAACAGTTGTTAGCGTAAAAGATGTACAAAAAACGTACGGTAAAGCTAACGAAAAACAATATACAGCTTTAAAAGGCGTGACCTTTGATGTGCAACGTGGCGAATTCGTCGGCATTATGGGTGCTTCTGGTTCAGGGAAAACAACGCTTTTAAATATCCTATCAACTTTAGATAAACCAACCGCCGGTGAAGTGAAGATTAACGATCAAGAAATTAGCCGCTTAAAAGGCAATGCATTAGCTGACTTTAGAGCTCAAGAAATCGGCTTTATGTTCCAAGATTTTAACTTACTTGAAAATTTAACAGCTTACGAAAATATGGCATTACCATTAACGCTCCAAAACGTGACTGGTAAAAAGGTCCGCGAAAAAATTACAACAATTGCCAAAACGTTATCAATTGATGCGATTTTGAATAAGTACCCAACCGAATTATCAGGTGGACAAAAGCAACGAGTGGCTGCTGCCCGGGCTTTAGTGCATAATCCAGCCATTCTTTTTGGGGACGAACCAACTGGTGCGCTTGATTCTAAGAGCGCCCGTGAATTATTGGATACAATGGCCCAATTAAACGAAGAACAACGCGTTTCAATCTTATTGGTGACTCATGATCCATTCTCAGCAAGTTATTGCCAACGAATTCTCTTCATCAAAGACGGTCAAATCGGACAAGAATTAGTGCGTGGTGACAAAACACGTGAAGCCTTTTACCAAGAAGTTTTGGATACATTAGGAACATTTAATCACTAGGAGGAAGACTAAATATGCTATGGAAATTATCATTAACCGGCATTAAAGGCCGGTTTAAAGACTATTTAGTCCTTTTTTCGGGCCTAATTATGTCGAGTGCCATTTTTTACATGTTCGAAGCATTAGCGACTAATAAGGATTTTGTGACGAGTAATTCACCAATTGGCATGGCAGCGATTGTCTTCCAAATTGGTTCTGTCTTACTCGGCATTATCACACTGGTCTACATTATCTACGCCAATAGTTTCTTGATGAGTATGCGGCGCCGTGATTACGGGATGTTCATGATGTTGGGTGCCAAAGGGCGCAAGATTGCCCAATTGATTGCAGCTGAAACGCTTGTCATTGGAACGGCTGCCACGTTAATTGGGACGGCGATTGGGATCGGGTTAACGCAAGTTGTGAGCCAATTCTTACTTTCTCGATTAGACATGCATGTCAAGCATTTCTCACCACTCTACTTACCAGCGGTGATTACCACCTTGATTTTATTCATCGTTTTATTCATCATTGCGGCGGTTGTTAACCAATATCAATTATTGAAAACACCTGTCTTGCAATTACTCCATGATGATCAACAACCAAACCGCATTAAGGAAAATAAAGTTACGCGCTTAATTCAAATCGTTTTAGGCCTTGTCTTCTTAGCGGTTGGTTATTATATGATGATTGCAATCGCAAAATTCAAAATCATGGGATTAGTAATTGCGCTAATCACGATTGTATTAGGCACGTACTTCCTATTTAACGCCTTTTTCGGTTGGTTATTGATGCTCTTAAAACGCAATGAAAAGTTGCGCAATAAAGGCCTTAATAACTTTACGTTAGCGCAATTGAGTTTCCGAATTAAGGATTACACAAAAATGTTGGCTTTAGTGGCGATGCTTTTTGCACTTGCATTAGGTGCGATTACGGTCGGAATTGGTTATCAAAATGAAATTCCCAAGATTGCTGACTCAGCATCTGCCTATGACGTGGTCTTAAATCAACCAACACAAAAGGCTTTGACGCTGACTAAAAATCTCAAGGGGATTAAACAAACGGCAACCTATCAAGTGAAAGAAGATGGCAAAATCGTTTATTACCGAATAGAGCAGTTTAAGCAAACACCGCTATTAACGATTGAATATGGTAAAACGGGCAGTGTTTCTTCTGAAACGAAGGTTCGTAAAGTGCCATTGAGCGAACTCCAAAAAGGGGATAACTATCTCTTCAGATCAATTCAAGTACCAAGTCAAACGGCTAAAGCAGTTAAACTCATTTCTAATGAGGCCTTTGCACAAATTGTAGCACCAACTAAGGTTGTTAAAACTTACGATGTGCAAGACTTTAGCGCTAACTTACCTGTCATTAAGAAGCTATACCAAGAACAACTCAAAGCCAATCCAGAGTTGAAGGCTAACCCAGAATCTGACAGCAGTAAGTATGCCAGCTATAAGATGGCTAACGGCATTTTCAGTGGTCTTGAATTCATGGGCTTCTTCTTAGGGATTGCTTTCTTAGCAATGTTAGCTAGTTGCCTAATGTTCAAAATTTTATCGGGTGCGGCTAGTGACGTGAAACGCTATACGATGTTGGCTAAAATCGGTGTTCGTCAAGGCCTCTTGAAGCAATCGATTGCCAAAGAAATCGGCGCATTATTCCTATTACCAGGGATTGTTGGTGTCGTGCACGTCTTGTTCGGCTTACAAATGTTCAAAGAATTAATGATCGATCCATACAATCAAATTTGGATTCCATTCAGTATTTTCATCGTGTTATATGCCGTGTACTATGTGGTGACAACGTGGTTATATCGGGGCATTGTTTTAAAAGAAACTAAATTTGGGGAATAAATAAAAAAGGCCTGTTAAGCGCAGTTCAAAGCGCTTGACAGGCCTTTTTTGGATTGGAAGAAGGATTGACAATCGCTTATGAAAGCGCTATATTATTGATGTTGAAGAAAAGACGCGCGGTTTTTCTTTTTTATTTCGAATTAAATGTTAACGATAACATGACGATGAAGGAGCGTTAAGATATGCAATTATTAGATGATGATTTTCTCTTAGACAATGACATGGCCAAGACGTTATACCAAGATTATGCAGCGCAAATGCCGATTATCGACTTTCACTGCCATTTGAACCCTTCAGAAATCTATCAAAATAAGAACTATACCAACATCACTCGCATCTGGTTGAACGAAGGGACGTACGGCGATCACTACAAGTGGCGTTTAATGCGTGCCAACGGTGTTGATGAAAAATATATCACCGGTGATGGCGATGATTATTTAAAATTTATCGAATGGGCTAAGACAATCGAAAATGCCTACGGTAATCCACTTTACGAATGGACGCATTTGGAATTACGTCGCTTTTTCCACATCGATGAACGTTTAACAGCGGAATCAGCACCCCGTATCTGGGAAAAGGCTAACCAACTCTTACAAACAGACGACTTCAAACCACGTCAATTGATAAAAAATTCAAATGTACAAGTGGTCTGCACAACTGATGATCCTGCTTCTGACTTACACTACCATCAGTTATTAAAACCGGAAGAAGCTGCCAACGGCTTTAAGACGTTACCAGCAATGCGCCCTGATCAATTGATGCAAATTGATCGTGACGGTTTTGGTGGTTACTTGAAGACCCTTGGAAAAGTAGCTGGGGTTGAGATTCATGATTTTGCAACGATTGTAACAGCTTTGACGCAACGGTTCGAATTTTTCAACGAAATGGGCGGGCGCTTATCGGATCATTCGCTATTGACTTACCATTTTGAAGAAGCGACTCAAGCGGAATTGGATGCGATTGTTGCTAAAGGGATTAATAACGCTGCACTCAGTGAACACGAAATTAACCAATATTTGACAATGTTGTTAGAAGCATTGATGAAACTCAATACGCAATTCAACTGGACGATGCAATTCCATATCAATTCTGATCGTGATTTAAACCGCCCAATGTTCGCTAAAATTGGTCCTGACACGGGTTATGATGCTGTCGGGACACAACCTGACATTGTTAAACATATCAGCGCACTCTACACGAAGATGCAACAAACTGAAGACGTGCCTAAGTCAATTTTCTACTCACTAAACAGTAATGATTGGTTAGAATTGGCAACCATGATGGGCTGTTTCCAGGGTGGGACAACGCAAAAATTACAATTAGGCGCCGGCTGGTGGTTCAATGATACCGCCGAAGGAATGACCCAACAGTTACAAGTCTTCGCACTACAGAGCCTCTTACCACACTTTGTTGGGATGTTGACGGATTCCCGGAGTTTCCTATCATATCCACGCCACGAATACTTCAGACGTGTTTTATGTAGCTTCTATGGCCGCTTGGTAGAACAAGGTCGTGTGCCAAACGATGCTGCAGAATTAGGGCGTGTTGTTCAAAATATTGCCTATAATAATGCGCACGATTATTTCGACTTTTTTTAAAATAAATGAAAGAAGCCTGCGATGAATTATCGCGGCTTCTTTTTTATATTCAGCGTGCGCAATGATTTCTGGTACAATGTTCTAAGAGCGTACAGAAAGGAAGCATGCGGCGTGAAAAAGGCTGATAAGACAACCGTCACGATTCGAACGATTGCACAACTTGCAAACGTCTCGCATATGACGGTTTCACGAGCACTGAATGATAGTGAGCTGGTAAAACCAGCCACGAAGGAGAAAATTTTAGCGATCGCCAAGGAGATCGGCTATGTGCCTAATATTAACGCGAAGAGTCTAGTGACAAATCGGTCTTATATGATTGGGATTTTCTTTACCAACCTTGAAACAGGGACTTCTAATAGCTTTATGACGGATGTTGTGGCCCAAGCGCAAGCGGTATTGCCCAAGAGTTATTCGCTTTCGATTAATAGTGTCGCCAAAGCGATGGCAGGGCAGTATATTTCAATTAATAACTACGACGGGATTATCGTTATTAGTCAGTCTAAATCTGATTATGATTTTATTGAATATGTGCATAATCTGGGTTTACCGTTAGTTGTTTTGAACAGGGTGATTGAGCGGAATGATATTAATAATTATGCGATTGGCGATCGATTAGGTGGGGAGTTGGCCACTAATTATGCGATTCAAATGGGCCACCGTAAGCTAGCGTTGATCCGGGGCGTTGATTCGTTCGAATCATCCGTCCAGCGGACTAATGGGTTCATGCAAGCTGTTGAGGCGAATGGCATTGCAGTTGACCCGACACTAATTAAAGTCGGCGATTACCGACCAGAGAGTGGCCATGAATTGATGCGGGAGATTCTGGCGAGTGGTAATATTCCGTCCTGTGTTATTTGTGAGAATGATGATATGGCGGTTGGTGCGATTAGCGCCTGTGTTGAACTTGGTTATCAGATTCCACGCGATATCTCATTTATCGGGTTTGATGATATGGCATATGCCAAATTTATTACGCCGTCATTGACGACAATTAAAAAACCGACTGCCCAAATCATCGAAATGGGTGTCGCTAAATTAATGGCGATTGTTGAAGGCGAGCAATCAGACGTTGAACAAAAAATTGTTGATCCAGAAATGGTCATCAGACAATCAGTCGTTAATTTATATCAACACTAATAAAAGAAGCGCTGAAAACCAAATTGGTCTTCA